>Ga0163180_10000771_pt1 | contig 18426 bp, 10 predicted proteins | sample AtlANTMetagenome_2_FD_109647 | JGI IMG/M metagenome (GOLD analysis project Ga0163180, IMG submission 109647) | Marine eukaryotic phytoplankton communities from the Atlantic Ocean - Atlantic ANT 4 Metagenome | ecosystem: Environmental > Aquatic > Marine > Oceanic | place: North Atlantic Ocean...
ACGCGGTCGAGCAACATCTGTCACCATCGTTGGCTGCATCGCACTCAACGTCTCTTCATCAACGAAGAGGCTCGCGAGCGGACAAACCGAAACTTGTCGCCGTCGTTCCAGTTTCACCTGGCGCTGCTTTACACTTAGACGCGGTTGTGAGTTCCTTGATGTACTCCTTACGACGTATATGCACCGCCCGCGTCGCAGACTCTGCGAACCATTTAGCTGAAGTTGGTTCAGCCGCCGTCGGAGCCCTGGCGCAAGAAGCCACCGCGTTTTGGTTGCATCAACTTGAGGAAACTCACGACGTGGTCTTACTCAAGGGTGACCCGTTCCCATCCGCGTGGTGTGCCCAATGCGCGTCGCACGCGGATGTGGTGCTTTTAGTCGCCTCCGCTGATGACGAACCGCCAGTGCCTGAAGAGGGCAAACAGTTGCAACAAAGACTCTTGGGCTTAAGAAGACACCATCAATTCAATCTTGGATTCCGTGAACTCGTTTTGTTACACGAAGACGCAAACGAGTCGGTTCCAATCAACACCAGGCCGTGGTTGGAAGCGTTTGGCGTCCATCGTCACCATCATGTTGGCGGCAAGCTGGGCAGTAATCAAGGATTATACCAGGCGCACGCGGGTCGACTCGCTCGTTCTTTACGGAAACTCTCCGTAGGAGTTGTTTTTGGCGGGGGTGGTGCACGAGGGTGTGCGCACCTCGGCGCGTTGGTCGCTTTAGAGGAGGAAGGCATACCAATCGACGCCATCGGCGGTACGAGTATGGGTGCCTTTATCGGCGGGAACTACGCTCGAGAACCATCTGTGTTATCTACTAGGGTGAAAGCAAAACGATTCGCGAAGTCACTCAGCGGTTTCTGGAACAAAATCTCTGATTTAACGTTACCAATTGTTGCTTATTTCAGCGGTTTCCGCACAAACGGGGCGATTAAAAGCGGTTTTCGAGATTCGAAAATTGAAGATTGCTGGTTGCCATTCTTTTGTGTGACTTTAGATTTAATCTCCTGTAGATCTATCGCGCATAGAAACGGTACATTGTGGCGGTACGTTCGAGCATCGATGGCTTTAGTTGGTTTCTTGCCACCTTTGTGCGATAAATTGGACGCTTCCTCGTCTTCCAAGAACGCGAACCACGACGCTGGACGATTACACGTCCTTGTAGACGGCGGATACGCGAACAACCTCCCAGCCGACATAATGAAAGACTTGTTAGGCGCGAACATGGTAGTTGCCATCGAAGTCGCCGGTGAAGGCTTAGAATCGAGAAAATTTGAAAATACATGGGGTGACAGCGTTTCCGGCTTCTCGCACCTTTTTCGAAGTTTGTTCATGCCGAATTGGCTAGGTTCACGGTCCAGTTGTCCAACGATGGCGGAAATGCAAGCTCACCTGCCATATATAACGGATGAGAACAACGCCCGCCGACGAAACGACGATATCGACGTCTACGTTCGACCGGACGTCCAAGGTTTTGGCATCCTCGAATTTTCTAGCGTAGATGAGATTGAACGCAAAGGGTATGAGGAAACCAAATCGCTCATCCGCGAGTGGAAGTTGCAACACCCAGAGTTGTGGCATCTCATTCGCCGGTCGTGTCCAGACCCGGCGTTAGGAACGAAACCGCAAAAGTCATCTTTGTTTCAAAAAGGGGGATCGTACGACGACGTTCGCGCGGATTTTGGTAGAGATACCGACGAAAGCGATGATGTGGATTATCAACGGAACATCTACGGCGATTCCAGACGAGGAGAAGGCAAAAGCAGCGTCATGGCTATATTCAACTCAGTTAAGAACAACAAGAAATTTTTATTTGGCGGTCGCAGAAGCATCGAAGACGTGGACGAAGAGTACTACGATGAATATAGAAAAGCGAACAACATATCGCCAGATCAGATGGTAAAGAACCCAATAGTAGGGGGCGGTGGTGGGTCACCCGGGAGATACTCAGGTGAATTCGATCGAATTAAAAGATTTAATTCATTTCAAATTGGGCAAAAAACAAGCAAGGATTTACTCACAAGTAACATCCCGGCGTACCCGAAAAAATAGACCAATACTAACGCGAGCAAGAAAAAAAGTTGATCGCTAAAAGAAATGTATCAAGATATAGAATTGTAAATATACACGCAGCGCGCGGCAGCATAGTAGTAAAACAACAAAAATTGTTCATGTATTATTTGTTCATTAAGCATATGGCTTATTCGACGGCGGTAATTTCCCTTCCACTCTCATCATGTGCCATTTCCCGCCTTCGTGTTCCTTCTTCTGCAGCAGGGACGTGAACATTTTCCTGCACAGTTTACAGTGCGGACCATCGGGCGCTTTAACCTCTCTAAAACGGTGACCGTCGCCCGCGACGCCGCCGCCGCCGCTGGAACTGCCAAAGGCTTTCTTCCTGTGGCTTTTACCTTTCAAATGTTCCTCAAACTGCGCTTGACTCGTAAACGATAGGTTGCATGTTTCGCATTTCGGCCTATTTTTCTCCCGTTCGGCTAATCCTGGGATTACTACGTTGCTATTTCTCGGACCGGAAACTCGTTTCCCTTTAAACGCCCCTTCGTTCCCTTTCTTACTCCCGTACCCGTAATGCTCTGGGTACGCTTCCGGAGGTAGCGGCGCTATTCTTCCTAAACTACTGCCCGAACTGCTCGAACACGCGTCGCTCTCATCTTCGTCTTCGCTTTCTTTCGGCGCGCTTTCCGCTAACTTCGACAACCGTTCGATCTCCGCCTCGATGTCGTTCAACTTTTTAGGGGTGGATGCTTTCCCGAAATCCCCTAAAAGCAATGCGTTCGTCGCTTCCTTCTTCTTCGCCGTCTTCCCCGCTTTCTTCTTCTTCTTCGCCGTCTCGACGTCCTCCTCGTCGTCAAAATCCTCCTCTCTTTTCTTCCGCTTCAAGCGCGTCTTCTCTTTCTTCTCTTTCATGGGGACGTCGGCGGCGGCGGCGACGACGCAAGTGTTTTTTTATCTCGGGAAACAAAAAAAGACGGACAAAAATATATCTAAACTTTTAACCGGAGGAAAGGAGCGCAAACGATTCTACTACGAGTTGGGTTTTACGACTCTTCTTCTCTCTTTCGGGGGTAGCATTACACTTCACCACTCTTCTTCTTCTTCTTCTTCTTCTTCTTCTTCTTCTTCTTCTTCTTCTAACTCGCCGCTGCGACTGACTCTCCGCGCGGAAACATGTTCACGAGATACGAAAGAAAACAAGGTCGTATATTTACTCGCCCGAAGAAGCGCGTTCGAGTCGCCAGCCTCTCCACGCGACGCAGAAAAAGTACGCGGTCGCCGCGACGATCGCGAGGAACAGGTGCGACATCGCGCACGCACACGCTCTCTCTCTCTCTCTCTCTCTCTCTCTCTCTCTCTCTCTCTCGGGTTTTCGAAGAAGAAGAGTAAAAGAATACCCCGCTTTCTTCTTTTTCCCCGTTCGCGAAGAGGAGGGCGTTTTGGCGTATTTTTTTGGATAAAGCGCTTCAACACAAACAGGGCAGGGCGAACGAACGCGGACAGATGCAGAGAATAGGAATGATGGTAAATATCGGTAGCTTACTCAAACAACATAATCGCGATCATTTCGGGAGCAGATCTAGCATTTTGTTGATGACAGAATTGAGTGTGTTCCCCGTAGTTGTGTTCGCCGATGAAGATTTTGCATTCGCCTCCTCGGCAAATGTGAACCAACTCACGGCATGATATCGATCACCCTCAAACGTATCTCGACCATGTAAAACTCGGTAATTATCAACCAGCAAAACTTCACCCTCTTTCATCGCAACCGGGACTATGTTTTTCCGGCTCGCACGATCGATCTCGTCTAAATCATCTTCGTTGATTCTTTTTAAATTGCCGTTGTAGACTTCTGTCATGCCAACCTCTGGAACGGTACACATTCTGTTGTCTCGTAAATAACGAGAGTGGTTATGGATGTTGCAGAACCACACGACTTCGTTGGTCACGGGATGTCGATTTATAGGGGATTCGGACTTTTCAATAGCCTGAAGTCTATTGCCATTAATCATTCCATCAGCTCCCCAAACCATGTCCAACTCCATATCGAACATGGGAGCAACATATTTATCAACAACATTTGCGATGCCTTCCTTTAGAGTCTTCTCGAGCTTTGGATTTCCACGATCTTCGACAATTGGCGCAAAAAAGTCAAGATTTGAGACGGAAATTCGCACTCTCTCTCGATAAATTCGGTCGAGAACGTTGCTATCTATATCTCGAAAAATCCGTTTTCCATCAGCGATGAAGAACTCGCCACCGGAAATCTCAGCTGGCTTGAAACACACAAACGCTCCAAAAGCAGCACATCGATTTGTCGTACTTTCGTTGTGAAGTCCAATGTAATGTTTTCTCAATGCAGGTTTGTTTACCTCTTCGTAGATGCCGTTGGTTTCTGATGCGAATTTTCTCAAACCAGAGGTGTGTATGGGATCCATGCAAACATTAAAACCAAGTACTTCATACATCTTACGGAAACCAACATACGTTTTCGTAAGTTCTAAGCCTTTCAGATGTATGCAACCATGCTTTAAAAGTTTATCTCTAATGTCATCCGCGTTTTCACGCAACCACGCGAGTTCGCAGTCCGCAATTTCATTGGTAGAACTGGCATCTAGCTTTGAAGAGATATCGAGAGCTAGAGGGCATTCGGGAATATTCGAATTTTTGTATTCTTGTTGCGCGCTGTTGATATCGATACTTTCACAATTCCATCGCGTTCGCGGGCAATCATTCAATACATTCGTCAAAGATGGTAAATTGGAAGGTTGTTCTTTCATTATTTCATTCCTTTTATCTCCGTTTTTTATGAGTGCCTTCGCGAAATTTCCAGACGACCACATGTCGTTATTTTTCTCGCTATTGGTTGATGTGGACCTTTCTCCCTCGATTTTCGTCATTCCCAACCACTCTTCAACCTTTGGAGCAAGCATGATCGCCGTACCTAAACGAAAAGGAACTAACAATCGCACGATGTTAATGAAAACAGTCCCCGCGCCTAACAGTTTCGCCTTATCCACAGGATCTGATAAATCGAGCCAATTTCCGTCCATATATCTATACCAACTCAAAGCGACAGGAAACGCAATAGCCCAAAACATAAGTTCTATTAATACGTACGATATAGTTCCTGAAACGCCGAGTGTCTTGATGCGGTCTTTCATACCCTGAATTTTATTACTTGGATCCGCTGGTGCTTCCGACACTCCCTCGGAATATTGTTTTGTTTCTTCGGAGGGAGAAGAAGACACCGAGTACATGGTGAGTATCGTCGTCGAAAAGATAATAATAGCCATCGCTTGCACTAAATCGGGCTCGAGAGGCGCATCCCCAATAAAAAGCTCGCCGTATTTGATGAGAGATGCTCCCGAGACTGTCCATAGAGCGAGTTTTAATATAAACGCATCTGCATCAAACTCTGGCATATTTTCACCTATCTTCGTAGAAGAAGAAGGATGAGATTTAGCTTCGTCCCATATAGTGTAAGCTGCGAAAGCACACGTACAATTTCCAGTGAGCGTAAGTAACGCTTGTAACGGTACGAGTGCGCCGAGTTCGGGCGGATTGTAAAAGAAATGAAATGTGCACGCACTCAACCCACTAGCTAGAAATGGTGACATTGCCCAGGTCAAATTTTTCCACTTTTTATTTCCCGAAAATTCTGCATACGCCCAAACGGCGCCCATTGCGGCCGTCCATTCGGTTATAGAAGACACGTGTACGCCCCATGTTAGAAGAGAAAGAGCATTCGTGGGTTCTTCGTGAAGCACATCTCCGAATCCCAACGGGATTGCAAATGACAACAATAGAGAACTCGCAGAGACGATACCAATAAATTTTGCTACAGATTTCCACGGTATCGCGTCGTTCTTCGTCGCAGAAGCACCCGTAGGAGAAGACCCGCCGGATAAAGCGTACGCGAATCCCATAAAAAAGAACAGATTAGATAAAGTCAACAACGCCTCGGATGAGCCATGCAAGACATCCACGTTTGCTAAAATGTCTCCAAACTGTGTCTTCGCTGCGATACCTGCTGGAATCGTAGCAAACACAAAGAGTAACAAAAAGTTCGCTCCAAACTTGCTCGCTTCCGGCGTCTCGGTTTCGTCCCTCGAGAGAAACCAGAGATACACGAGATATGGGATCAAACTCGCTTGAAAGAGTTTCGTTTCGATTCCGGCCATTTCCGGCGGTAACCCATTCGAAAACGCACTCCACGCGTCGGTGGTCACGGCACTCACATCGCCCAAATACTGTCCCGACGCACTCATGGCGTCGGGGAGTGACATCGTACACAATAACGATGATGATGATGATGATGATGATGATGAGCCCACACGCATTCCTCGACCCCCAAAAAAATGTCTCGACTGCACTTTGTGTGCGCGATGTAAAGGACGAACACACGCCGTGGTGGTGGTCATCCTCCCACGACGACGAGAGAAACGACGATGGTGATTGTTCAAACGACGACGACCAAACGACGACGCCGAAAACGAGGGTGTCGTCGTTTGGGACGAAGACGATGATATCATATCTTAAACGCGACCACTTTTAGTGTGAGATTTTCGACATCTTCGGCACTTTTTTTATCGACCCAACTATTTAGGGTTTAGAGTCTCATATACATTTAGGGTATCAGATGCACTTTTGTCTTTCTTTTCTTTTCTTTTCTTTTCTTTCTTCGAAAGCGTCTCGACTTTGTACATAAAAAATCTCTAGAGTGAGTAAAGGCAAAGTCTTTCGTCACGCTCGCTCGAAAGAGAGAGAGAGAAGAGAGAGAGCGTTTGGGGGTCCTCTTCTTCTTTGCGACGCGAACAACGAAGAAAGCGACGACGTCTCTTATTTTAATTATCCGCTCAGAAGAGAGACGCGACTCGACTTTTTTTGGACGTCTCTGTGCTCTTGCGAATTTGGAGACGGCAGCCGCCAGAGCTTTTCTTTTGTCGCGGGGATACGCATAACACACGCGCATATATATATATATATATACGGCGCATCGACATGTTTGGCACGAATGGTAATCCGTCGATGAACCCTCGCGCGCAGCCCGGGCACGTTTTGTGCTGCATGTGCGCGACTGCCATCTCCCCGAACCCGACTGGCATGTGCGTCGAGTGCATCAAAACACAAGTGGACATCACCGAAGGAATACAAAAGCAATGTTCGGTCATTCACTGCAACCAATGCGGGAGATATTTACAACCGCCAAAACACTGGATACGCGCGGATTTAGAGAGTAAAGAGCTATTGACTTTTTGCATCAAAAGAGTGAAAGGGCTGAATAAGGTGAAGTTAGTTGATGCCGGGTTCATATGGACCGAGCCGCACTCGAAACGGTTAAAGACAAAGTTGACGGTGCAAAAAGAGGTGTTGAACGGCGCTATCTTGCAGCAAAGTTTTGTGGTGGAGTACGTGGTGGAGTGGAACATGTGCGATGCGTGCGCGAGAGCGGCCGCGAATGCCGATCAATGGCAAGCGTGCGTGCAAGTGAGACAGAAAGTGGAACATAAGAGGACGTTTTTGTTCTTGGAACAGTTGATTTTGAAACATTCGATGGAGGTGAACGCGATTGGGGTGAAATCTCAACCAGACGGGTTGGATTTTTATTACGCACATCGAAGTCACGGATTAAAAATGGTAGATTTCATCGGTTCGGTGTTACCTATTCGGAGTAGAAACGATAAGCAATTAGTTTCTCACGATGCGAACGACAACACGTATAATTATCGTTTCACGCTGATGGTGGAAATCGTACCGATGTGTCGCGAGGATTTGGTGTGTTTGCCTCCGAAGACCAGCAAAAGTTTTGGAGGCATTGGACCGGTGGTTTTGTGCACGAGAGTTGGGAGTAGCATGCAGTTCACGGAAATGCACACGCTGAGACGCGTGTGGTTGAATAGTGAACAGTATTGGCGGTGCCCGTTTGTGGCGATGGCGAATTCCAAGCAGTTGTGCGAGTATATCGTTTTAGATTTAGAGATTGTGAACGGGAACGAATGGGAGCAAAACGGTGACGACGGTTACGGGGAGAATCGCTCGCAGTTATTCAACGGGTCTCAGTTCGGTGGCAACGCGAGCACGACTGGTGGTAAACAACGAAGAGCAAATAGGAAAAACTTGTTAGCCGACGTCACGGTGGCGAGATCGAGAGATTTCGGGACGAATGACATCACCTTTTTCACTCGAACACATTTAGGGTCGGTGTTAAAAGTTGGTGATACCGCGTTAGGGTACGATTTAACGAATGTGCAAATCTCGGACGACTCCTTCGATTCGTACGTGGAAAAAGTGGGCGAGTCGAGGATACCGGATGTCGTTTTGGTCAAGAAATCATACGCCGAGAAACGAAAGAAACGACGAGACCGAGGATACCGAAGAGCTTGGGAACTCAAAAGAATGGACATACACGAAGACGAAGAAACAAATAAAAAGGACGACGTGGACAGGAGAATGCAAGACGAGGAGTTGTTCATGCAAGAATTGGAGGAAGATTTCGAAGGCCGCGCGCAAATCAACGTGTACAAGAAGAAAAACGAGGATTTAGACGCTGTGATTCGAGCGAATCAAAACGCATTGGCTAACGAAACGGACGATGAGGACGATGAAGACGACGAAATTCCCGAGATCAAATTAGAAGAGATGTTGGACGATATGAAGTTGAGCGACGTGGAAGAAGAAGAGGAGGAAGAGATGGACGACGAAATGGAGCACTAGTGCGTTTGTTGATAATTGTATATGGTACCAGATTTCAATTCATGTGCATTGAGTTTTTATTCTATACTTCCAAGTTCTTCTTCCTTTAGAGTTCTTCGCCATATTCTTCGCCTTCCTCGTGGTAGTACGAGTATTCAAATTCATCTTCCTCATCGTAATATTCTTCTTCAGATATGTAATCGTCTTCCTCCGAGGTTGAGTATTCTTGATCTTCAAACGCGCCGCCGCCGAGTCCCCCTAAAGTCGGTCCGTGGTTTCCGTACCAAATTTGATTCCCATGAATGTGAGATAAATCTTTTTCAAATTGTGCGATGATGGACCCCGGCATTAGCTCGTGCACACGTAGTGGCATGTAACTGAAGCCGCTGAAAACCCTTCTATCGTATAAGCCACTAATATTTGATCCGCTTTCAAACTCGATGCGTCGGCCACCGTTCATTTCAATGAGCTCTTGTAAAGCCGAGTTGCGACTCAAGCCGCTCGTTTTATGAAAATCTGTCGAAAGATTATGATTCAATTGCGAATGCGTGAGAAATCTATCCACCTCGTCCTTCGAATCGCAAAAGCCTTCTTCGATGAGCAAATCGAGATTTTCCAACTCTCTCGCCAAATTATCGAGCGTGTGATGAAACACAAACTCTTGGAGCTGCAACTCTAATTCGAGTATGCGACCAAACGCAGACTCGATCTCTTTTTCAATCTTTTCTTCTTTCGTGAGTTTAGGAGGCTTTGACGCTTTCTTTGGTTTCTTTACCGCCGTCGATGCTCTCGTGTTTCTTTTCCCTTCGGCTTTTTCTTCTTCTTCTTCTTCTTCTTCTTCTTCTTCTTCTTCCGATTTTTCATCTTCAAGATCTTCGTCTTTGTCCGATGAGATGCTATTCGCCAACCGTTTCTTCAACCTGACGATATACTCCTCGTGCATGAGGTGCCTAAAAATCTTGAGCGCTCGAGTGAAATATTCTCTCCTCTCTCCCGAGATCTGGCCCCACCGCTGCTCCTGGTTTATCAGCTCGACTCTTCTCGAACTCTTCCAGAGGTACCTATCCAAATTTCGTCTGCCGCACGTATCCGACCATTCAATTTTCGGAAACAAAGACTTTCCGTCTGCTCTCTTTATTTTTCTCATTTGTGAACCAAACCAATCCCAACCGCAGGACTTATTTAACACCGCAAACATGATTTCCGGCGGTAAAATCGAAAGCGCGCACTTCTCGTCCAACTGGTTTCCTTTTATCAACTCTTTTACAGCTTGTTTATACCCAATCGGAAACAAATGATGATTAACTTCCGACCACAACATCCACCTCACGGCGTACCCGAGCTTACCGACAAACTGTCGACCTTTCCTCAAGGAAATCCCACCCCACGGCGCGGATCGACCAAACGGTTTGAAACTCAAATGTGCAATGCCGGGATGTATAATCACCCTTCCGTCTCTCTTCGGCCTCGCTCTCAACTCGGCCACGTTATCGTACACGATCCCTTGATCGCCTCCTTCCGCCGAATGGACGTAAATCCCAACCCTTTTCCCTCTTTCCACCCGAATCGGTGCATCTAGTACCAACTCTTTCAACTTCCTCCGACTGGGCGAGATCTCGTCCTCGAACACTTTTTTCCACAACTGCTGTCGATGGTACCCGCCGTTCGTCGTGTACCGATCGACCAAGCCGTATTCCTTCTCTTCATCTTCGTTCAAGTATTCCGACTCAAACCCTTCTTTCTTTTCCACGTCGAACTCGGTAAAAATCGTCTTTTCTTCTCCCGTTTCTTCGTCCGCGATTGTTTCCTTGCTCGTTCGTTTCCAATACTTTTTCTCGCTCTCCCCCGAATCCGACATCCAGACGGTCATTTTCCCCAACATGCCTCTCACGAAAACGGATTGGATTTCGATGTATTGCAAAGGCACAGACGTGGCCGCTTCCACGTCGAAGAATATGCCTGGCGATGGGGACGGTGGTTTTAAATTAAAGGTGGTGTTCGTGAGTTTTAACGACGACGACGACGACGACGACGACAAAGGAGCGCGACTTTGCGACGACGCGATGATGCGGGGGCAAAAAGAGAAAGAGAAAAGAGAGATGACGCGTATACCGTTAAACGTGTGGTCCTCTCGATCTTCCGTCGTCAGTTCCATCTGTTGCTGTTCTAAATTCTCCGCCAAAAGGCGACGCGGGCCGTTCAATCCTCCTTCTTCGTCCACCCCCGTCGTCGATGACGACGATGGTTTTCCGAAGATGTGTTCGTGCACTTGAGAGGCGAGGACGTCGTCCATGGTGGTGCTGGTGTGTTGTGACGTCGATCAATCGTAAGGGCAAAAGGTGAGACCTCTTACTCCACTTTTTGACCTCTTAGGGTTTAACACCCTAAATGAGACCTTTTTTCCTCCCTCCTCTTTATTTTATGGATTGCATCAAATTTGTATCGTCGTCGTCGTCGTCATCTTTCGTCGCCGAGACAGATCCAAGGGAAGAACGATTTTGGTGGAACGAGAACGCGAAAGGACCCTGGGGGAGGGGGAGGGAGACTCGCGAACACAAGAAGGCGTTTGGGAGTCCAAAGAGGAGAGGCGAAGAAGAGAGAGAGAAAGACAGAGAGAGATTGTTTTATTTTAAAACGGAATTTGGGATGATTTGAGATATTTATATAGAGAGAAAGTGGAGAAGGCGCGTGAAGCCGTCGAGCGAGAAGAGCGAGAGAGAGAGAAGAAAAAATAAAGAAGAGGCCGTCATGAAGCGCTCTCACGCCTCTTCCGCCTCGAAAAAGAAAAGACGGAAGCGCTCCTCCAATTTGCTCGTGATGATTTTGTCCATCACGATTCTCTATCGATTGTGGACGACGTATTATCTTCGCGGCGGCGAAAGAGGGAGAAGGAACAAGTATTTTTCAAATTCAAACGCCAAACAGTTCGAATACGACCCGTTCGCGAAAGATATCGATGTTTACGGGACGGACGTCGAAGATGTAGACGCGCCTTTGGCGCCGGAGTCGACGACGAGTTCGACGTCGGACGCGAGAGTTTTAGCGATGAATAAGAGTAGCGGCTCTTCTTCGTTATTCGCTACAAAAACATCAGCATCAACAACACCAGCGGTAACGTACGTTCCGAAACAAACGAAAGAGAAAGCTTTTTATGCAGAGCGTAGAGATCTGTTCGGTCACGCGAGTTGGCAAGCCGTACAAGCGAGACTGGTCGATTACGCCGGCGCGACGATTAGCGTGGAAGGAAAATTTGCGAGACGGTCGTTCGCGAGAGCGTTCGCCGCGAATGGTGGTAATGGCAAGAACAACAGCATGGATAATTCGAACGAGATAGCTTCTGATTTAGGCGTTCGAGGCCCACGCTTAAAACGTCCCACGCATAAAGCGTGGATTTCCCCCATCGCGAACAACACTTTAAAATACAAACACATGGCTACCATTGCGCGACTCGGACCAGTAGACTCACCCAACGCTCGATTTGTCGTCGCGTGGCAAGGCGCGGAAGATAACGAAGGTTCCTTGACGCAAAGAATATTCCACGCGTTTTCGAGATCCGCTACTGGCGAAAAATGGGGTCCGGAGTTTAAAATCCCTGCCATTGAAAACGGCAACGCACAGTGGTCGCCAGTGCTCCACGTGGACGAAGATAACAACGAGATTTTCTTATTTTATAGCGAAAGTCGGGAGTGCATTCGAACTGCACCTCAAGAAGGGGATTTCAACCCATCTGGCATACAAAACGATAGACAATTACCAGGAGGTGACATCAAGATGACGTCGTTAAAAGTGCCGACGTTTGAAAATTACGATTGGTTGAAATCCGTTCGATGGGCGCCGCCAAAGACGATTTTTAGACAAGGTGATGTCGGTAAAGGCGTCGGGCCAATTCCAAAAGTTATCGCCAATCCTATGATTGTGTTGCGATCGGGCGTGTGGTTGCTCCCATATTGGCGAGAACCACACGACGCGGCACCGTGTTCGAACATGTTGTTAACGAAAGGTAACGCCGGCGTGTTGCGGTCAAGAGATAACGGGAAGACATGGAAAGCGTACGGGAAGTTGGACCACCCTAGGACGTGGTTGATTGAAAATACGTTGACAGAGCGAGATGATGGGTCGGTTTTGATGTTATTTAGAACGAAAATTGGCGTTTTATACGCCTCAGCTTCGTACGATGAAGGCATCACGTGGACGCCGCCAGAATCGACGGCAATACCAAACCCAGATTCAAAAATCGTCTTGATTCGATTACACTCGGGCGCCTTAGCGATGGTTATAAACGCGCACGCGAAACTAAAAGGACAGAAACGGCACGCGCGGACTTTTCTCGATGTTGCTGTCTCCGGCGATGGCGGCGCAACCTGGCGGAGGATCGCAAGGTTGGAAGACGAGTCGCAATCGCCGTTGGTGCGAAGTCACTATCCGACAGCGGTGGAGGCGTATCGAGAAGGCGGGACGCGACTGTTGATCATATATAGCAAATTTTATTTCGGTTTAGGTGGGTTAGAGCAAGCAATTCAGGAGAGACGGCCGATGGGAATTCGATTGCAATCCGTCAGTTTGAAATAATTTTATAGTTTTTAGAGAGAGAGTTCAGAAGTCGTACACGAGTATTTCTTCTTAGTTAGGCCTGTACAAGCGTCGTCGTATAACACGACACGTAATAGTACTACAGTAGGAATCATGATAATAATAATAATAATCGTAACGAGCAATATTAGGTACTCATCGTATTAAAATAGACATGTATATATACGTTAATATATTAATCTAAGCTCGGATCTTCAGCGATGATCTTCTCGATGCTCGCGACGTCTTCTGGCTCGTCCACGCCATGCGCGCAGTGGTTCACCCGAATAACTTTAATCTTGTACCCATTCTCAATCACCTTCAACTGCTCCAAATCTTCTTGCGTTTGCATCGGCGTCGCCGGCATTTTCGGGAACAATTTCAAAAACTCTCTATCGTAACATTGCAAACCTAAATGTAACCAATAATCGAACGACGTGTCCACCTTGCCTTTCTTGTTGTTCGGAAGCATGCCTCTGGAGAAGTAAATCGCGTACCCGTTGACATCGGTAATGCACTTCACTCTACCTTGCATGGTCACTTCTTCGTGTTTCAACGGCGTCACCGGCGTCGAATACACGCAATCTTTCGGCGCGTTCTTTAACGCCACGACGACTTCATCGATAATCTCTGGTTCGATTAAAGGTTCGTCGCCTTGGATGTTGACGACGATGTCGTATTCGCCCGCGGTTCTGTCCACGGCTTGCGCGCATCGTTCGGTCCCATTTGGGATATCTTCGTCCGTCATGACGACATCCCCACCGGCCTTGACGATCGCGTCTCGAATTCGTTCGTCGTCTGTCGCCACGACCAAAGCGTCTAACTGCGTCGCTTTCTTGGCTTGTAAATACGTTCGAACGATCATGGGTTTCCCAGCAATCATAACTAAAGGCTTCCCAGGGAATCGCGTGGACGCGTATCGAGCCGGGATGACTCCAATGACTTTCGTACGTTTCTTCCCTTTCTCTTTCTTCGCCGGAGCGGCGTCTTCGCCCGTCGTCCGTTTCGCTTCAACGATCGCATTTTTCGACGACGATGATGTCTTCGTCGCGCCCCGTAATTCCTGATGCTTCTGGAAGCCAAAAATACCCGCGATGGCGCCGAACGCGAACGCGACCACCGATTTCATTTTAGTATATATTCGTTTCTCGAATCTTCGCGTGCGCTCTCTTCTTTTTTGTCTCTGTGTCTTTCTGGTTAGTAGTATTAGACAAAGGGGCGAGTTTGGAAAGCAAAGGCGGTTTCGAATGAAGATGCACAAAAAGTAGTAAATAGAAAGAGAATTCGCAAAATTAGGGGTGTTTTCGAGTCTAGGGTTTCATCAGTGGGTAAAAATAAAAATTCAAAAATTTTTCTCGCTTTTTTGTTTCGCGTCATTTTTTGAAAACGAACATCGTAATCTCAATCAACGAATCATGTCTGGACGTGGTAAAGGTAAATCCTCCAAGAAAGCCGTCTCGCGATCCGCGAAGGCTGGCCTCCAATTCCCGGTCGGCCGTATCGCCAGGTACGCGTTCTTTTATGTATCTTTTTTTTTAACCACACACGGTTTGGGATTCTTTTGTGTTCCTCTTAATCATTTTCAAAAAAAAATGAATCCGTTGCGGCTTTTTTCGACGATGGTCGGGATGATGATGATGATGATGATTTTCGATCCGCTGACGCGTAAATACCCCTCTCTCTCTCTCTCTCTTTTCTTTTTGACCACGTCGATCGAACGAACAGATACCTCAAGGTTGGCAAATTCGCCACTCGCGTTGGTGCCGGCGCCCCGGTCTACTTGGCCGCGGTTTTGGAATACTTAGCGGCGGAAGTTCTCGAACTCGCCGGGAACGCCTCCAGAGACAACAAAAAGTCCAGAATCGTACCGAGACACATCCAATTGGCCATCAGAAACGACGAGGAATTGTCCAAGTTGTTGGGTACGGTCACGATCGCGTCCGGTGGGGTCTTGCCGAACATCCACTCGGTCTTGTTGCCGAAGAAAGGCAAGAAGTCCGGATCCGTGTCCCAAGAATATTAAGTGCCCAAGTACTATTCTTGTGCGCAAACGACACGACACACAAAAACACTGGTGAATATCTTCACCAACCATACTTTCGGCACGTCTGCTATAAGATGCATACATTACAAACTATCTCTACAATTATTTGCTCGCAAAGTCCAACGGGAACGCCGTTCGGACTAAAAATTCAACTTTCTTGTGTCTCTTCGCGGTGGCCATGCCTAAAAATTCCAACTCGGCGCATGCTCTCGTGAAGCGCGCTTGCAACGCCCAGACTTTGTGTTTGTCCAAACCAAACGTGTGCTTTTGTTTCTTAGCATTCTTATTTGTATTCGTTGGTTGTTCTGGTGGCGGCTCTTCCTCTTCTCCTTCGTTCTTTCCTCGCTTTGTTTTTTTCTTTTTCTTCGTCTTCTCTTCGTCTTCTTTCAACAACAGTCCCAACTCTTCGTCGCTCGTGTCGCGGTGCTCGACGATGAACTGGCGAAAGATCTCGAACGCATTGGCGCTTTCGCCACCAAATTTTTCCAACAACTTGTAACACAAGCACGGGTCTGGTAACGAGGCGGAGATCTCTCCTGATTTCGGACAGCATTGACACTCTAACGCTTCAGATGGATTGGATAAGGCTGTTTCGAGAGCCATCCTTGGCGCCGCCGAGAAGGCGACTCGAGCGGCATCGGCGGAGGTAACGCAAAAGATTTTCTTGCCCGGTAAAGATTCTGGAGGTTTGCTGGCATAGTTTTGGACCACAGATCGAACGATTTGCTCGAAGATTTGCACCGGAGTCGTCGAGGATGATGATATCGTCTGCCGCCCGGGGACGTTTTCTTCTTCCTCTAACTGCGCCGAAAGCTGTGAAAATCGAGCGCCTTCGTTCGTGCGAATTTCCTCGTGTCCTTCGCATACTTTCGCGCAGTCCCGGCACAAGTCTTTCAACGACAATTGTACGGTAGGCATCATTGTCGTCGTAGTCGTAGTCGTAGTCGCAGTCGCAGTCGCAGTCTCGTCGTTATTCACATCGTTCGCTGCTGTTGCTGCTCTCACTGCGCGTTCAACTCTGGACGATAAAATCCGAAGAATCTGCTCGCCTTCAGTCACTTTTACTTTCTCCGACTGCGGTTGTTGCGGTTGTTGTTCTTGTTGTTGCGGCTCATGCGCGCTCGCCGTTGTCGCCGTCGTCACCATCATCTTCTGCTTCTTTGAATCGAAGAAAAAATTCGGCATCGCGCAGTCTAGCAAAACATCCGCCGTTCTCGACCACCGTTGGTACCCGACACTTCTCGAAATTAGCGATAAAACGTCTAAACCAACCGCGAATTTCTTTCGACTATCCCCGACTCGCAACATGTTCTCGGTGAACGCGTCGAGAATGTCATCGTCATCATTGACTTTGCCGTCTTCTTGAATGAAGAACAACTCTCTCAACATCTCGATGCTCTTTTGATCGTCTCGACTTAATATCAACCCGCAAAACCGTTTCAAATACCACTTCAACGCCTCTTCGGTGCCATGCGAATATAACTTTTCGCTTTCGCGCAGTAAACCACGGGACTCTGTCGTTCCTTCACCGTTCGCCTTCTTCATCGTATCCGCACTGTAGTCTCTCCCGTTTAAAATATTGTTGACGTACGACAAACGTTCCGTGGCGAAGTGATTCAAGTATAAAACTTTTACCGATCTGCGCATGGTGGTCAACGAGAAATCGTGTTCCATAAATCTTGTGTGCAAATACGTCAACGCGTCGTTACCCAAAGCCGGGTACAAGGTTGGATCGAGGAAAACTTTTTCTCGAATTTCTCGCGACGCGTCAGTCGGCGCGAAGAGTTTGAAGACTTTTGGTCGCAGTTTGGAAGCAGTCTCGGACGGAATGGACCGTTGCAAAGCGCTCGTGTTGGTGGCAATACCCAAGAGTAATATAAATGGCACGTCGCGGTGGAAGGATGCGAAAGAGGCGAGTAAATCGCTCAAAGCCGACGACCCTTGGAAGCCTTCGACGTCAGAGACTAAAACGACAACTGGACGCGGGCGACCAAGAATTTTCGGCAGCGTTTCCACGCGCTCGCGTCGTAAACTGTACGACGCTCTTTCGACGTTTTTATCTTCTTCTTCTTCTTCTCCGCCGCCGACTAAAGTAGACTCGTACCACTTCGCTATGTGCCTAACTGTTTTCACTCCACGACTCGCTGCTGCTGTTGTTTGCGTCAAACTCCCAACACCACCGACCTGATGATGATGTTCCCGAGGATTCAAAAATTCCTCCACCGAAACCCCGCCTAGCGCCGCGTTCCGACTCTCCAACTGTCTCGCTACGAGCGACACGCAATCCCCCAAAATCCCTCTAGAAGCCGCCGAAGACGCAAACGTCGTCGACCCGCCGCTGGAACTATTCATTCCACCACCTCCAATTCCACCGCCAAACCCACTCTTCCTCGTCTTCACGTCTTTCGATTGCAACAACGCGCAATGAAAATCGCTCTTGGCTAAAAACTTCGCCAACGATGCAAACGTCTCTTCGTGGTCGTCGGCGTTCACACCGCCGGCCAAGATTAAACCCGTCGGGAGCGATTCCGCGAAGTGAGGTGGTAATCTGTTTCTACTTGTATTACTATGATCTATTCCATCATCTTTGTTTTGACTCTTCCCGAATGCTTCTGAATCCTCCGCGCGCTTCCGAAACGTCTCTTCCACGTAGTTTCGGATCCTCGAAAACTGTTTTGTCGAGATGAGAGAGAGAGAGAGATGGAGAGAATAGAAAAGTCAGCAGCAGCACGCGACAGGGCGACACCATCGAAACCAAAGCACGAATCGAAGACCACCGCGAAGACCTACGGTGTGGTCGAAAAATAATAATAATAATAATAATAAACGCGTCGAAACATCTCGCGTCGCGTACCGCTTCTAAATTTGCCTCTCTCAACACGGCATCAAATGTCGCGTCGATTTTCCTCCAGCATTCCCGCATCGCTTCTTTCCTTTCTTCGACGGACTCGTCGTGTTCATCCGTCCCGATCGGTCGGAAACTTTTCTTCGCCGCTCCTCCTTTTTTCGCGTTCGCGTTCTTTTCCCGCGTCCTCTTCTGCCTCGCTTTCCTGATGGTAAAGCACGACGCGTTTAACGCGTCCGTCGCCGCGTGGTATTGAT
>Ga0163180_10000774_pt1 | contig 18386 bp, 12 predicted proteins | sample AtlANTMetagenome_2_FD_109647 | JGI IMG/M metagenome (GOLD analysis project Ga0163180, IMG submission 109647) | Marine eukaryotic phytoplankton communities from the Atlantic Ocean - Atlantic ANT 4 Metagenome | ecosystem: Environmental > Aquatic > Marine > Oceanic | place: North Atlantic Ocean...
CAGGTGGATCTTCAGGAGAGGCAACACCACCCCCCCTTTGGGAGGCAACATTTTCTCCCGAATCTACAATAGCACGTCAGCTATCTTCGCACGCCAGTTTAGATGCATCTTACAGCGATTACTATGTAACTGTCGAGCTGTATCAGCCAGTTAGAAATCCAAATGATGTTTCTGATAGTGCTGGAATTCCCTGGGGTTCAGAAGTGTACGATGGCGGATCCGAAACTCCCGGAGAAGATGCAGTGGACGGAGGTCTTTTCGAAGGCGGTGCTGATAAAGACATGGAAATTCTTACGCCTCCTGTGACAGACGACTCACTTATAGAGGGATCCATTCAAAGCTGGGAGGTTAAAGACATTGCTGTTCAAGAGGGGATAAAAGATATTGCAGAGAAAATGGCACCAATCTTAGATAATCTAAATTCAGGTGTCGATATGCAAATTAGAGACATTTTTGAAAGGTCTGTTGTCGGACCTTTTGATCCAACAGGCATGGATGAAGAAGAAGATATATACGGAATGTATCAAAATGCTTCTGATACCCTTGAAAGCCTTCTAGATGATTTTCTTAATAGCACTGCTGACTTATCAGCAACAGATATTATACAGAGAGTTCAAGACGAAGTTCTCAACAACCGGGCCGGCTCATCTGACTACATACTGGATAATTTTACAAGTGGCTTAGAAAACTTTACTGACGTCCCAATGGGTACTAGCGCAGCCCTAGAATCAGGAATGGATCTAGCAGGAACTTATACTGAGCCAGCTGATATAATTAGAGGCATAGAGACTCAGATGGGCTCAGGTCTCGAAGGCATGTTAGATCTTGCCGGGATAGAATCTGAGATTCTTGACAACAACCTCTCTTCCGGCATTGCAGGTATGGGCGCTGATAGTGTTCTTTCTGATAGTTTTGTTGCCTCTGTCGCAACTGATGCTGTCAACTTTGCTACCGGAATGGAAAGTGTAGAAGCCGGATCTATGAATAATTTAACGGGAGCAGAGATAGCTTACGGGGTCAGCTTTGAGATGATGAACTCAAAAGCAGGGATTGAAAATGTCTCTAGTGCAATTTCCAGCGGAGGAGCCGGGGCTTCTATGCTCGATACCATGGAAATGTTTCAGTTTCACGGAGCAAGTAGTTATGCTGCTTATGGTGGTGCCGCTTATATGTCACCGGTTATGTAATTTATTAGTTTAGGATTGTTTTTATATGTCATATGAAATAGAAAAAGTTATTTTAGGAAAAACCTCACTACCTTCAAGGACTGTGACAGTTATAGATATACCTGAGCCTCAAAATATTGAGTGTGAATTTTTTTACAACTTTTTTGTTAGAAACGAGTCAATTTCCAGCGATGGAACGTCAATTTTTATAGATCCAGCTACAACTAACAGCTACGAGAGAAAATTTCTCCAACAGACTCGAAAATATCCAAGATTTGTAAGAGTTTCTTGGGAAAAGCCTGAATTTTCAACTCAGATAAAAGATTTAGGTTTTAAACCTCCCGGAACCCCTAAGTTTGAGACATCTCCTGATGAGCTAGATCTGCTTGTTGGAAATGAGATTTCAATTAAAAAAAATATGAAAAATCTTCTATTTGAAGAGGCGATAACTAATGGATCATTTTCTGCTATTCACCTAAAAGATACAGACATGGATGAAAAGCTCTATAAGCTTACGGAAGGATCACTTGAAAGGTTTAGTCCACAAAATTTGTGGATAGTTGCAGGAAACGACGCGGGAAATAATTCTTCTTTTTTACAGTCTTCTTTTGTTGATCCTAGCACCCCTCTTAGCGAAAAGACTACTCAGGCCCTTGCACATATGTCTCCTGCAGGAATAACTCTTATTGATAATGACAATAAACAAATAGCAGACGAGAGCTTTTTTGGTCCAAAGTCAATAGAGGTAAGCTTTAGTGCAAACAATCTCTTTGTAGGCTCTCTGATAAGAGGTTCTTCAGAAGGTGCAACTGGTCTTTTTGCCGAAGAACTAAGACAGTTTAACTCTAAAGCTTCTCAGGCTCAAGTTGCTGCAGTTAAAAATTCTTCACCGGGCACCGTTTCATATGATGATTATGTTCACTCAATTAAGCCCGTTAGCGTCTTTGGGCCTCTCCCGCCAACAGAGACTGAGTCTGGAAAAAAATATGATGAGAGATCAGTTATTGCCGGATATCTTATAGAAAAGACAGAAATAAACAGCAAAGGTGAGACTGTATACCATGATCCAATCATAGTAGAAAATGCCGAGTCTACTTCTTTTCTAGATACCAGTGTCAGATATGGTGCGATTTATCACTATAAGATCAGATGCGTTGCTTTGACTCAGTTCGAAGCGCTTCAGATAGATCATCATGGAAAAAAGTCTACAGGCGTCTATGTGGCAAGAGTTCTTATAGCTTCTAGAGGGACTATATCTGTAGTTCACTGTGAAGAAAGAGTCCCACCAAACCCTCCCGATGAGATAGAGTTTGTCTATGATTACAATAAAAATAATTTAATGTTTTCTTGGGGTTTCCCTTTAAACCCGCAGAGAGATATTAAAAAATTTCAAGTATTCAGAAGAAGAAGTATATTCGATCCCTTTACTCTTCTTGCGCAGTATGATTTTGACGACTCAATAACAAAGTATTCCTCAGGCGAAGTGGTTCCGACTAATGTTATAAAAAAAATGCGCTCTGGTTTGACTTTTTATATAGATGAAGAGTTTCATAAAGATAAACAAGTTTCTTTTATATACTCTGCATGTGCCATAGATGCCCACGGCTATTCTTCAAACTATTCTGAACAATTTCTTGTCTCATTTGATTTGTTTAAAAATAAGCTAGTTATAAATAGAATCTCACCCCCAGGAGCCCCGAAGCCTTATCCAAACCTTTATATTTTAGAAGATCTTTTTCAAGATGCAATAAAAACATCTTCAAAGGATAGGGTTGCTGTTTTTCTAGATCCTGAGTGCTATGATCTATACGACGAGGACGGTAATGATCTAAATATTCTTTCCAGAGATGGTGAAAATCCTTCTTACTTTATGACTATTTTAAATACTGACTGGCAGCAGTCAAAAATAGTTGAAATACATATTTCTGAAAAAGAAAAGATAGAGGCTGAATCTACAATTTCAACCCGATCATCAGCAAAGTCTTCAATTCAGACACTCCCACTAGAAGGTTCGACCGGAGCTTCTTTCGATACACCGATGGTTGTTGAGGAGTCTCCAAAAGACTGGATTGATAAGCTGGGTGGGACAGCTACGTTATCAAAAATAGGTTCTAAGAAATTTGGATTTTAACATTGATAAGCTTTTCTATTCACGATATTTCAATTTATTGTACTAAGTTTACTTTATGTTCTCATTTACTATATAATTAATTCTAGGAGTTTAAGAAATGGGCGGATTATTAGATCATTCAACAAACACGATCATACTTGACGCAGTTTTGACAACAGCGGGTAGGGCTTCTCTTGCTCGGTTTAACGGTTCTTTTCAAATTACTAGCTTTGCGCTAGGGGATGATGAGATCCAGTATGGGTTGATCAGACAATATGGCAGGGTTATTGGAAAAGAGTATATTGAAAAACTAACCCCTATAATGGAAGCAAACACTAGAGGCAGAATTTCATGTCAGTCACACTTGATAACAGGTCATAGTCAGATTGCTCACATTCCCGGGATAGGCGCTTCTGGAGGAGACTTTAATGCCACTTCCAAGACTGTGACCTTTGATACTTCTTCAACTGGAGCTACAACTGATCTAGAAATATCTCAGCAATCTAACGGCGGCGGTGCAATACCACCTGATCTAAAAGATAATGTTTATGTGATAAGAATGAGAGCCGATCAGTTTCAACTTGTCGGCGGAGCATCGCCAATAGTCGATGACGACGGCGTCGCAGAATATCGAGTAGGAGCATCCGGAGTAACTTCAGATGGGGGCGGTAAAATTTCAGTTAAGCTAGCCCTCGCTCCCCAGCTGCTTGACGGAAACAGATACAAGGGTGCTTCTTCAACCGGCAAAGCTATGAATATTGCAAACTCTTCAACGCAGGCTCGAGGCGTCATAAAGATAAAAGGCCTAACATCAGGCCAGACTATGACTATGGATGCCGTAGTCAACAAGGTTTAGGTGAGAATTAAATAATGTCAACTAAAAAAGCACTTTCACCTTCTGATATCAAAGAAGGTCGATCATTTTTAAATCAACTCGTCGATGTTGTCCAGCAAGATATATCTGGATCGTCGACTAGAAGAAAATATCAGGTTTTTGTCACAGGAGGAGTTGGCCCTGGTGTAACTTCATCTTTATTTCAGACAGTTTTTGATCAGGATCATTCTCTTCAGACTTCTAATCAAATTTTAGACTTCGCTATCGGTTTATATTCCGGAAGTCAAACAGTTACCGGATCTTCGACAGGGATTGATACATCTGGAAAGACACTATTCCCTTCTCAGTCTCTCATGATGCGCGAGAAGGTTAATATTTATAAACAGTTCGCCCAGCTTATTAAGGGTGACTCTACAGCTCAATTTACTGCACCTTATTTTGCAGAGTCAACAACTAACAAAGATACAGGAATAACCTCATTAACAAATCAATCTGACGGAATTGATGAAGCTCTATTTGTATGCTTTAAGCGTCTTTTCTCTAGAGATAGAATTAAGAAAGAAACTTTTGCGATGAAATTTTTTCAAAGTGCTTCTCATGATGTGCATGGAGCCAAGCCAGGATCAGATGTCGTCCCAAATCACAGGCATGGTAATATAAATGTTACATCAGTTTCAGGGTCAAAGATATACAGTGATGTAGGTGCCTCAACATACAGTATGTTTGCACCCATAGGAGGAGAGGTTGCAGAACTAGTTGATTCAGCAGATACTTCAAGAAAAGTCGGATTATTATTTTATGAGCCTGGAATTGCAATCCTTGATCTAAAAAAGGTAATTTCTGGCACCCAGCATGTTACTGGTGTAATATCAGCAATGCAAGGAACAAGTGCGGCAGACTATGCTGCAGGCCAAACTGTTATTGGCTCCCCTGCACTTGGAGGATCTTCAAACCCCCGGGCGAGGTTCATACCAGACTTGATGGTTTCAGGATCTATAGATGATATTGTTGATCATATTGCCACCTGTAGGTTTGGAAGCTCAACAAACACTGCAATAACTTTTCAAAATGTTACTGAGATACACTCTACACTTATATTCTGCAGAGCTACTGCAGATGAATTCAACCTGTCAGCTAATCCGACATATAGGGATAGCACAGGAAGGCTTATGGTAATTGATCCCGGGGAAGAGGGCATACAAAAACCATTTACGTTTGCTACCTCAGTCTGTCTCTATAATATGAAAGGCGAACTTATGGCAGTTGCTAAGCTCAGCAGGCCTGTAGAGAAAAACGATGAGAAGGATTTAACATTCCGTGTAAGATTGGATTTCTAAGCCTTCAAATGTCACCTGGAAGGCAATGTGTCACTTTCTGAATTTTCAAAAGATCTACTAGAGCTAGTCACTCTGACAACACATGCTCCGCAGAAGTTTGTATCTTCTTCTCTGGGTGTAACTGGATCTGTCCCTTTGCTGGCAAAATCTTCAGATTCTATTAAGAACGTAGACATTCTCTCTAGTTCTCTCGGCACCTTTATAGATGATGATCCAGCAAACCTAGATCCAATGCAAAGAGCTTCAGCTACTGTAAGAGATGATATTGTTGCAGGCAGATCTGGCTCTGATGTTTTTGGTCTCGTTGATGCATATTTGAAATCTATATCAGATATCCCGGAAGATAGCTTAAATAACACTGAGTTTCATATAAAGGCACTTTCTCCTACGCCTAAGTTTACTACAACAACTAATTTAAAAAATTATATAAAAAATAATTTAATGCACTGTTACAGAGAAAGCTACAGCAACTGTAACATGTCATACACAAACTATCACACTTTAAATTTCTTTACTTCTTCGCACGTCCCGTCAGATACAGTTTTTCTTTATCCTAACTTTACTTCTTCAACAGATATTTCCGGTGATCCTTACACGGTAGCCCCGTACACACCTCCTAACCAATTCTCTATAGATTTTTGGATAAATCCTAGATACCAGAACGACTTTGATATTGTTAACAATGTTCCCGTAGGAAAAGATTTTAAAGCAGGCACAGTTTTCCATCTATCTTCTACTTTTGCAGTGTCCCTGGTGACAGGTTCTGGAAAAGATTCTTATAATCGATCTGATAAGTTTAGAATACTTTTACAGCTTAGTCACAGTGCGGACATTGCCCCTTCAACAATAGATTTGAGTCAGATAAACAATGAAAGATCGTATCCGGAAGATTTGATATTTCTGACCCCTGATAACACTTTGGAAAAGAATAGATGGCATCATGTCTCTATTAGGTGGGGCTCAGATAAAATAAACCAGGGTACAGGAAGTATTCATATTGACGATCACGAGACAAGATTTGTGGTTCCTTCTGCATCTATATCAGCCCAGGTTAATGGAAATAGTCTAACCAACGAGCCCGATGCACTTTGCGTTGGGAATTTTTATGAAGGAAACAATCAGGGTTCTTCCGCTCTTTCTGCTTTTTTTAATAGTACAGCCACAAGCAAGCATGGTATTCCAAAAGCACCAGGTCATACATCTGACCCGAGCACCTATTCTTTCAATCACCCACTTAACGCTGAGATCCACGAGCTAAAGATATACAACAAATATATCGATGACAGCATAATTTATTCAGCCTCTTTCACTGGGCCTTCTGATTTTTCCAATCTTGTTTTTTATGTTCCTCCATTTTTTGTAAAAGAGACACCTGAAAGAGATGTGTTTGTTACAACAGATCAGATAGTTCACACCTCTACCTCTACACCCTTTAATGTCTTTACAGCTTTTACTACATTTGGACACATTATAAATTTAGAGAATTTTAATAGAGATTTTATTTCCGGAAAGCATCCCAGGATGCTAAATTTAAACGTAGAATCAAATCCTACTGCAACAGGTAGCACGATGAATGAGATAATTTATGCTACTGCTTCAAACAGGAAGAGAAACTTAACAATTCTCCCAAATGATAATGGATTATTTTTTCCAAACTTTGACATATTAATGTCAGGATCAGAGAGTCATTTGGGAAGCAGCTCTCCTCTGAACTATTACGTTACTGATAATGGAGGCTTTGATGTATCCGTCATATCGATAAACGATGTTGCTAGCGGATTCTTCCTCATGACAAAAGCGGCAGGGGACTTTCTAGAAAGATGTTCAGGGCCTTATCCCGAAAATATAAGGAAAGAGTGGAACAAGACGTATCTTACTATCTTGCAGAGACTTCGAGATGCCTCTTCTAATCAAATTACTATTTTCAATATTCCCAGCATGTTTTACAGCGAGTATATAAAAGAAGGCTCAGTTACGTTTGACGATAAGATCATCTCAGGCTCAGGTGGAAAAATAAATATAAGACTTTCAGACGATACCAATGGCGGGCTGTATAGAAACGATTGTCTTACACCTACAGCTTACTGGAATAATATTGGAAATATATTTTATGATCAAGGGCTTGCAATCATAAAGTCTCCTCACCTTATGTTCTTTGGAAAAGATCAGTTTGAAGCTAATCTCGAAGGAACCCATAATGCACATATTACAACGCTTAATTGCTTTGCTGATGCTACAAGGGTCAACTCCTCCTCTAATTCACAATATAAGTTCCTTTCTGCATCTTTCGAGCCAAACGATATAGAGAGTCAGTATGTTTATATTGATCAAGTGAATATACACGATGATAACTTAAATGTTATTATGAAAGCAAGCCTTGCACAGCCTGTTGTTAAAAGATCATTTGACAAACTTCTGTTTAAGCTTAAGATGGATTTCTAATTGATACTAGGTCTAGACATATCTACAAGCTGCACTGGATGGTGCCTGTTGAATCCAGATGGAACCTTTAACAGTGCAGGATACATACCATTAGCATCAATAAAGTGTATGTTCAGAAAGGCAGAGAGGGCTGAGAAAGATATATCCGATATTATCTCTACAAATACTATAGAAAAAATAGCTATCGAGCAAAACTTGCAGTCTTTTAGGTCTGGGTTTTCTTCTGCTCATACTCTTTCTTCTCTTGCCAGATTTAATGGAATTTTATCATATATTGTTTTTAAGAAGTCAAAAATCTCCCCTGTTTTTATAAACGTAAATACTGCGAGAAAATCAGCAGGAATAAAGATTATAAAAAAATCAAAAGGAGGCCTACCAGTCAAGGAGCAAGTTTTTTCTTGGGCACAGAATCATCTTGAAGAAAGTTTTGTATGGCCTAAAAAAACATTAAAAAGCGGTCCTCGAAAAGGCTTGGAGATATTTCACCCAGGCTGTTATGATATCTCAGATGCACTTGTTATAGCAAGAGCAGCTCATTCTATTGAATCATAGCTTGAACATTTGTTATTTTTTTGATATCATATAGTATGTCTTCTGTCAAAATGCACGACAGGGTGTCCTTTATTAGAAAGGCATTCGGAGAGACACAAAGAGCGAGAGACGGGATAAATGTTGCCGTTGTATGCCCTTCGTGTAACAATAGGAATAAGAAAAAGTTTTCTATAAACCTAGAGACTGGCCAGTGCCACTGCTGGGTTTGTGACCTAAGGGGAAAAACTTTAGTACCAATATTAAGAAAATATGATAAGTCTCACTTAGTCGAAGAATATTGTCAAAAATTTCCAACAGAAAAAGTTTTTAGAAAAGCACATCAGTCTCCCGAGATTGATCCCGAAGAGGTTAGTTTACCTGACGGGTTTTTTCTAGCTGTAGACAGTTTTAAATCAAGGGATCCAGATATTAGAGCTTGCTTTTCATATTTAAAATCTAGAAATATTTCAGAAAGAGATCTCTGGTATTACAAGATTGGCTTTTCAAAAATTGGAAAGTTTAGAAGAAAAATAATATTTCCTTCTTTTGATTCTGATGGAAAAGTAAACTTCTTTGTTGCTAGAAGTATAGACAGTGGTGCAAGAATAAAGTATACTAACTGCAAAGCCAACAAACAGTCTATTGTATTTAATGAAATTAATATAGACTGGAAAAAAGAGCTTGCTATCCTTGAAGGGCCATTTGATCTTATAAAATCAGATTATAATTCTACTTGCTTGCTCGGAGCTAGAATATCAGAAGATAGCCTGCTTTTCTCAAAGATAGCGCACAATAGAACACCTGTTCTTCTTTGCCTCGATAGTGATATGAATAAAAAATCCCAAGCAGCTGCCAAACTTTTTTCAGAATACGGCTGCAGTGTTAGAATTTTATCTCTCGGTGCATACGAAGATGTAGGTGCGATGACTAAGCATGAATTTATTAAAAAGAAACTTCAGACTGAAGCTTGGTCAAGAAATAACTTTATTTTAAGTAAAATAAGATCCATTGAGAGTGGATCAATTATCTAGATTTCTTACATAATCTATAGGATCGGTTAAAGATATGAAAATAGTTCACATAGCAGACGTTCACTGGAGAGGTCTCACTAGACATGAAGAATACAAGAAATCTTTTGAAAGGTTTTTTGAAATGTCAAAAAGGTTGTCTCCTGATGTAATCTATGTCGGAGGAGACATTGTACACTCAAAGACCCAAGGGATTTCTCCAGAACTAGTTGATAGCCTTCAGTCTTGGTTTAAAAGCCTTGCCGCCATCGCCCCGACACATGTCATACTCGGAAACCATGACGGCTTGATAATGAATAAAGATAGGCAAGATGCTATAACGCCCATTGTTAAGGCACTCAACAATCCAAACATACACCTCTATAAAAAATCAGGAACTTATCCGACAGGAGTTCCAGGTTTTAACTGGTGTGTCTTTTCTTGTTTTGATGAAGAAGGGTGGAAGCAAGTCAAGCCTGTTGAAGGAGAAGTTAATATAGCACTGTTTCACGGAGGGGTGAGGGGCTCAACTACAGACTCTGACTGGTCTATAGATGGTGAAGTTGAATGCGATTTTTTTAACGGATATGATTATACTCTTCTCGGTGACATTCACACGTGCCAGTTTTTAACTGAAGATAGAAAAGTCGCATATTGTGGGTCAACAATCCAGCAGAATTACGGAGAAGATCCCGGGAAGGGCTTCTTGTTTTGGGATATTAAAGATAAAGATGATTTTGAAGCAACATTTTACGAAATACCTCATGATCATCCTTTTATTACAATTGACTGGTGCGGATCTGTCAAAGAGACACTAAACCAGGTATCTAACATCTTGCCTGGTGCAAGGTATAGAGTAAGATCAGACTATTCAATACCGCAGTCTGATATCATTCACCTGCACACAGAGCTAAAAGAGGGAAAGTCTGCACATGAAGTTGTTTATAAAATAGACCAGTCTGTAGATCTTTCTGAGATAAGTGTAGGTGAAAATAAAATATTTAAAGAAGACCTAAGAGATCCAAACACTCATATTTCTCTTTTAAAAGAGTTCTACAAAAACTCTGAGCTATCTGATCAAGACTGGGAAGAAATAGAAGATCTAACTAGAAGATATTTTTCTAGAGTGACCGGCTCCGAGGAGTTTCTAAGAAACATAAAGTGGTCAATAAAGAAGATAAACTTTGACAATATGTTTACATACGGAAAAGGAAACAGGATTGATTTTGATTCCTTTAAAGGTATAACTGGAATATTTGGAAAAAATAGGTCAGGAAAATCTTCAATAGTTGGGACACTAATGTATGCCCTGTTTAATACAACAGACCGCGGTCCTATAAAAAATCTTCATGTTATAAATAGTAGAAAGGGTCATTGTAAGACTGCAATAGACCTTTGCATAGGTGGAAAGAATATAAGAATAGAGAGACAGTCTGTAAAGCATGAGAATAGAAGAGGAGATGTCAATGCGGTTACTCATCTCAACATGCATGAAATAGATGCCAACGGTGAAATAATAAAAGACCTGACCGAAGAGCAAAGAAGAGAAACAGAGAAAGTTTTAAGAAAAAAGATAGGAACTGCTGAGGATTTTCTTCTAACATCTCTCTCTTCTCAAGGGCAGATGAATAATTTCATAAAAGAAAGAGCAACTCAAAGAAAGCTTATCTTATCTAAGTTTCTAGATTTAAATATCTTTGAGCAGATGGAGTCTTACGTGAAAGAAGATTTAATATCTGTAAAAGCCCAAATGAAAAACATTCCCGATAGAGATTGGGATCTCATAGTTTATAATCTAACTAGATCAATTAAAAATAATCAAGCAAAGATACGAAGAATAGAATCAAGTCTTAAAAACATAAGATCCCAAGCTTCTACCATACAGCTTGAGATTGCATCTCACGAAAATTCAGACGATATCACACAAGTTGATATTGATATTCAAGAAAGAAATATAAAAAGTATAAAACACAACCTTTCACAAGCTCAGCTCGATGTAAGTGAGTCGGGAAGAGATATTTCAGATATTAATCAAAAATCTTTAAGAATTAGCGAAATAAAAAATCAGTTTTCAATTGAAGATCTAAGACAAAAACTCCAGACACAAAAAGAGCTAGAAAAAGCCCTCAGAGATCTAAGACATCAGGAAGAACTAGAGAAGAAAGACCTGACCGTGATAAAGAAGTCAGTTAACAAGCTTGATGAAGTACCTTGCGGAGATGAATATCCGACTTGTAAATTTATAAGAGAGTCCCATAGAAACAAGCTTAAGCTTCAGGATCAAAAAGATAAAGTTTCTACAATCTCTGATAGTGTAAATGCTACTAAAAAAGCTTTAGATGCCTTAATTTTAGATTCCATTGAAGAAAAATTAGAAAAGTATGAAAAAATTATAAAAAAGGAGTCTGAATTAAAGATACAGCTTGTCACCCTTGAAGCAAAACAAAGGGAAGGAAAGGCTCAAGTAGAGAATCTTTTAGAAAGTTATCAGCACAATAGATTGGTTTTGAATGAGATGAAGATGAAGAAAAAGGATACAGATAATGTATCTCTTGAAAATCTTAAGATTTCACTTAACGAATTAACAGAAAAAATATCTTCTCTTGATGCAGATAGAATGTTCTGTGCCCAAAAAGTAGGAAGAGATAAAAGTGAACTTAAAAAGACCCGAGAAGAAAAGAAGTCATACGACAAAATAAAGAAAATATGGAGATCATATAATCTTTTCAGTCAGGCAGTATCTAAAAAAGGAATTCCGCTCCAGATAATAAACTCTTACTTACCGGTAATTAATGCTGAAATATCTAAAATTTTACAAAACAATGTTGGATTTACCGTTGAACTTGAGGCTGATTTAAACTCTAATGCAATGGACATTTATATTAATTACGGAGATTCTAGGAGAATAATTGAGCTTGCATCCGGCATGGAGAAGATGATATCTTCTCTAGCAATTAGAGTTGCACTAATTAACGTTTCTTCTCTTCCAAAATGTGATATACTAATTATAGATGAAGGATTTGGATCGCTTGATGATATGAATGTTGAAGCTTGCAACAGGCTTTTAGTTTCTCTTAAGAAAAACTTTAAAAATATTTTAATTATTTCTCACGTAGATGCTGTCAAAGATGTTGTTGACAATGTTGTAGATATCACCAAGAAAGGAAAGGATTCAAGAGTGTTCGCTGTCTAAGATGGAAAAGATTATAATAAAAAAGCCAAATAACTTTAAAAAGAAAAGCCTGTATTGTGGAATATGTGAAGCTCTTCTCGTTAATTCCCAAGATATTATATCTTCAGATGAATTTAATTGTTGTGAAAATTGTAGAACAACATGGGTTGAGCCTAGAAGAGAATCTTATTTACAAGGCTGGAGACCGACAAGGGAAGAGGTTTTGCTTGAGATAGAGAAAAGAAAAGCGCTTCCGCTTAATTTTACTGTATGACAATAATAGTTATAACAAGGGAGTTTTCATGCTAAATTCATCAGAAGTTAACGTAATTGGCCAGATTTGCAACGACACATTTGGCGATTGGTCAACAAAAATGTCACCTACGATGTCCATAAAGACATCTCTTGCCGGAGATATTTTACAGTGCAACTTTATTACTATAGTTACCCTTCCCGGCGGATATCATGACAAGGCTGTTCTTGATATGAATAAAGAGCAGTCAACACAAGTTACAAATGATTTTATGAAGAGTCTAAGAGCCAGGTTTAAAGAAGAGGCTGGAAGACCTATTAAGGTTAAAGAGCTTGGAACAAACGACAGTATAGAGATGATAAGCCACTCTGCTTATTCTCCAAAGAAAAATGCTTATTACAGGAGAACTACTACCTATAGGGTAGAGTAATGGCCGTCTATAACAAGCAAAGACAAATAAAAGAGATAGTTGAGTGCGGTAAAAATCCAAACTATTTTTTTAAAAAGTATTGTAAAATACAGCATCCTGTGCGAGGCTTAATATCTTTTGACACATTTTCTTTTCAAGATGATTGTGTAGAAACTTTTATTGAAAACAGATTCTCAATAATATTAAAATCCCGCCAGCTAGGGTTGTCAACACTTGTTGCAGCTTATTCTGTGTGGCTTGCTATCTTTCAAAAAGATAAAAATATATTGATTATTGCTACTAAGCTTTCAGTTGCACAGAATTTTATTAAAAAAGTTAAAACAATATTAAGGAATATTCCTCCATGGCTTTTGCTTCCCGAGGTTGTAAGTAACAATAAGCAGCTAATAGAGTTTAGTCACGGGTCTTCTATCAAGGCCATTCCGACATCCGACGATGCAGGCCGCTCAGAAGCTCTTTCACTCCTAATCGTTGATGAGGCAGCCTTTGTTAAAAACTTTGATGAGCTTTGGATGGGCCTATATCCCACACTTTCTACTGGTGGTCGAGCTATAGTTCTTTCAACACCCAATGGTGTGGGTGGTCAATACTACAAGCTTTACACTGATGCTGCGGCAGGGTTAAATGAATTTACGCCAATAAAACTCCCTTGGGATGTCCACCCAGAAAGAGATCAAGAGTGGTTTGAAAAAGAGACAAAAAACTTTTCTAAGCGACAGATTTCACAAGAATTTCTTTGCGACTTTGCTTCTTCTGGAGAAAACTTTATTGGTGACGACGATTTGTCATGGCTGCACACTATGATAAGACCTCCCGCAGACCGATGGGGCTTTGATAAAAATATTTGGGTCTGGAGCAGGCCAGCAGCTGGTAAGAATTATGTTATATCTGCAGATATTTCGAGAGGAGATTCAAAAGATTTTTCTGCTTTTCATGTCTTAGACACAGCAACGGGTGAGATTGTCGCCGAGTATAAAGGTAAAGTACCTCCAGATAGGTTTGCAGAGATTTTAAATGATATAGGTAGAAAATATAATAATGCACTTATGTGCCCAGAGAATAACAGTTATGGATATGCAACTATATTAAGATTAAAAGATCTTTCTTATCCTAAGCTTTACTACGCAAAAAGAGGCACCTATCTAGGTGATTACACTCCTAGCAAAAATCATGATAATGCTGGTTTTGCAACTACTGGAAAATCCAGATCAATGATTTTGACAAAGCTTGAAGAGATGATAAGAAATAAACAGCTTCTTTCATATTCTTCTAGATTTTACGACGAAGTAAAGACTTTTGTATGGAAAGGAAACAGGGCACAAGCAATGAAAGGGTATAATGATGATCTTGTTATGAGCCTTGCAATTGGTGCCTGGATTTGTGATACAACTAGCGGTGTATCTAGAGATTCAAAAGCACTTACAGATGCAATGCTGAAATCAATGGCTGTAAACAGAAACACGTATGACGATTTTCCCTCTGGTGTATCTTCTAATAAAAAGACAGTAGATATTAATAATAGAAATATTCACGCTAGTGAATCAAGAAGAGATCAAGGAAAAAGATGGAAATCTGCCAGTAATAGTCTCAAAGATTATGATTGGCTAATTGATTGATTTACTGCATTATATGTATTTGTGTATAGTTTATTAAGGAGTTACCTCATATGGCAAGTTCAGACGACGGGCTATTCAAAAAGCTTACGCTTCTATTTAGAAGCGGACCTGTAGTCAAAAGAAAGGTCAGAGAGTTTGAAAAGTCAGGTGGAAAATCTTCAGCTTTTGAAGTCTTTAAGAAAACTCAGAGTCATGTATATAGCACAGCAATGTCTGCTTATGGGACATATGATAGAATGGCCCGATACAGCGATTTTAGCGAGATGGAATATACCCCTGAGATTAGTTCTGCTTTAGATATCTATTCTGAAGAGGTTGCTGCCTCGGATGAAAAAGGCCAAGTACTACACATTCACTCAGATAATCCGAAAGTATTGTCTTTGCTTGAAGATCTTTTTTATGACACTTTAAATGTTGAATTTAATATGACAGGCTGGACAAGAAACCTTGTAAAATATGGTGATTTTTTCTTGTTTAATGATGTTTCACCTGATTACGGTGTGATTAGTGCTTATCCAATTCCGGTTAATGAGATAGAAAGAGAAGAAGGTTTTGATCCAGAAGACCCGCTAGCTGTAAGGTTTAGATGGGTAACACAGGGAAACCAAGTTCTTGAAAATTGGCAGATTTCTCATTTTAGAATACTTGGAAATGATGCTTTTCTACCGTATGGTTCTTCTGTATTAGAATCAGCAAGAAGAATTTGGCGCCAGCTAATTCTAGTTGAAGACGCGATGCTTGTTTATCGTGTGGTTAGATCACCTGAAAGAAGAGTTTTTTACATTGACGTGGGAAATGTCCCGCCCGAAGATATACCAGGATACATGGAGCAGGTTCAGACTTCTATGAAAAGAAGCCAGGTTTTAGACAGAGATACAGGAAGAGTAGACTTAAGATACAACCCATTATCCGTTGACGAAGACTACTACCTTCCAGTTAGAGGGGGAGAAACAGGCACAAAAATAGACTCTCTTGCAGGCGGTCAAAATACGACAGCAATTGAAGACGTAGAGTATATTCAGAAAAAGTTGTTTGCTGCACTAAAAATTCCAAAAGCATACCTTGGTTATGATGAAGGTTTGGGTGCAAAAGCAACACTCTCCCAAGAAGACATACGGTTCAGTAGATCGATTCACAGAATACAGAGAACTGTTCTTTCGGAATTAAATAAAATTGCGATAATTCACTTGTTCTCCAACGGCTTCGAAGGGGAAGATCTACTTGATTTTAATTTACAACTATCAAACCCTTCAACAATCGCTCAGCAGCAAAAACTAGAGCTCTTTAGAAGCAGATTTGAGATTGCAGGAACTGTTCCAGAAGGAATGGTTGATAGAGAGTGGATTAGAAAAAATATTCTTGGACTCACTGATTCTGAAATAGAAAAGGCTTCCAAGGGCGTATATGAAGACAAGCTTTTTGATCTTAAGATTGAGTCTGCTGCCCTTCCTGCAGAAAGCGCTGGAGAAGGTGAACCTCCTCCCGATCAAGCTATAGAAGATACTGGAGAGGGCGATCCTTTCGAAGACATCCCCGAACCACAGGCGGCTGGAGCGGTTGAAGATTCTGACAATAGAAACTCACAAAATCTCGGACTAATTTATGATGGTGATACAATTGAAGATGACCCTGTGCTTTTCTCTATTCAGGATGAAAATGCACCAATTAGAGCACAAAATACTGTAGATTCTTTTGCTAGGCTTTATGAGTCATCAGAAGAAGAAGAAGAAGACGACGACGACGAAGTTGACCAGCTTGAAAGAGCATTGTATAACAGGGGAAGAAGAAAGAGAAAGGGTCCGCTTGATCCAGGCAACTCATCCGTCGATCATTTTAGACAAGTAACTCCTGATTCAAAAAATCCATCAGACTCAGTGAGCGGGGATCCAACCGGCATGAAGAATCTAAACTATGATCTTAGATCTTTAGGTAAGGGAAAATTCTTTGAAGAAGACCAGAGTTTTATTGATGATTTTCTAGATAGAAAGATAGAGAGACAAGCTAAAATTACAGGAGAGATAAAGTCCACCTTAAAATCTCTTGAGAGAAGAATAAGTATTCCAAGGAGTCAAATTTTAGTAGAGTCCGACAATGAGGTTGACTAATGTCCAGAGTCCATAATAAAAAAAGAAATGTAGGAATAATTTACGAGCTACTGTTGAGGTCTATTTCTAGCTTTCTAATTGAAGGAAAAACTTCTGAGGCACAGGTTGTGTGCAATATTTTAGATAAGAGGTTTTCTTCTGACACAGAGCTTTACAAGGAGTTTAGGCTATTTAATGCACTAGCAAACTCAACAGTTTCTGATACTTCCGTGGCTGCAGGAATTCTTTCCGAAGCCAAGCAGGCGTCGAGAAGGCACGATTTAAAAAAGCTAGATAGAGAAAAATCACTGCTTATAAAGGACATAAATCACAGCATAGCTGATCCAGACTTTTATTATAGAAAAGTACCAGAATATAAATCATACGCAACCATTCAATCTTTAATTAATGAGTGGAGAAAAAATGATTCTTCAAATCTTTCTAAAATGATACAATACGAAAGCAAAATTGCTCAAAGACTTCTGGAGCAAAAGGAAGAGGATGATATTTCCAACCATACAACAGAAGATTCCGATCACCTTGTATCAAAGATTATGATGGAAAAGCTTAATACAAAATATGGTGAAGTCTTAAACACTGAGCAAAAAGCTATAGTCAGAACCTATGTCTTTTCTTGCTCATCTGGTGACATTAACAAGATTCACAATCTATTAAAAGAATCAGCAGAAAAAACATCAAGATCTCTATCCGGGTTTAAGGATGAGACAGACAATAGAATTATTTTAGAAAAGATAGATGCTGTTAAGAAAAAAATCTCTTCTATCAACTATGAAAAAATAGATGATAATCTAATTTCTAAATTTTTAACAATTTCAAAACTTAGTCATGAAATAATGGAGTCTACATGAGTAAAAAAGACCTAAAGCTTTTGACAGAGTGGATGCCCCTACAGTACACTCCGGACCAGATAAATGAATCTAAAAATACCAATAATGGAAAAATATTTTTAAAAGGTCCAATACAAAAATCAGATACGTTAAATCAGAACGGAAGAATCTATCCCAGGGCAATACTGGAAAGAGAACTTCAGAATTATCAAAAATTTATAAGAGAAAATCGAGCCCTAGGTGAATGCGACCATCCTGATACCTCAGTTGTTGAATTAAAAAATGTATCGCATATTGTTAGAGACGCTTACATGGATGGTGATGTTGTCTATGGAACAATTGAGCTTCTCGATACCCCTAGTGGAAAAATATTGAAAAGTCTTGTAGAATCCGGTATAACACTAGGCGTCTCCTCCAGAGGCGTAGGGTCAACAAGAAGGCAGGGTGATACAGATGTTGTTCAAGAAGATTTTCAACTAATTTGTTTTGATATGGTCTCTGAGCCATCCACACCGGGTGCATTTATGATGTCAGAAGGAAAGACAATTAGCAGAC
>Ga0163180_10000777_pt1 | contig 18305 bp, 16 predicted proteins | sample AtlANTMetagenome_2_FD_109647 | JGI IMG/M metagenome (GOLD analysis project Ga0163180, IMG submission 109647) | Marine eukaryotic phytoplankton communities from the Atlantic Ocean - Atlantic ANT 4 Metagenome | ecosystem: Environmental > Aquatic > Marine > Oceanic | place: North Atlantic Ocean...
CAATCGGCAGAAAGCGAAGTCGAGGCCGCTCGCCGCGGTCCCGACACGATTCCCGTCGTTATCGCCACGCGTCAACTGGACATGGGCCTAACGATCACCGAAGACGACATCACGATTCGCCATCTACTTCCAGAAATGGTGCCCGCAGAGCAAGTCTACAAACAAGCAGACATCGTCGTCGGTCGGACACCCAGAGCCAAGATACTGGCCAACGAACCCATCCGACGCGAGCGACTGGCTAGCGCAGATGCGGGGGTGGGCCTGAACGCTTTGATCCGTAAGGGAATGCGGGCCATGACGGTACAGGTCGACCATGAGTCCGGTGTCGGCGGATTCATTCAGCCCGGAAACTATGTCGATGTGATCGTAACGATTCGCCCGGATGATCAGCGCGGCCGGCAAAAATGGGCAACAGAAACGATTCTTTCGGGAATCCCTGTCCTGACCGTAGCCGCGACCGAACCCCAACAGGAACCCCGCGAAGGCGAACCCAAACGCCGGACGCCCACGCGAAAGCAAAAGCCATCTGTCACCCTGGAACTCACACCAGAGCAGGCGGAAAAGCTCGCTCTGGCCGTATCCAAGGGCGATGTCCATCTTGTCCTTCGTGGCGATCTGGACATCACTACCGAGGATGACAGTGCGAAGACGCCACTCTCCACTTCTGAACTCATTGGCTACAAAGCGCCCCGTCGGGGCCGCCGAACCCACCGTGTCGCCGAGATCATACAGGGCTCCAAAAAGGAAACTGCCCGTTTTGACCGCGCCGGAAACAAGATCGAACGCTGACGGAGCCCTAATGACGATCCTGCGCGCCTTGCTGATCACTGCCCTACTCTCTTTTGCTGTAGCAGAGGCAAAACCCACACCACCTCGCCGAACGGCAGACACACCCACGGAATGGCTGGATGTGGGCATGGGACAATCGTTCATCTACAAAGAGGGGCGGCCTATTTCCAGAGTGCTGGTCTCGGACGGTGAAATCGCCGAAGTGAAGCTGCTTGAAGCCGGGCAATTCCAGATACGGGGTCTCGAGGTCGGCAGTACGGATTTGTGGGTTTGGTTTCAAGGGCGCGTCAATGCCCCCGTTCACTACCAGTTGACCATTCATAAGGATCTGTCCGATCTGATTCGACGCGTCGATGAAATCGTAGACGGCACCCCGCCCAAGGTCTATCCATTGCGCGAACGCCTCGTTATCGAGGGCCCGGTATCCGACATGAACACACTGGAGCGGGTCGCCAACGTCGCCAAGGTCTACGATGCGGACTTCATCAATCTCATGACCGTGGAAGGCGACCATCAAATCCAACTCGAAGTGGTCTTTGCCGAAGTGAATCGATCCGCCCTCCGGGAGTTGGGCTTCAATGCTCTATTTGGTGATAGTGGTTTCGGTTTTGGCATGGAAGGACCCATGTCCTCCACAGCATCCACCATCACCAACCCGGCCAGTTCTCTGATCAACGGTGGCGCCACGTTGGCCCCATCGGGTGAATCATTCCGCCTTCTCGGAGTCGCCGGTGGAAACGTGAACCTCAGTGCCATCATGAGTGTCCTCAATCAGCACAGCATCTCAAAGGTACTGGCTCAGCCCACATTGGTGGCGCTCTCCGGTCAACAGGCCGAATTCCTCGCAGGTGGAGAAATCCCCATACCGGTGTCGCAATTCGGAAATAAGGTCACTATCGAGTTCAAAGAATACGGGGTCAAGCTGGTCTTTGTTCCGACGGTTCTGGGTGGAGAAGTCGTCGACATGAGGGTCTACGTGGAAGTATCCGATGTGGACAACACCAACTCCATCCGACTGACAGGAATCGAAATCCCCAGCTTCATTAGCCGAAAAACCCAATCTCACCTGCGCCTGAAGAGCGGCAACACCTTCGCCATGGCGGGCATGTTGAACGACAGTGTCCGCGCCACCTACGCCCGGGTACCCCTCCTTGGAGATATTCCTTTGGTGGGAAGCCTGTTTCGTTACGTCCAACACCGCCGAGATGAAACGGAGTTGATGATCTTTGTCACACCTCGGCTGGTTCGGCCCTTGCCTCCGGGCCAAGTTCCGCCCCCTCCAGGCGTCACAGAAGACAACAACCCGAATGACTTCGAGCTCTTTTTGCTCGGCATGGACCACCGTTCCCAATCCAAAACCGCCGCCCCGACGGGCCCGATGGGCTTGGCCCGCTAAGGACACATGCAGAATTCCCCTCCACGCCGAAGCACAGCCACCGTCCTTATTGTCGGCGTTGACGGATCCGATGTCGGCCAAATCCGGGACTGTTTGAGTTCAGACGCAGCGATTCCGAACGAAACCGTACACCCATTTGATGCTCCAGAGGCCGTGCGGCGCTATCGGCCCCAGGTCGTGATTGTCGGATTCGAGTCCGATCCAGATGCAGCCATTCAGTTGGGTTCCAGCCTGCAAGCCGAACACCCGCAGTTGGTGCTCATCGCTCACGCGACCGCCGCTCAACCTGAACGCATTCGAAGCGCTATGCGCGCCGGATATCGCGACTTTGTAGTCCTACCCGAAGACGCTGAACTCCTCAGACGTTCGGTTCGCGAAGCCCCGGCAGAAACCGTCATGGTGACCGATCAAGGGCAGGTCGTCGCAGTCATGGGTGCTAAGGGCGGCGTGGGGACCACATTTGTTGCCGTGAACTTAGGCGCAGAACTCGCCCCTGTGAATCGGGTGTGCACGGTCGATCTCGACTTTTCGATGGGTGACGTGGCCAGCATGCTGGACATGCAGCCCGTCAGCCATATGCACGACCTCTTGAGCAACCTCAACCGCCTTGATGAGCGCATGCTGGCAGGGTCCGTCGGCGTTCACCCCAGCGGACTGCACATTCTGGCTCAGCCAGTCGAGTTGGTGGAGAACGACTTCCTTCGAGGCGAAGATGTCCTGAGAATATTGAGTGCCGCAGCAGACAACTATCAGTACCTTCTGGTTGACTGTGGTGGGCGTCTCGATGAGGCCACGCGAACCTGTGCCACCGTGGCAGACCTCATCCTTTTGGTGTGTTCTCCTGACGTTCCGAGCGTCAAGAATGCCTGGCGACGCCTCCATCTATTGGACCGCCAAGGGGTCGATCTGAGTCGCGTTCGCCTCATCATCAACCGTTGGGATCGGAATCCACCGCTATCGGAAGCGGATATCGAATCCAACTTGGGCATTCCCATCGCCGCGACCATCGCCAACGAGCCCGCTCGATGCCAACATGCGGTCAATGTGGGCTCACTTCTGAGAGATGTGGACAAGCGATGCCAAGCAGCGCGCGACCTTTCCAATTTGGTCTCGCTCATTACCGATGGCGTCGACCGCGTAGACACGGTGGAAACAAACAAGCCATTGTCTTGGTTATTCAGGTAAAATCAAACGATGAAAACGGAACAATGACATGTCTTCTCGCTTGATCGACAGGGTTCGAAATGCCCAACAAAACGCCGATGAAACTAGCCAATCCGGAGAAGACTTCGCGAAAATCAAGGCGGAGCTTCACAAAGAAATTGTCGCAAGCCTTGATTTCGAACAAGTTCAAAAAACACCCCACGAAGAGCTTAAACAGCGTCTCCGCAGAAGTCTTAGCGACACGATAAACAACCGCCAACTGCCCCTCAACCGACAAGAAAGAGACCGGCTGGCGGATGAAATTCTCGATGAAATCATGGGACTGGGCCCTCTCGAGCCTCTGCTCCAAGACCCCACCATCACCGACATTCTGATCAACGGACACAACACGGTTTACGTCGAACGAAACGGTCGTTTAGAGCGGGCAGCATGCCGCTTCAACTCAGAAGCTCACCTGCTCCAAATTATCGACCGAGTCGTGAGCCAAGTCGGTCGCCGAATTGACGAGTCCAACCCGATGGTCGATGCGCGTCTCGCAGATGGCAGCCGCTTCAATGCCATCATTCCTCCTCTGGCATTGGATGGGCCCACCGTATCGATTCGCCGCTTTGGCGCTCAGCCCATCACCGTGAACGAACTCGTGAGAATGGGCTCGATTCCCAAACCGATTCTCGACTTGCTTCAAGCCGTCACCCAAGCGAGACTCAACATTCTGGTCAGTGGAGGTACGGGCTCTGGAAAAACGACACTCCTCAACGCGTTGAGCAGTTTTATCCCAGACGAACACCGAATTGTGACCATTGAAGATGCCGCAGAACTCAAGCTCCAACAGCGACATGTAGTGCGCCTTGAAACCCGTCCTCCCAATCTGGAAGGACAAGGACGAATCACCGCAGAAGATTTACTTCGAAACGCACTGCGTATGCGGCCCGATCGGATCGTGGTCGGAGAGATTCGCGGCCAAGAAGCCGTCGATATGCTGCAAGCCATGAATACTGGTCACGAAGGGTCCATGTCTACGGTTCACGCCAATTCCACCCGCGATGCACTCTCTCGTGTCGAAACCATGGTGGGAATGGGCATGCAAAACACCAGTGACCAAAGAATCCGGGAAGTCATTTCTCGCGCCCTCGATCTCATCATTCACCTTGACCGCCTGCCCGACGGAACTCGTCGATTGATGGCCGTGACCGAAGTACTGGGGATGGAAGGCAACGTGATCACCACCCAAGACATTTTCACCTTTGAACAATCGGGTCTGGATGACCAGGGGCGCGTTCGCGGCTCTTTCCAAGCCACGGGAGTGCGCCCACGCTTCGTTCAAAAGCTGCAACAGATCGGCATCGAATTGTCTGCTGACATCTTCCGCTACCGGTCGGAGGTGCCGTGAATCCAGCCTTAGTGGGTATCCTCATTACGGTTATCTTCGTCGGCGCCTTGCTGACGGGAAGCTTCGTCTATTGGACCCTGGCATCTCGCCGAGAGGTAAAAGCCCGCTCCATGGCTCGCCGTTTGGGAACGCTTCACGACGGTGAAAACCACCGGGATCTCTTTCAAAGTCGTCAAAACGACCCGTTCGTAGAGTCCCTCGGTTTTGTAGGGCGCCATCTCGAAAATGTCGCTCGGCAGTCTGGCTCAGCGGTCTCGGCCAGTGGCCTGGCTGCTCGAATCGGCCTGAGCGCCCTCGGGGGGGCCTTGGTGATGGGGACACTCGCAGGGGCAAAGGGCGCCACCCTCGGCCTACTGGTAGGAGTCATTCCCTGGATCATGATTCGTTCCGCAGCAGAACAGCGAAACATCCAACTCAGCGAACAGCTTCCTGATGCGCTCGACCTCGTGTCTCGATCTCTTCAAGCCGGGCACGGCATCGCGGACGCGATGCGACTCGTTGCCGAAGAAATGCCGATGCCAATCGCCCGAGAATTCGGGCGCGTGTACGAGGAAAATAATCTCGGTCGAGATTTTCGAGAAAGCATGACTGAAATGGCGATGAGAAACCCTCACAATTTCGACCTGCGGATTGTGGTGAGCGCCACGCTACTCCAAAGGGAGACAGGCGGTAACCTCATCGAGATTTTCACTAATATCGCTGCGACAATACGATCTCGATTCATCTTCAAAGGCAAGGTTCGGGCCCTCACAGCAGAGGCTCGTATGAGCGCATTCATCTTGGGAGCCCTGCCGTTTGTCGTCGCAGCAGCATTGATGTTTCTTCGACCCGACTACCTCACGCCCCTGTTTACCGATGCCCTCGGTCGCACCATGCTGATGATCGCAACCCTCTTGTTCTTTTCTGGTGTTTTGATGATGCGCTCACTCGCACAGGTCGAGGCTTAAATGGGTGAGCTGTTGATTCCGTTTCTGGGCTTAGTCACCTTTTTCTGCATCGGGGCGGGAGCCATGGGCCTGAGGGCCTATCTATCCCCTGATCGATCGGCTTCCCGGCGTATAGCCCAGACCACCCGTGGGCCCAGTTTTGCTCGCGCTAGCGCCCTCTTCAACAGGGAAAGCAAAGCCAACAACCACTTCCAAATCTCCAGTATTGCGGCTCCATCATCGGAAACTGAACGCAACCTATTGCGAGACAAGCTGACCCAAGGGGGCTTTCGATCGACCCACAATATGGAGCGATACCTTACGCTCCGGGCCATTTGCGCCATCGTGCCACCGCTTCTCTCTCTCGTATTTCTGACGACCCTGAAACTGCCGGCAGTATTGGTCGTACTCCTCGGGACTGCAGCACTCGGATATTACTTACCCGCCGTCCTTTTAGATTGGAAAATCCGATCTCGCCAAGCCGCCATTATGCGTCCGTTCCCGGATGCACTCGACCTTCTTGTCTGCTGTGTCGAAGCGGGTCTTGGCCTGGATGCAGCCTTCCGACGGGTCGCAGAAGAAATGGAGCCAGCAGCCCCGGAACTGAGCCAGGAGCTTCATTTGGTTAACCATGAGATTGCCGCCGGAGTACAGCGAGCTGAAGCATTGAAAGGCCTCGACAAACGCACCGGCCTCAGCGAGATGGGTTCGCTGGTTAGCGTATTGGTGCAGGCCGACCGATTTGGTACATCGATTGCGAAAGCTCTGCGCATCCACGCGGAATTAGTGCGCACAAAACGCATGTTGTTCGCGGAAGAACGCGCAGCCCAGATATCGCCCAAGCTCACCGTCGTGATGATTCTCTTCATTCTCCCCACGCTGATGGTGGTCTTAATCGGACCTGCCATTATCAATATTGGTCAGAACCTCTGGCCCACACTCTCTGGGGGTGCAATGTGAGGACCTGGATCATCGCGATTCTGCTGATCGGTTGCGCCGCAAAAAGCTCCAAACGAGATGTGATTGATGCCCCCACGTGGACCACAAAAGACGGGCGGGTCGAAGCCAAAATAGAACTGGCGGAGGCTTTGGTACTCAATGGAACTCCCGAAGCGGCCCTAAAGATGATCAGTCAGATGGTCGAAGCGGGTGTGCGCCATCCTGATCTATTTGTCCTTCAAGGGCGAGCACTGACCAATATGGGCCTGGTCGACGAAGCTGAAACCGCGCTCACTATGGCCACCAAACGTGCTCCTGGACATTCAGAAGCGCAGAATAGGCTGGGTATTCTGTATATGGACCAGCAGCGGACTGAGGAAGCCATTCGCCGGTTTCGCTTGGCCACGCGATCAGCAGAAAAAAATGCCGACCTCCATAACAACTACGGCTTTGCTTTGATGGCCGCTGGCCGCCACTCCGAAGCTGTGCCCATTCTCCGTAAAGCACTCATGCTCGACGGGTCCCAGGACAGAACCCGAAACAACCTCGGGTTTGCACTGGCTGTGACTGGCCAAGACAAAGCAGCCTGGCGGGTTTTTCGATCTTCAGCCAACGAGGGCAATGCGCGGTACCAACTGGCGCTCGCTCAGGAGTTGCGGGGAGACAACCAAGCCGCAATCGAATCCTATCGGCAAGCACTCGAGGTCGATCCCGACCTCGATCAAGCCACCGAAGCGATTGCCCGATTGACCCAACCGCCACCATCTGAAGTATTATCTCAAGAAGAGGAGCAATAGATATGCACCGCTGGATCCCCTTTTTCGTCTTGTCCGGATGCGGGTCACCGCTCCACCTTCAGTACGACCATGGCCGGGCCTCTGCACAGGCGTTTTCCGCACAAGGAAACTTGACCCGACCCGAGGTAGCCGATGCCGCATATCCATTGCAAGGCATCGAAGCCTGGGAAATTCGAACCCGTGTCCTTGAACAGTCCTCGGATACCGAATCCGGTAAAGCGGAATACGTCAAAGAAACCAGCGTCGATTAGCTCTCAGTCTGTTGCTGCATCATCATCGTGAAATCCCCCCGGAGCAATGCCGGAGTGGGGAGCAAGCCCACGATAGGCGTGTAATCGACCTCAATGGACATGGTCATGGTGTCCACATCCCCCGCGACGGCAATATTGGCCCGCACAATACAACCGCCACCATCTGTACACGGTACCCCTAGTCCGTCCAGTACAGCACGAGCGTGTGCTTCGGCGCGCGGCACGGCCCCTTCATCGTCTTCCAACGGCACCGTGACCCCTATTCGAGTCCCATCTCGAAGGGCGTGCACCACATTAGACAACTGAAATAAAAACCAGCCGTATTCAAGAATACCAGTCAGTACGACCATGACGATCGGTAGAGTCAGAGCAAACTCCAGTGCACTGGCACCGCGACGGTTCTTCATTGTTGAATCTCGAACATAACGACGGACCGCGCACCCAACCGTTCAGGGTGAGGGATCAGTCCGATAATGGGCTCGTAGGCAATATCCAGGGTGCAGTCCATCGTTTCATAGGGTGACTCACCCGAAACCACCACAGCGATTCCACACCGTTCTTCGGCACCTCGACAATCGATGCTGTAGCCCCCCAAAAAGTCCGTCATGCGATTCTGAGCGACTTCAATGGGCGATGGTATTTCGCCAAAAGGCACCACCGCACCCGCCCGGCACCCATCTCGGACGGCATGGATCACCGTCGACCGCATAAAAAACATCCAACCAAATTCGAATATGGCGGCCACCAGCGCCACGAATAGCGGAATGGTCAACGCGAATTCAATGGCATGTGCACCGGTACGGGATCGTCGATTCATTGGACTATCGAGATGGGTATGGAAGCAGCAATATCCGCCAGAATTCCGGGAAGTTCTGCTGCGTCGGGAGTCTCATAAAAGGTGCCATATCCTCGAGTCAACGACTCCAAATAGGCCGATTGCTCCTCATTGTAGGTCTCATTGAAAGAGACACTGAAAATAGAAATATTCTCTGCGCCCGCCCTATCTGCCTGAGTCAGGCCATAAGCGGATACGTCGTCATCACAACTGGTCCCTTCCGGCACACACTGCGGCTTGCCATCACTGATTAAAACGATGGTTTTCAACGCTGTCTGTTCCGTAAGCGATTCATCGACCAGTTGATCGACGGCTAGGGCTAGACCATGTCCTTGGCTGGTTCCCGAGTCGGTATACCAAGCGCCGGTCGTTCCCTCGTTGCAAGAAATCATTTGAGGCGCATCGTGGAAGTACTCGGCCCATGGAGGAGTCGTAAACGGCCAGTAATTTCGATTGCACCAGTCCAGTGTCGACCACTGACTGCGGATGCTGCTGTAATTGGGCTCAACCCGCTGAAGTTCAGTCCATACCTCCGCGTCTCCGACAAAGGTCACCATACCGATCCGGTCTCCCGGAAAACCATTTTCATTAATGAAGTCCAACAAGGTCAGATCCGCCGCCCTCCCTTGTCCAATTTCATCCCGAAAAGATGAGGTCACATCTTGCACAATGAAGATTTCTCGACTTCGAAGCGCACCCACCGAACTGCCATTCGAGCGTGCATCCGCTTCGGTCGCACCAAAGATACGGGCCAACATCAGGGGTATGGAACCACCTGGAGCATCGGCTTCCCGGCGGACAGTGACCTCCACAGCATTAACGAAATCGGCATCCGCATTGAATGTGCGGCTCGGAAAGTCCCACCCTCCAAACACCACATCACTTTCAGGCTCGAGCACAGCCAGATCCCCAGCAATGGAGTTGAGATTCACGATCTGAGCCGCACGCGCACGGGCCGCATCCTCGCTTCGCGTCATCCTCAGTTCTGTCAAAGCAGCATGAGCTCCGGCATCCGCAGCATTTTGGGCCTGCATTCTGGCCAATCTCAAGTAAGACAGGTCGATGGCCAGCGCCGCAAACCCCAGCAAGACGATCAGCAACAAAGCCACGATAATGGCATAGCTTCCTCGGCGATGTCGGCGGTGCTTCAGCATGGTGCGTTCAGGATAGCAGCAGCACAGTTCTGATGGGTCTCATTCCTCGTCATACGGACTCGTTCGCGCCAACCACGTCAACGCCAATGCACCCAAACACATGATGCATAGCTGTTGGACTCGGACCACAATGGCCACAGCCAGAGCATCGGGCATGGACAATCCTGCTGTCGTCGTAAGCAAAGCCAGAAAGATGGCATCCCAGCCCACTTGAGAACCCGGCAAGGCAAACATGACGATGACGGCCGCAGTGGTGGTCGTGTAGGTAAACAACAAACCGGCTGGATCGGGTTGCGCGCCCAAGCTCCAGGCCGCAATAAATATCCCGGACAACACGGTCCCATGCGCCACCAATGACCAGGCTACACATCTGACGAAGGGAGCGACCCCCTGATGGCGAAGCGTGGCGAGCGCCTTGCTGGCCTCCTCGACAGTTTGATGCAGTCGTCTAAACCGATTGAACTTACCCAAGGTCAAGGCAGAGCAGTCCGCCAAAAGTGCAGGCTTCACAATCACAAAGAGAAGCCCCACCCCCATGGCCCCCACCATAATCGCCGTCACTTCGATTCCCGATCGGTACGCATCGGGCACCGGAGGGTTCGACCACAAAAAACACAGCAGAGCCGCCAGCGCAGCGACAATCATCCCAATGATGCGCGCGCCCATACCGGAAGCCAAGGACATCCCCAGCGACACCCTGTAGCGTTTGTGCGCGAACCAGGCTGCGCCCAACTCACCCACAGGCCCCGGCAATGCGCTATTGAGCAAAAGACCTGCACAAAGGATGGCAGACAGGCCGAATCCAGAGGGACGATTCCGAACAGGAAATAATGTCCGCCACCGCATTCCTAGAAAAATAAACGCCACGCTCATCACACCCAGACTCGCGACCATGAGTGAGAACTGCGTGCGGTCAGCAATGGCTCGTAAAGCTTCCCCGTCGATGTGTGCGCGACCGACAGCGACGGTCACGAGGACGACGAGCCCCAAGCCCAGCACACCCGAAAACAAACCGGCGCGCAGAGCGCGTGCGGTATCCGGGGCCTGGAAAGTCGAGGGGTTCACCCTTGCAGTCTACTCGCGTCGACGCGACAAGCCCATCATGACCACAACAAGAGCGGTCCACCAAGGGATAGGCGAACGGCTACTGGAGGCGCAAGCACACCCTTTTTCGTCGGCTTCAGGTTCTGCCTCTACGGTGAACATGACGGTCACCGGAGATGGATCCACGTTCAGCCACGCGTCCCGAGATCGAACGTCAAGCGCATGAGTCCCGAGCGAGGGAACAGGGATCGTCAACAATGCGTCACTCGTCCAATCGGACCATTCACCCGAGTCGAGCCGAGTCGAGAAAGCAAACGGACCTCTGGAATTGTCCGAGGCTTCTACCGCAAGCAGTATCCCTTCATCATTTTTCCCTCTCAGTTCAGCCCGAGTATCCGGCGCTTCGGTGTCGACCTCTGGGTCATCATCGTTGTAAAGATCTCCCTTAATGACCACAGCGCCGTAGGCAGTCTCCACCATACTCACCCGTAAAAACACTCCAGCGGCGTTGAAGAGGTTGCTGTAGAGCGGAACATCTTGAATTCGGGCGGCGAGAGTATCCATGGCCCACACCTTGAGAAGCGCCTCTAAAGAATCTTTCGCTTCCTGCTGCTCCGAAAGGACAACGCCCACCTCAAACTTAGAAAAGTCAACCTGTACATCATCCAAGCTGAAAATAAAGGAGGATATAGAGTGGTCCAATTCGAGTTCAGCCCGAATGCTCAGGTCTGCATCGAGGTCGATGAGACTCACCGGTTCCCCATTCACCTCTCCTCGAGCCGAGTATTGTAAACCTCCCACTCGAAGACTGATGCCATCTTCTTTGAATGAAAAGACGGGGGCTTCTTGGATTTTCAATTGGGAATCCGGGTTTTCGACCGGTCCATCCAAGCTCCACTCCAGTTCATCGCCGATCACTGACAGGGGACCCGAATCAAAGCACAACAGGCCGTCCGCCCAGGCGCTGTGAAAAAGGTGATTGATTTGGTATTCGGTAATGGCGACACCAAAATCGGCACTCACCCCTTCGTTGAGGTCAATATTCGGCTCGCGACCGGTCACTATTCCTATATCTTCAGGGGGTTCACACCCATCGCCTCGCCATCCGGCATCCACATCCATCCCAAGAGATAGGCCGGAATTAGAAGGCTCGACATCGCTAATCTCAACACCAAATGCCAGGTCGCCCAACTCTCCAGCAAAGGCCACTGTGTCCACCAAGTCTGTGACCATGGCCGGCAATCGTTCATCGATGGCGCCCTCAATAGCGCCAAAGATGGCGTCCTCCGCCACGGATAGAATCAACTCATCGGGAACCCAATCAATATCGGTATAGATGATGCCATTCACAGAGGGATTACCCAAAATCCGCAGGTCCAATCGGCCATCCACAATATCGGGCACCACCTCTAAGAGCAGCCGAGCATCTCGGACCTCAAGCGAATGGAAGTCGTTTTCGAAAGTCATGCAGGCATCGAAGGTGTCGCTATCGTCTCCAAAAATCGTCATATCCTGCCCTTGAATCAGGCCGAAGTGAATGTCGATCTCGATGCTATGGGTCCTGAGGTCCAATTCCACTGTGTTTATCGGCACCTCCACATTGAGATTGCGGACGCCCACTTCGTCGTAGCAAGCGACATTTTCGGCTCCGACCGTGTCTCGCTCAATCGTGATGACCTCGCCAGAGAACCGATCGGCCACAAAATCAAAGCCAGATTGAAAGGCTGCGACCTGGATTCCCCCAGAAACGCTGGCTGCTGAAGCGACAGAAACGAATAGGATGGGAAACATCACCATCTCCTAGTGCCGTGCAATGACGGTAAGACCCAAACGGGTGGCGTTCATTTGGTAAAGGCCGTTGCCTGATGGCAGTACGCGACCACTTGAAGCGGGATTGTCGAGGGACAAACTGGAGTCCCGAATCACCCGATCCAAAACAATGAATTGATCGATGGATAGCCCCAAGGTGAGCCATCGCTTCGGGGTGTAGCTTCCCGCCAATCGGAGGTCGAAGCTTGTAAAGTCCATGATCGATGCGTGAAAACCTGCCGAAGGCAGCGTGGTGGGCGAGTAATAAGCGCCAGGACGTACGGTCCATTGGGTTCCAATCGGGATATCGACGGCAGCTCCACCGTGAAAGGTCGACCGGTGGCCCAAATTGTTGTTGATCGTAATCGTCCCATCAAGCAAATCGGATGCATTCAGGCCAGTCCCTTGAATCAGTGACTCCGTAGTTTCATCCTCGCCCTTCACGACCATCTGATCAATGTCGACGTCAATCATGGCCATTGGAGACCAGTCTACCCAGCCACCCAGAAGCAGCAACCGAGTACGCCCAACTGGAACCACCCAGCCCAACTCAAACTCTCTTCCGTATCGAAGCTCAGTGTGAGCCTTGCCATCACCGGACAGACTCATCATGTTGCTGGGGCGCAACGTGACATCCCCATCCATCGATACTGTCATGGGCGATCGGTACGCCAAGTGGACTTCATGCTCGCCCGGCAGGAAGACACTGAGACCGAGCCCATAAGCCATACCCAGTCCCGAAACGCTGAGGTCTTGCCCCCCTTCAAACAACGCATTGTTCACGTCGAGCGGAGGGTTCAAATCCGCCTTGCTATTGATGATCGAAGCCGTGTTCATCGCTGCACGTTTCGACAACGTCCCTCGTCCAAGCCGGTAAGACACGCCCGCGCGGAGCCATTCTACAGGCTGATACGCCACCGCCAGACCCGCCTCCATGACATAGCTTTCGGTTTCGATGACATGGAATCGCTGAGGACCATTTTCGGCAAGTTTTGCCCCACCCCCGTAGGGGACCGTCAGGTGCGCACCGACACCAAAATCGCCAAAAGGAATCGTAAAGCCAAGGTAAGGCATCGGTGAAATGCCATCCGAAACGACTGTGGACTGTCCTTGGAGCCCCACCGACATGGCGTGCATATTGAGGCCAAAGTCCACCGCGCCCTCGATTTGCTCGGAACGTGCGGCGGCCGGATTGAGAGGAAGTCCCATCACACCCGGTTCGGTCACACCCGCCAACCCACCGCCCATCGGAGTCAATCCAAGACCCGATGAGGTGCTGGCCATGGCCGCAGCGATAATGGTCACCCAAAGCATATGGGCGATCTACACCAACCGAAGCATCATGCCTTGCCGAAAGAGATGCTTGTCACGGTAACGTTTCGTGATCCGAACCATTTGAGCACAGGGGTCCGAGTCAACGCGTACGGGAGAGGTTATCGGGTGCTCCCTACTTACTGGAGACAAACGCATGACGTCCATCCTGATCGCGCTCACCTTGACCGGCTGCGGCCCTAAAGAAGCCCCGCCCACCCCGGCTGCGGAAGCGGCTCCACCGGTTGAAGCGCCAGCACCGGCCCCCGTTGTCGAGGAACCTCCCCCACCCCCTCCGGAAATCAAAAACGCCGACTTTACCGTCAGCCTAAGTACTGCAGGTGGTGGTTCAGTCAACGGCCACGTCAAGCGAATAGAACGCGGTGAAAACACCTATGGAGAAGGCTGGACCACCGAAGAAAAGGCCATGTCTTTTTACGTCGAGGGCAACGGCGAATACAAGAAGATCACCTGGTCTGACGTTAAACGCATCAGCATTTCGATACCGGACAGCAAAGATTTCGACTGCCTGTACAGCTCCGAGTACAGCCCATGGATGTACGAATGCAGCGTTAAGCTCAAGTCGACAGTCACAACCAAGGATGGGAAATCCTACGTGGCAGACTCCGGCCACAAGTGGAAATTCGTCACTGACGACGACGTTGAACACACCTTTTGGTTGAAGAAACACTACGCCCGTCAACAAGACGACAAAGTCGTCGATCTCAATGTCGCCAACCCTGAAAATTACGCTCTTTACGGAGAGCTACAGGCTCAGTTGCGAAATGAGATGAAAGGTGACTTAGTCAAGACCATCAGTATTCAGTAAGCGCGTGTCAAAACCCAACCTTATCGTCCGCTTCAGAAAGTGGGTGGTGGTCGCCATCGCCATCGGCGCACTGCTCTACCTCGGTGGAGCGGTAGCCGTCGATATGGACCGTGTGGGGGATTCGCTCAAAACATTCAACTGGCCCATTCTCATCCCTGTCTGTGCACTGACATTGCTCAACTATGCGTTGCGCTTCGTCAAATGGCACTACTTGCTCCACCGACTCAACGTGCCCATGCCCTGGGGTGAAGATGCATGGAATTTTACGGCGGGTTTGGCCATGGTCATTTCACCCGGTAAGGCCGGGGAGCTTCTCAAGCCTTATGTGGTCCGTGAACGGACCGGCGTGCCCATGGCCACGACCATCCCCGCTCTGGTCACCGAGCGACTGACAGATGGGATCGCGATGCTCATCTTGGCCGGCCTGAGCGTCAGCGCCTATGCGGCCGACAAGATTCATTACCTCACCATCCCCGCAGCCATCATCGTGCTGGGCCTGATGGTCCTCGCCCACGAAGGCCTGAGTCTTTGGACCGTTCGAACCCTTGCTCGGATACCGGGCCTTCAGGGTGTTTCTACCAAAATGGAAGAGATGCTCACCTCCCTTCGGCGGTGTGTCGCGCCCTGGCCTCTGGTGTTGACCATTATCCTGAGCATCATTGCTTGGGCCGCCGAATGCTACGGATATCAGTTGGTTTTCCATGGCCTGGGATACGACGATGTGGGCTTAGATGTCTGTGTGTTTTTATATGCTTTTGCCACGGTGGCTGGGGGTGCGATGCCCGGCGGACTCGGAGTAGCGGACGGTGTTTTGGCGGGGGGTGCCGCAACGCTCATTCCGGGAATTACTCAACCCGTCAGCGTCGCGGCTGCGATCTTGGTTCGCATTTGCACCTTATGGATTGGAGTAGCCATCGGAGCCGTGGCTCTACTAAAGGTGTCTTCAATGCTGGGAGGCATCTCCCTCGCAGCTGAGAAGAGCGAGGAGTAGCGCCGTGCCCTCCGACTGGTTGGAAGTCTATGGACGCTCAGTCGTCAAATATAGGGGCCAACTGAGCCTACTGATTCTCATCATTACAATCCTATCGCTGTGGGGAATCACGAACAGGTTGAAGCAGGGCACGCCCTTCGACTTCACGCCACAAGCCATGTTTATGGGAGAAGGCGGTGAATGGGAGCGCCTTCAGGGGTACGAAGCCGAGTTTGGTGCAGAAGACAATACGATCATTGCCTTGGTTGAGGGCCATATTGAATCGACCGACGGCCTATCCCTTATGGCCGCCTTGCATGACACCGCAGAATCAGCGACTGGCGTCACATCTGTCGACTCCATCATCAATGCCACGATCGCTCAGCGGGACGAAATGGGAATGATCGTCGTCGACGATGCCGTCGGAGAGAGCACAGAGCTCAGTCTGGCCAAAAGCGATCCTTTTTTGAGTCCGGTTCTGATTGCGAAAGACGGCACCGCCGCCACACTCCAAATTCATCTCGATAATCAGCTCCAACAAATCTCAGATTTGAGCCCTGTCGTGTTCGATGTCACCGAACGCCTTCGTGCTGTTCCCCTACCGGATGGATTCCAGCTCCATGTCACGGGCGTACCCTTTGTCCGCGCGGAAGTCGTCGAGTTGATGATTGAAGATGAGAAGGTATTCTTTCCTCTCGTCGCCGTGATGTTCTTACCCACCATCGTGATCCTGTTTCGCCGATTCTGGCTGGGCGTGTCCCCCCTGATCGGTGTGTTGATCGCCACCATCTGGACCATGGGGATATTGTTCAGCCAAGGAGCCGTGCTGAACATCCTATCCGCGTTGACCCCAACGCTCGTGCTGGTGATTGGGGTGGCGGATGGTATCCACCTGGTCAGCCGCTATCGGGAAGAGCTGAGTAAGGACAACAATCCCCATCAAGCGATGGGACGAACGACTCGCCAGATGGCTCTGGCCTGTTTCTTAACGACGTTCACCACCGCCGCCGGATTCGCGTCGCTCTTCGTGGCCGACACTCAGGTCATCCGCGATTTCGGTATGCATGTGGCTATCGGTGTCATGATTACCTTTTTCGCGGTGATGTTGGTTGTACCCACCCTATTGGCATGGATTCCCGTCGACAAAGTGGGGCTTCCGAACAAAGTCATTGAACGGCCGGTCTACAGTAAGCTCGCTCAGTTTGTCATCAATAAGCCCGCTCGAGTTCTTATGGCTTGCCTAGCGGTGACTGTTTTTGTGACTTGGTTGGGGCGAGACGTCCGGACAAACTCATCGATATTGGAAATGTACCAACCGGAACACCCCACCTGGGAAGCGGTCCATACCGCTCAAGAAAAGGTCGGTGGGATCATCCCGGTATTCATCCATTTCAATGGACAACCAAATCAGATGCTGGAGCCCGACATACTGCAGCGAGTGGATGCTTTGGAGCAAGAACTCAAGGCTATGGATTTGGCCACATTCACCATATCGCCTGCCGGCTGGGTACAGCATTTACATGGCTTGCTGACGGATGAGACGGTTTGGCCTGAGAGTCGAGCGGCGGTCAGTCAAGAGCTCCTTGTCGCCGAAATGACAGGAGATCTCCCCATCGAACGGGTGCTGTCCGACGACCGAGGGCGAGCCCGGATCGTGGCCATCACGAAAGATGCGGGCGGGCGGGAGTTCTTGAAAGCAAAAAATGCACTCGAAAAATCTGCGGAGACGATTTTTGAAGGAACGGGTGTGACCATTGACGTCACCGGAGACGGCATGCTGGCTTCCACGGGGGTGGATCGGCTCATTACGGATCTGCTGACCAGCCTACTGCTGATACTCGGCGTCATCCTATTGACCATGCTGGTTCTCCTACGCGATTTGCGGTTGACCTTAATCGCCACGCTTCCCAATCTTGTGCCGTTGATGTTCATCTTGGGAACCCTCGGGGTCTTGGGTACCGATCTACAGACATCCAACATTGTGTCGTTCACGATAGCGGTGGGCTTGGCAGTGGACGACACCATTCACTTCATCGTTCGATATCGCGAGGAACGACGTCGATGCAGTGACACGGCCACAGCGATTCATAAAACTTTCCAGGGAGCGGGACACGCCATCGTACTCACCAGTATCTTGCTCATCTTTGGCTTTGGCGTACTGGCCCTGAGCAGCCTCACATCGACTCACTTTTTTGGGCTGCTCGCCTGCATCACGATGGCCGCCGCTCTTTTCGGGGACCTACTGATCCTCCCCGCTCTCCTGCAATTGTTTGACAAGCACAAGACCGCTTAGCGTTGCGAAGTCCGCAATGTTTCGGGTACGTTGGCTCCACGATTATGGGGTCTACCATGCAGCCAGCCTTACGATATTGCCTGATCATCCTCACCCTGGGGTGCTCTCCAAAGTGGGATTCACCATCCGTTGAGGGTGAATTGCCGGATGAGCAAAGCAACAACTTCGATGATGAAGAGGCCGACGCGGACGCGGACTCTGATGCAGACTCTGATGCAGACGCAGACGCCGACTCGGATGCCGACTCGGATGCAGACTCGGATGCCGATGCCGATGCCGACGCAGACGCAGACGCCGATGCCGACGCCGATGCCGACGCCGATGCCGACGCAGACGCAGACGCCGATGCCGATGCCGACGCAGACGCCGATGCCGACGCAGACGCCGATGCCGATGCCGATGCCGACG
>Ga0163180_10000778_pt1 | contig 18288 bp, 6 predicted proteins | sample AtlANTMetagenome_2_FD_109647 | JGI IMG/M metagenome (GOLD analysis project Ga0163180, IMG submission 109647) | Marine eukaryotic phytoplankton communities from the Atlantic Ocean - Atlantic ANT 4 Metagenome | ecosystem: Environmental > Aquatic > Marine > Oceanic | place: North Atlantic Ocean...
GACGACGACGACGACGACGACGAAATGTGCGACCAGAAGAGGTCGAGAGTCGCCAGATGGGCGTTAGAAGAGGTCCGTCGTCGAGTTCGCTTTGCGCTGGGGGCTTTTTCGTCGCGACAAAAACATTTCAAAAAACAACTCACCCCTAAAACGCATCTCTCTCTCTCTCTCTCTCCGTCCTTTGTCTCTGTTCTTTTCTTTTCTCGCGCGCGGTCGTACCAGTTTTTCTACCCTCTGTTCGAGAACGAGGAGGAAGAGGTACCGGCAAAATGCCCGCTGCGGAGAAGCAGAGATAGGTATCTGAACCTCGAGAGAATGAAAAGGAAAGGATACAACAAAAGAAAGAAAGAGGAAGAGTGGAAGGAAGTGGGCACTGGCAAGGTAAATACACGAAGGTGTAAAAGAGCACACGATTTTTCTAATGAAGCATTCGTAGGTGTTCAAATCAGAAGCGGACATCGACGCGTACCTGACTGCGCGCTTTTTGAACGATAATAAGAACACAGGAGACGTGTGCTTAGCAGAGTATTGCGACGTTTTACAGTGCGACAAGTATTACGAGTCGTTGTCGTCGGAGGCAGCGTCGTCTACCAGAGAGAAAGACTACGTCGCAAAGGCGAGAGGCGCGCATACAACGGCGCACTGCTACGCGTTGGCGAAAACGTGCTTTCCCGAACGAACGGGGAATGCGATGCAAGAAAAGAACGCGCGGCGTTTCGAGAGCGTGTTCTGTGATACATTCATAGGCTTGCACCAAGATGGACGGAACGCGTTTGCGCACATACGCAAACAAGAATACCGGTATCCCGGTCAACAACAACGACAACAACGCGTCGGCAACGCGAGTTCATCAAACTCTTCTTTTCTTATCGTATCCTCCCTTTTCATATTCCTTGGCTTCATATTTTATCTCCTCTTTATGCTCAACAACCATCGCGCGTGCGGGTCGGATTTGCAAGCGAGAAGGGGACGACCAACCGCATCAAAGAAAAAGAGTTCACTCAAATATATCGCGTTTGATTTTTTACACCGCACGTTAGTTTTGTCTGGTTTTAAGCCGAAGAAAAAGCAGTATTGAAATGGAATAGTTGTAGGTGTAGCTCGTCGTCTTTGCGACACATTTTAATTATAGGACAACAAACGAAAATGCTTTGAAAGACTTTTTTAACAATAATAACGCGATGAGCGCTCCATCCTCACCCGGTGGTGGCGATGATCACGCGGGCAATTCAATCGCGGAAGCGATGATTCGACGATACACGTGTGCGTGTTTGGAATTGTCGTCGTCGACTTCAAATTTTGCGTCTTCTTCGGAGACGTCTTCGAATTCGTTGTTTCTAATGCATGGCGCCGAAAGTGATGCTAAGCCTAATGCAACTATGAGTAGTAGCGCTACATCTGCTTCGTCTTCACAAATGGAGAATATTCGTCGCAAATATGGGAGTTTATTGGACGCATTGGCGGCAATAGCGCCGACGCATGCGATAGTTTTAGTCGAAAACTTAGCCAATTGGGGAAAAGGTGTGACAGAGGATACGAACACAGGTGAACCAAATACTAATAATGTAAGAGAACAGCAAAAGGAGAAGGCTTTGTGTGCGCTGTGGCTGGCGATCGAAGTAATAGTGAATGCAGTTATCGAAAACGGGGAAGGGATACTATCGGATAAAACGACGAGCACAACGGAGGCAGCCACAACGAATAAAATTTTAGTCAAGTTTCTCGCGCCGCTCGCGCTTGGTCATTTGTGCGAACGCGCTAAGCATTATTTAGCTCCAGAGAGAAAACTTTGGATGAAAGAAGACCTTTTGAGAGCGAGTATAGAAAAAACTATAGATGAGCATCTAGCTGAAGCGAGAGGGGATGATGGAGAAAGAGATGGTATTTCATTAGACGTAACGGTAAGGAAAAAATCGAGAGCGAAAGATCTTATGATGCAGGATGAAAGGGTAAGGGGTGGCTCGAATGTGAAAGATTTTCTGATGCGTACTCCTTCGAAGGATAAAGATAGGTTATCTTCGTACTCGCCTGACAAGATGACACCATTCGGATCGAATTCTTCTTCGTCCGGCTCATTCATGTTCCAAGAACACGGATCGGCGAAGAAACCCGATGAAGAGAATAACCAGGAGGCTGCAATGCAGATATTTCGCGAAGAAGACGATATTGGACTCGCAATATCTCGAGTAGTCGCTTTGTTATTCTCAATATCCTTCGATGAAGCGCTCGAATATTTCGTGGATTCGCTGAAAAAACGGCTGACAGAAAATCAAAGAGCAGAAGCAAACTGGATCCTGTTTGCCATTTCCGGCACAAAACTTAGCTTATTAGTTCACGCTGAAGAACATGATTTTGGGGTGAATAGGGGACACGACGCGCAGAATATCCAGAATGCGGTAAAATTTTTGAAAGTGTTTAATCCAACAGAATGGATACCTCCATCGAGAGCGAAACCGAGCAACTTCCGTCACGGATTATGCGTGCTGCTCTCGAAGTGTATTGATATTCGAGCGCTCCATACGAGTGGCACGGCGGACTCAAATTTCGAAATCCCGCTAGAGTGGACGAAAACGTGTATTCAAGCTAGAGTATTCATCATGGAGTGGGTAAAGACGAACGAAAAGCATTTAGAAGATGCGACGCCTTTGCTTGCTACACTTTTTGCATGGGAACTTGCGGGAACTTTACAGGAAGATAATGCCATCGCAGTAGCGGATAACTCTGGGAAACATATGGATCTGATAGGATTTTGTAAAGGCGTGAGCAAACGCGCGAAGAAGTTCAAAGGAAAATCAGCCGAAGCCGCCGATGTAGCTCGTCGATTTTTTCGAGTTGCTAATCGGCGGCTAAATGGAAGTAACTCGAACGACAGAGTAATTACAGACATCGTATTTGGCGTCTTGGAAGCTGGTATGGACGCGCTTGCGTCACTACAGACCAAGGATTTTGTAACTTACACCACGTTCGCACCCGACGAAGAGCAGTCATCACATGTTCGTTTCATGAGCACAATCGCACTTTCAGCTGCGTATGCCGTCGACAAAACACGAGCTATTAACATTGCTTTGAGAATGCTCTCTAAAACAGAGCCGTCGGATGCTATCGCCGTTGCTGTAAATTTTTGCGCGAGTATTCAGCTTAATAGGAAAGCATCGTTCGATGCTATTGAACTCGTGGAGCAATTACAAAGAGTAGTAGCTCGTGCGATGGAAATCAATCAGTCCATGTATTCGGATTCTGGGTATACGGTCTCTCGTAACCTTGGTAATGAACAGTTGAATCTGATTCGAGGTAGCTATCCCACTCTAGCAGCTGTTTTGCGATGCATCCCGGAAGTCGAGGTACCGAATGTAGATCCGATAAATTTCGTTCCGCACTTCATCACACACACAAATTCTGAAATTCGAATAGCTGCTGGTGGTGCGCTGAGTAGACTTATGTTATTCAGTGGAGAAGATGGTACCTTACCCTCTACAGATGCATGTAACAGATTAATCCAGGCAGCAAGCTCGAGTTTGATAAATTTGAGAGATACATCTGATCACTCGTTAAGAGAGTCCGCGACGAAGGCTCTCACAATCGCTCTCAAGCGACGTCGTATAGCACTTAATCGTGATAAGAATGAAACTGACGCAACCCCCCATGGGCATTTGGATAATGGTGAAATCATAGATTCAACGAGACCGGAAGCTGCAGGTTTAATTTTACTCTGTGATCCAGTCGCATCAGTTCGTCTGGCAGCTTTATCGCTTCTTCGGGAAGTTTCTCATTTACAATCCATGGATAAGAGGTATAGGTCGGGGCAAAATAGTGGGAGCAAAAGAAATTCACCACGTAAATTCACCACTTCATCTCCTCATAAGCTCAGGAGCATTGACACAGTAAATCATGGTACTTTGAGACAATCTGTAATGAGCGTCATCGACGACTGTCGCTTTCGCATATATGAGGAAGCGACTTCTGCTTTTAATAATGAATCAGGTAAACAATTACCTATTGGACGCGCTGCTAAGTTACACCACTCTGTTACCGCTGAGGAGATTCTTGGGAACGAAGCGCTTCGAAGTAACGCATTGTGTGCAGCGATTGGCGTATTAGCAAGATCTGTGACCAAACCGTGCAAAGCTGCTTCAGACACGGCTAGAGCGCAGGCGTTGCAGCGAGTGCAAGCTATTATGGTTCTGGAAGGAAAAGGTGTGATGATGCAAGCTCCTAAAGAACAAGGCTCATACATCTTTGAGTTATGGCGAAACTATGTGTGTTTTGTATCCTCGGCAACTGATAAGGATGACCTCGAAATATGTAACTCTAAGAAAGACGCAAGTTCCGATGAAAGTGAATCTGGTCCTAAACTCGTAACTATAGGATCTCGTGGTTCACTTCAGACGCTCTTTAAGTTGGCAATTCCATCTATTTTCACAGGGAAAGGTGGTCAACCGGAAGCAATTTTGAACGTTTTGGAAGGAGTGCCCTGTTTTGTGATACCGAAGCTATTAGATGCTTGCTCGGATATGTTGAAATCGATTCCAAGACTTCAGATGATAAACTCAAACGTTTCATCTTTTGTTTCAAATACAAACGATTCGAGCACGGTGGATGCTACGAGTATCATGATCTCAGGGGGTAATGTGATGAGTAGTCAGTCCAATATGAATTCTGTCACTTCCGTCCTGTCTGCATGGGTGATGCTGGCAAAACTTTACAAGTCACTTGTTTTACGAAACTCGTCTTTTATCGAATCCGTGACAAATGATATTGATACAAGACGCACTGTGTGCGAAAATATTGGAAAGTTTGTGGAGGAAGCAACTTTCATCGCAATAGCTGCGGCAAGATCAGCATCAGGCGGGAAGGATAATGACATGAAGCCACTTGTAGAAGAGTTGAAACGTTCTATCGCATTCATCATATCCCGAACTGTCGAAGACATACAAATGCACTGTAGTTCTGTGCTACAACAACAAGCGCGAATGAAGCTATGGATCAATATCTCGGGATGGATAGAAGAAGCTCGCGCTGAAACCCATAATCTTGCGGAAATAAGAAATTTTCAAGACGCGTTGGCATCGATTCTAGGTTCTCCTGCTTTAGACGAATCTATGCTAAGAGAAGATAGTGTGGTTTTTGATTGGATTGACTCTTTGATTTTGAGTAGTGATGATGAGTCAGAACGGATTTCGCTCAAAGCAATAATAGGTTTCTGCTCGCATAATCCCCAATTGTTACAGATAGCCATTGAGAAAAGTTACTCTACGACTGTGAGTATTTCGAGGATTTATTTTTCCGCACTTGCGAACATTACATCGGATGCGTTCAATGCTACTGTCGAGAATAGAGCAGCGATTATTAGATTCATGGTGCCAGCACGTCTAGTGACGTTATCATACTTCAACCTAATCAGCCTCGATGCTCGAAATAGGGAGAATGCGTCAAAGCTCATCAAAGCCATCTTTATTTTATCGAAGAATACCCAGGATGGTAAAGACAAAGATGCCAGCACTTTTGACGACGTGAATGCCAATGCGCTTGCAGGCTTGTTCCTCCAAGATTCATCATCTCAGCTTGACCTTCCGGAAGTGCACTACAATCTCTTGCAAAATGCTTCAAAGATAATGGTTCTAACCAGGGACGCTCCAAAGTTGGCACCTGAATTACTCATAGAAACATTTTCACGATGCTGCTCTCTCATGAGCGATGAGTATAGCAGTAGCTACAATGATATGCAACTGAAAAATACCATCCACCAAGTTTTAATAGCACTTGAACCATGGGTTCAGTCTATAAAACTCGAAGAGCTCACGAAAGGGGGGAAACGCCAAGTCTGCAACCGCATTCTACTTGAATTCAATGATATCACGAGCATTTTGAGCGTAAAGTTTGGAGCAGATATTGAATCTCTCTGGGGTTGCTTAGTAATGAAGAACTCTCAAGTTCTGGCACCCCGGAATCTCGAAATCGCTCTGGACTTCTTGCTTTTTCACGGCGTAAAGACGGAAAATGCAAAGATCTCCAATATGATTTCTGGAGATATAACGAAGAGCGAAAAAAGTGAGCTGATAAAATCTTTTGAAAGCAACCTTTTTCTCGTTCCAAAACGAATAGGTTTGTATTTAGCGCGAGTTGCGCCCCAGGAATGTATTGATAGATTGGTTCGGGCCGTTTCCTTTCGCGCTTTAGAACCAGAGAGCGAAATTTACTCGAACGCAGACGATTTGTACCACTCCTATATTGAAGAACCAGATTTGGCAATAATTCTTCTCGCTGAAATAGCTACTGAACACGACGAGTATTTTCGTTCCCAGTTGATTGTACTCGTTCACGCTGTTGTAGCTACGTTAGCAACTTCGAGGAATGCTTTATTATGTGCATATTGTCAGATGCTTTTGGCGAATTTATTGCACAAGCTTGCCGAGCAACCTCTCGTCAGACGCGTGGGAAAGTACGAGAATAATGATGAAATTCTCCTAAAAACGCCAATCGGCGGTCCGGATCGGCGCGCTCTACTCATAATTCGAAAACTGAGAAAACTCCTCGCAAGTCGAGGACTTGAGGCCGGGAGTTATTTGAATGAATCGAATTTGGATCTCTTTTGTCATCGCTTTCCAGACTGCGTGGTATTTGAGTCTTTGCCGAGGGAAAGATGGGTGAGTGAGGCTTTGCGTTGGGCATCGAAGGCGAGATCATTCACTTTAGCATTGACCTCGATGGATATCCTCGGTTCCTTGCGTCATCCTCTCGGTAATGAAGAATTTAGAACGTTCCTGGGAATCATGTGTACCTCAGCGGCTATGTCCGAAGGTAAATTATTGTCTGGATCGATGATCCCGCCACATTCCCCGTCATCTTCTCACCGAGAGTCTGAGGACGGAGCGCTTAGCCATCGTATGCAACTCGGTATGAGATTCACATTCTCAATACTCGTTGCCTTGAGGAAGTCACCGTTTGTTTACGTTCGCATAGCACCTCAGACGTTTTGGTTTGGCGTTGCATGTTTGCGCTCCACCAATGAACAAATCTATGAAGCTGCCCTGCGATTGGTAAGTGTTTCTCTGATGTCTGCACCACTGAATACGTTCGGTTCTTCGGCGTCTTTTTCAACCTACGCTGCGTCTGCACCGCTGCCGTTGCGAACTCGCTATGCTGACTCAAACGTTGTTGGAAAAGGCGTCGCTTACCAGGCGAAGCCTGCAATATCTCTTCAAGATGTTGTGCCTCTGCTTCTAAAAGGTATGCTAAAGAGTTCAGAAACGATGCGAAGATCAGCAGCGACTGCGTTGGCATCAATTGCTCCATACAGTGCGACCGAAATATGGGGCGGTAAAAAAACATTAGCGTGCGTGCTTTGTGGATTATTACCAATTTCCTTGTACGCATTCTATGAAAAAGATGGATGCTACGGTGACTATAGCAGAGATGGTACCAACGTCGAGGAAAAGCCAAAACTAAAAGGAAAAGAAAGTACTTTTGGCAAAAAGGAAGCCAGAATGGCGCTTCAGTTACTCGCCGAGGGCTGCCGAGTAGTTTCACCAGTTCTCGAGGACACCTTACACAGCATTATTGTCTCACACGATGCACTAGAGCAGAGTGGTGCCGACGAAAATAGGGACGAGTCTGATCGCCGCACAGGAGTACAAAAAAGTGTCGGGCGCGCTTTCCAAAAACCTTCAAACGCTTTTGGAAAATACAGGGATGGTAATGATGATGATGATGATGATGATGTCTTCTGTGATTTCAAGGATATGTATAGATTTTTGGACGAGTTTAGCGTCTCAACACTAGAGCAGGCGTGTGAGCTCTTGGCACAACCTTTATTCGATGGATTTTTGGTCCCAAATGACTGCGCCGAGTGTGCGATTACTCTTTTAGGGGATATAGCAAACTCATCTGAACATCGCGGGAACGCAGAAGGAGCTTTGCATTTGCTCTGCGCGGCTGTGACGCATTCTCCGTCAGTTCGAGAGGATCCCTCTTTGTACGGAGAGACGGGGGTGTTTCACACCTTGGCTTTAGAAACGATGGAAAGACAACAAAACAGAAACGCCAATAAGAACAACACGGACGCGCAGGATGCGACGACGAGAAACGAAATCATCTCCGGCGGTAAGGAGGGCTTAAACGAAAACTTAGCGATGAAAATGCTGAAGGGCGTAGCAATGAACTATTCTGCAGCTTCAAAAATTCTAGAAATGAAGAAGGACGTCACCATCGATGAAGAAACTATGCCCATGTTCTGGGAAGGTAAATGTAGCTCAAAGTGGACGAAAGACGACCCCATTTCAGATTTGACCTGGGGGATCATGTTGAGCGCGAATTTTGATCCCGAACAAGCTTCTCTCCCGGCTTCTTTAGAATAATAGAAATGATAGAAGTAGAAGTAATAAACTAAAACGTTTGTGAATTTAGCAGCGCATGCGGTAGACAACAACATTTTCTATTTCATGAAACTAGGGGGCCACCTCGGTGGATCATATCCTCTCCCACCAAACGGATTACACCTTGCTATCCTCCACGCGGTCAATATAAACCCTTTCCCTGCCCCAAACTTTGTATATGCTTCAAATGCGTAATTCGAACATGACGGTATAAACCGACAGCTTTTCGGCATAAACGGCGACAGTTCTTTGCGGTAGAAATCTATAAGAGAGAGGGAGATTTTTACCAGGACATCGTTCTCTTCAGTCTTATTAGTAGTACTGGGGGTGTTCTTCTCCATTTCCTCTTCTTTCCTCTCTTCTTTGTCCTCTACTTCCTCTCTATCTTTCCTCTCATCCGCATTATCGTTCGTTGCAGAAGAAGAAGAAGAAGAAGAAGAAAAGAGAGCAACTCGGTTGTTGAAAACGCACCGACAGCACTCCAATTTCGTTGTTTTTTGTCGTCTCGTACTCCTCGCACTGTGGTGTCGGCAATACCTCGGAAGACGAACGCCAATCGTCTCTCCCTGCTTGTGTTCTCTCGCTCCTGCACCTCCCGGTGCGAGCCCTCTCCGACCGGTCACAGCAGTGGCGGCAGCAACAGCAGTGGCGGCGTTCATTTTTGTGTTGTGCCGACTTTTTTCATTTTTTCCCTTTTAGACTTAGAGGCGAAAAAAACAAATTATTCATATACTAGTATGCATACAAGTACGTTGGTACTACGTGAGTATCATCATAAATGTACAAATAAGCATGCGGCGGGTACTCGCACACAGAGTACTTTGTCAACTATGCTACTAAACTACGATCAATCGTTTCTGGAGACAGATCTATACTCCTCGTTGAAATGCGTGATGCACAAGTTGCTCGAATGCACAAACTCTTCCTCAGCGTCTGAGGTTCGTACATTTTCCTGCGCCAAATCTTCCACGCTGTAATTCACAATCGCTCTCGCGATTTCTCTCCCTTCTTCGTCCTCGACGATTATGCAATCTTGAACTTTAAAGCTTTTACCACTATTATCACCGACCAACACGTTTTTTACTAGCAACGGTTCACCCGATTTTATATCTTCCTCGCCTTCTTTGTTGACTCTGACGCGATCTTTCACTGGCACGGAAAGCATCCAGCGTTTCTTGCCTTTAGCGGCATCCATGGCGGCCAAAAATAAAGTGTATTCTTTCTTTTCATGGGGATTTACGCCATTTAAACCTAAAGCACACTCGACAACCTTCTTCATCTCCGTGCTTCTCCCGATGACTGTTTTACACCCAGCAGCGCTCGCAATTCTCGCCGCGGTAAGTTTGGTCACCATCCCACCGGTTCCTCCAGCGGACCCAGCGCCACTGGCCACGTCCACTTCACTCATCAACTTGTTTATATCATCCACTACTTGAATTCGTTTTGCATTTGGATCTTTCATTGGATTCGAGGAGTACAAACCATCCACGTCGGTGAATAAAAACAAATACTCCGCGGATATTAAGGAAGCGACGTGTGCGGATAATGTATCATTGTCCCCAAACCGTAACTCTTCGATCGCAACGGTATCGTTTTCATTCACAATCGGTACCACGTCGTAATCGAATAAGGAGGAAAACGTGTTCATCGCGCGATTATATTGCGATTTCTGCGATAAATTCTCCAGTGTTAGTAAAACTTGCGCCGTTTTTACTCCTAACGTTCCAAACATGTCTTCGTAATAGTGCATTAAATGCGCTTGACCAATCGCCGCTAACGCTTGTCTCTTTTGCAGCTCTTTCGGTTTTTCTTTGATTCCGAGTTGGAGCATCCCAGCTCCTACTGCTCCAGAAGTCACAATCGCGCACTGGAACTCGTTTGATTTCTGCAACTCCGTTATCTGTTCGCATATTTTGGCCAATTGGGAGAGGTGAACGACACCGGTATCCGCTTTGATTAACGAGGATGTGCCGACTTTCACGACGACGCGCGTTTTCTTTTTACCGGAGGTACTGGGAGTGTTCGTGCTTTCTTCCATCGCGTGCTCCAAATTCTCAGGTTCTCGACGCGATTATATCTATCTACCTACCTATCTCTGCCTTTTCTCAGCGCGTGCTTTGAGTGCGTCGAATGCCATATAAAACTTTTTTTGAGTGTGATGATGTTTTGTATTATTATTAAAAATTCTTTGCCCTTTAAGCTCGTGTCGTTTTCCATTTTTTTTTGTACTTTAATTCTAAACCCTAAGAAAAAGCTGAATGGGAGAAAGGAATGGAAAGAGAACGAGCGAATTGGCGCAGCGGAAGCGCGTTGGGCCCATAACCCAAAGGTCAGTTGATCGAAACAACTATTCGCTATCAATTTTTTTTACACATCTATACTACTATCTGTTCTTTTTGCCTTTCCCTCGAATCAAGTCTTCGAACGCGACGCGCTTGGTCGCCGCAGAGTTTCCAGTCGTTAACAACTTTTGTGGAGGAACGTAAAAGTTCTTCTCCTTCTTCTTTTTTTTATTCTCTCCTTCTCCTTCTTCTTGTTCTTCTTCGATTTCATCATTTACCGTACAACTCACTTTGACTACGCACTGAACGAGACGAGTTTCAGGTCGGCAGTCCATCAACGCCGCAGAGTTCTTAATCAATGCTTCGTGTTGTCCTAGTTTACTCAATCGCATATCTTTCCAGTCCTCGTTGTGGCCATTTATTTTAAACTCGACCAGCTTTGCAACTTCTTCCTTCTCTAAACTAAACTCATCATCATCATCGTCGTCGTCGACAAGGAGGTCGTTTTTTTCATCGTTAGTCTTGTCCATCAACAACGATTCCTTCCCGAGCTGTCTCAACAATACGCGTTCTTCCACAGTTCCCAAACTCGCCAATCGATACACAAACACAGGTTTCTGTTGCCCGTCTCGCCACACTCTCGCCATGGCTTGCCTATCATCCGCAGGGTTCCAACTTGCATCCATTAAAATCAAGCAGTTTGCACCAATCAGGTTCAAACCAGCGCCACCGGCTAAGACGGAGAGTAACATGACATCTACGTTACCAGTGTTGAAATGTCGAACTATCTCGGAACGCGCATCTACCTTAACTTCTCCGTCCAACCGAGACGTCGTTAAACCTTCGCGTTTGCAGAGCTTATCGGCGTCATTTAATTGGTCTAGGAATCCGGAAACAATCACCACGCGTTGGTAACTGCCATTATTAACGCTTCTGTTTTTCTCGTTTATATTTTTCAAAGATTGTAAAAGCAAACGCAGAGCGGTTAATTTACCGCTACATTCTTCTTCTCCTTTTTCTTTTGCTGCATCGCGAATGGTATTCGAAAATATCTCATCAAGCACGCACGATCGATCGATGGCATCTAAACAGTGCTTGGCAGAATTTGCGCACTGTCTCAAAATTTTAATCGCGCTCAACGCGTTATTACTGTTTTTGTTTGCATTCTCTTTAAAATAGTTCGCACCAGCTTTGTAACATCTCTTTTGCTTTTCGGACATGTTGCACAACATCAAATATTCCGTTTTCGGCACCAAATACTCTTTTAACACGTCCTGTGCTTTCCTTCTCAATATTCTCTTTTTCGTCGCTTTCCTCAACTGAGCTTCCAACTCTTTCCCTCTCTTCTTTTCATCCCTATTCGCCTCACTTGCCCTCGCTTCCATAATTGGTCTCTCATACATTTCCTTAAACTCTTCCAACGAGTTCCATCCGAAAACCGTCTTGGCATTTGGTTGTACGACGTCCAAAATTGCCGCGAATTCCATCAAATTGTTCTGAATCGGTGTTCCCGTCATCAACACGCGGTGTTTCGCCTTTACCGCTTTCAACGCATCCACCGTTTGATTCGAACCGGACACGTTCTTCAATTTATGCGCCTCATCGCAACACAATAAATCCGGTCTGGCGTGATTCGGTATTTTCACGGCCATTCTTCTCAGAGTATCGTAAGAAGCTATCAAAATCGGAAACCTATCGAAAGATGATTGCATCTGTTTCTCTTCCACGTTTTCATTCGTCTCGATCCATTTCTGAAACGCGCGTGCGACGTTCTCGGCGCCACCATCCGCAGTCACGCACTGAGCTCGAACGTTACCAATCCATTTCTTACTCTCATTTCCCCAATTGCCAACTAACGACGCCGGACAAGCGACTAGGATTCGTTTAAACGGTTTCTTCAACGTTGGAAACGGCGTCTGTTTCAACACCGTCCACGCGAGCGCGAGCACTTGCAAGGTCTTGCCCAATCCCATATCGTCCGCGAGTAACACACCGGAATTCTCTATTGTACTATTCGTCGCGCTATTACTACGAATACTTCTACTACTATCTTTACTATTATCGTTATAATCGTTCTCAAACCCATACAACGTCCGAAACATCCATCGAACGCCTTCCTTTTGGTGCTTTCGCAATTTCCTCGCAATATTTGGGTCCATAACGACCGCCACACACGGTACATTCGGGCACATCTTTCTCGCCTCTTCAGCAGTGACCAAAACTAACGCATTCGGCGCGGATGGGTCGTGTAACGGTTCGTAACATTTCGTCTCGTTATTCTTTTCATCATCATCGACGAGAACAGTCGGGGAAGAGAGAATTATTTCTCGGGGGGGGTCGTCCGCAACTGGAACGACACTCTTTGTCTTTCTAGGAGGAGTGGTCAACATCGACGCGATGACGACGGACCCACGGATACGCGCTTTATCGCTGCACTCGTCGTCGTCGTCGTCGTCGTCGTCGTCTTCTCAGACGTCTTTCCCTCTCTTTATATACTCGGGAAAGTATCGCCCAAAAGGAAAGGGGGATTTTTTCAAAAATGTAAATTAATAATGTCGCTTTTATTTTCAGTTTTCTTTCTTCTTCGCTTTTCCCTTTTTTGAGACAAAAGAGAAAAGATACAACAACAAAAACGACTCAAAGAAGAAGAAGAAGAAGAAGAACTAGGAATGACGGAGAAAAGTGGTGGCACGCTCGAGGTGAGAAGGCGATGATGATGCGTGCATCCTTCTCCGAACTGCTCGAGCGATTCGAGAAACGGACGAAATCTGTTCGCGAAAACGAACGCGCGTTACGATTTGCGACGAGAGTTTTGTGCGAAGAATGCGTCGAAATGACGAAGAAGAAGAAGAAGAAGGAAAAGGACGAGGAAGACGAGAACGCGGCATTGGTGCGATCGAGAGAGCAAAAAGCTCTCCTGAGAAGGTGTTTTTTACACGAGAGCAGAGTTGTGGTGGACGAAATATCTCGACGAGTGTGCGAACTGGTAGTTGAAAATGTCGTGGAGAAAGAGGTCGTTACGAGTGAGTTACTTGCAGCTTTGGAAGGGATGTCGGATGGGACGAAGGGAAGGTTTTTAGTGAGAGGTATCTACGATATATGCGTATTGAGCAGCACGAAAGGACAAAAAGACGATAGCAATAATTACATGCCTCTGTATCGAGCGATGAAATCCGGGGCAGCGAATGTCTTTTCCACTGTCTTGTATTACGCGACTTTGAAAGAAGATGACATCGAGCGGTTTGAGGGGTTGTTTTATCGATTGATTTTTGAAAGGAACGTGAGTGGCGCGATGACATCGACGTCGTCTTCTGTCTCTTCTTCATCGATTTCAGGATTAGCCAGAGTTGCGCTCGTAAGAGAAGGATCTTTTGCCGCGCTGGAGATATTGACGAAGTGTTTGCCTTGGTATAAATGTTCGAGTGCAATGGATGTCACGTGGGTGAGCGAAGCCATCGCGGATATCGCGGACTGGTGCGACATGAAAGAAAATGATAAGGAGGACGAAAGAGTAAACGCAATTATCGATAGAGCTAGCTGGGCTGCAATGGCACAACTTTACGATGCCGTGAAGAAAGGTGAGGACGTCGTCAATCTCTCTTTACACGTGAACCGAATTCTGCGCATCTCGCAGCGTGATAATAAAACAAACACAATCGCTGCATGCGATTTGATCACGAATTGTGTCCAGAAACTCTCAATTGAGGACCAGTCTTGTATATTTGCATTAACGCAAACATGCGTTGGATCCTTTCCTAATATCCTTCGGATGCATTTGCTCGAACTTTCGGCGACACTTTCAGAAAATCACCTAGGCGGTGAGGCAGCGTATAACGCAGCAGAAGGAGGATCTTCTGCTGCTGCTGCTGCTGCATCTTTGGATGATATCTCTGCAATACATAATTATCCGTTGACAGGATGCTCTGTCTTACTCGCCCTTTGTCAAACGATAGAATTCAACCAAACGATGGCTTTGGAAACAAAAGAGAGTATTTTTGTGCACGCGTTGCGGGAAAACGAAGAGAACGATGATTTGTTAACATTTTCTTGCATGTTTTCACCTGTATCGCTTCGTGTGCGAGTTGCAGCTTTAGCTTCGATTCAAATGCGGTTTCGGAAAAGTCCCGAGCTCGCAATTTCAGGACTTCCAGTCGTATCTTTGGCGTTAGCCAGCATCGAAAAGAATTTTCTAGTTTCTCCGTCTGCAGAAGATGTAGCGCTCGCAACTTTGATAGGATTAAAAGCTACGGCGTCTTCAGCGTCGCATCCTCTGAGCGCCAACGCAGCTTTGCGAACGCTTCTACCTATTGTTGAACACATAGATAACGATAAGGACGAGGAACGTGCTTTGGCATTAGACTTAGTTTTATTAGCGGAAGCGTGGATTTCTGCGCCTTCTAGTGGAAGTCAACTTTCGTTTCGTTTCCAGCAAGCTATCGAGCGCGCAATTGCGAGTCACATTTTCGAAGAAATATTAGCTGGAGCAAAAGCTATGCTTGAAGTTTCGAAAGCAGATCCATTTAGAGCAGCTGAAACGTTTGCAAACGCCATACAGACGTGCATTGAGCAGAAGAGACCATCATGTTGTCGAGCTATCGGACTAGAAACAATCGGGGTGTTATTTGAAGCGCAAGCTTTGGACTTTTATCCTGCGTTTAAAACAGTAACGAAAGAGATGCCAACTCGGCCAAAAGATTCGAATTTAGTCGCCAAGCGATGGTTGCGACTGTTAAAGTACGGAGTTGATGACGCAGATGTCGCACCAGAGGCCGGTTCTCTCGTCGTCAACGCTCTCATAGATTGTGCACTTGACGAATCGCAAACAACTGATGCCACGCTCAAAATTGAAGCTTGGAATTCGTTAGATGAATTCAACATCAAACAAATAAAGAATTTGCTCAACATTTACGATGAAAAAGACGGCGGTGAAAGCGAGGAAAGCAAAACGAGTTATCACGCTTTTATACGTCTCGTGAACGCATTCATTGACGAAGAAAATGAAGATGTTGTGAGAGCGGCTTCAAAGGTGATTGCGCAGATTGTTGAATTGGAATCTGAATACATTAGTAGACGTACTCGTGCGTCCCAAAAGCAGCAAATATCTCTTATCGGTAGCAGTTCTATTAATCAAGACGAAGAGAAAATTTTACATGAAATTTCCGATCCTTTCTTGTATAGACTCGCGATTGGAATGGCTAAGCGATTGCGAAAAAGCACGAAACAGAAGGACGATGAGATCATTTCACCTTTGCTTTTACTTTTACTCTTCGATGGCGATGCGTACGAGATGCAATTCCGAGATTTCGCGAGGAGAAATAAGTTTTCGTACACGTGGTGGAACGAGTACATCACCGAAAATACGATGATGCAGTTTTTGGAGCGATGGATGACTTCGTTAAGTAACGCGACTACAGACGACTCAAAAAGTAAAAACGAATATCTCGGCGCTGGATTTTTCTCGCGTATCGCAGGTGAGCTGCTACAATTGCCAGATGCCATAAAAACGACCCGCATTGCTACCAAAATTGTAAATGGGTTCAAACGCGATGCCGTGAGTACACGCGCGAGAGAGGAAATCGGTACCTTAGTCGCTAAATGTTTGCGTCTAGGATGCTCGGAACTCATTTTCCAACGCATTACTCACGATCAAGAAAACAGCAATGGCGCATTTTTCAATGATTTTAACGAACAACTTCCCGAAAATATCTTTGTTCAGTTAGCTAGTTTGATTGAAGCTGTCGGAGATGATGAACTCGCATCGAAGATGGTCACGAATTCAATCGAGTACTTGGAAGAGAAGGATGAAAAGGAAGAAGAATCGTCTTGGCGCCGTGCTCTTCTGTGTGCGCTTCCTATTCTTGCGAGAGTTTTGAGAGAAGGAAAGGATGATAATAATACTCTCATAATTCGAGCTATAAAAGCAAGTTTAAGCATTGCTTTAGTTGAAGAGGGACAGGCATCCTCCTTGGCTTCTCTAGGCGCTCTCGCGAGTCTCGGATTGGAGAGAGGTATCCCCTTGGAAAACGCACTTTGCGAGAAGATTGTTGCCATCCTGATTTCAAACGCTACAAATGCACGTCGACAATACAGCTATGAAGATAGATGCTCTGCTATACTTGGCGCAAGCGCGTTACTAGCTGGCTCGAGTTTGTCGTGGTGTTGGCTACCGCCTCCACCAAAACAGAGCGCTACTTGTAAATCTTCTTCTTCTTCTTCTCTCGTAGATGATGCGAACTATTTCGTTCGCCCATTACTTTTTGGGAGAGGACAGGATTTGGCCAAGAAACTTCTCAAAGCTTTGGAAAGCATATCATCTTCTTCTGGCGGTGGTAAAAGTTGGGCAGTTGGCGAAATTGCATCGTTGGCGTTGGGATTCGCTTCTATTTCAGCGCGAACGCTCATACTCTCTGCAGGAGACGTCTCAAAACAACAAAAAAGCGGTGGCGTTGACGCCAATAATCTCGGCGCGTGTTCCTTGAAACTTCTCAATTCACTATTTGCCGTAGATGCGGAGTTTCGTAAGAAAGCAAACGCACTCGAGGCTCTTGCGGCGCTCGAGGCAAATATTCCGTTACCAAATGGTGATGGTCCTTACCAATCTCTGTTGCGCCGGTGTTACGGAGAGGAAGAGATGGTCGATGCTGTTGTGCGCTTCGCCTCATCTCGACCAGCGAAACACATCGGAGGGGAGATTGTGAATCGTGTCATTGCAGAATATGGAGGCACTCATACCACTATCAAAAATAATAACATGAATGTGCTCAGTGCTATCAGAGCGGCAGCGAAGAGTGAAGATGTGGATCTTCTCTACGCCGCGCTAGCGCTTCACGATCAACGTAAGAACGACTTTGAAACGTGTATATTGAAACACCTTTGGCTCGGTACTCTTGAAATCAGTGTTGTGACAAGTTTTTCAGAGACTCTTCTCATTGAACTTCTAAGACGCACAAAGCTCGAAAAGGATTCTTTAAAACACGCGACGGAAGGAATGCGTCAGATTGCAGCGAAAATGGCGAGACACATTGAAAAAGGCTCGATGGTGAAATTTTCATCGATACTTCACCAAGGGTGCGAAGACGATGTCTTACCAGTCTTAGCTTCTAGGCTCGTCTTACTCGGCGTAGAAATAGTGCGTCTGGATGATCTTGTTTTACCGCTCATGCGTTGGAATACAAAACGGTTGCGTCGAGATGAGCTCTTACACTTTGCGCTCGACGTTCGTGAAGAAGAAGGGTTCTTCCAGAAACAGAAATTGGGCGCCAGACGCATCAAGAGTATTTTCGAATTCAAGAAACGGTTGATTGGTGACGCGTGTCACTTGATCAGAAGAATCAACGAGGATTGCAGTAGAAGTGGTGGAGAATCTGATGCTTGTTCGTGCTTGATGCTTCTGTGTTTGCGTTTTGGTCGTAAGACGAACAGAGGGTTCATCTATTCGCAAATCATTTCTTCTTCGTGGGACTCCCGAAAGAGATTTTTCCCTTTTGCCGTCTGCTCTGCGCTCGAAGACGACGAGAAGAAGAAAGACAAATTGTTCTTGTTCGACGCAAAAACAATCGTCGATTCTCTTGTCGTTCCAAGTGCGGTTGGTGAGAACCCAACGTGTGTGCGAGCTTTGCGTGAGATTATGGGTA
>Ga0163180_10000780_pt1 | contig 18279 bp, 11 predicted proteins | sample AtlANTMetagenome_2_FD_109647 | JGI IMG/M metagenome (GOLD analysis project Ga0163180, IMG submission 109647) | Marine eukaryotic phytoplankton communities from the Atlantic Ocean - Atlantic ANT 4 Metagenome | ecosystem: Environmental > Aquatic > Marine > Oceanic | place: North Atlantic Ocean...
ATTACAACCTAGATTTGTATGTAAAAGACTAGGCACATAACTGAGTGCGAACGTCTCTTGTACAAATCGCGTGACTTTAAAAGAAACGTGGTACCCTAGGTAATTATTTATTTTTTACTACATGTAGCAAGGTGGACTAGGAATAGAATATCTGGTTTAATAACAGTATCTGCCTCGTCCGCGACCGCCAAAGTTGCCCCTTGCTTTTTTACCTACTCCTCTCCCCCCGCTAAAGCGATTTAAACGATTTAGACCGAGCAAATTGTGATCTGAGTCTGCAAGAACAATGGATGTCGTGTGTAAACACTCTTGTAAATTCGCCGCGAGTGGTTTCTTTGCCCGTTCAACGCGCGAAGCAAATGCTTTGAATAGCCTCAATCGTAACGTGCACATTTGAGCAATTTGTGTCAAAGGCAGTCGAAATGTAATCCAATCGTCGACATTTAAAAGTGCTGACGGTATACCAGGTTTTGGAAACGACTCGCCAGTGAGGGGATCAACTACTGGAGGATCTGCTTCAACTTTCACAGTATTCGCAATCAAAATTAAACTCGTTCCCGACATTAGTGTTGAATCTCTGACGTACATATTCGATTCGTTTCGCGTAATCTCTTCAAAGCACGCTAATGTTGTTGTTGACGACGACGTATTCTTCAGCTCGTCCTCTGAAAACTCGAAGCGCACGTTTACCGAGCCAGGATGAATTCGTACCCGTTCGCCTTTCAAAGTTCCGAGTGTTGGCGCTCGACACTGCGGCAGCATCCTCCCAACGAGAGGATACATGCCCACAGCCAAGACGGCGCGCACTAAAGAAGTCGCGTTTGCGTTGTATGACGCAGATTTTAAGTTTACGATGAAACTATGTTGCGTCAAAGTCGTTATCAATTGTGTGCGCATGCCTTTAATCATGTGTAAAGTCGAACCTGATAAAGAGTTGTTCCACAAAAACTGATTCTCTGCCTGACGTCCGTTCCGACACGCAACTTCCCACTCTTTGAACGCTTGAACAATAGCCAAGTGATCGGATCCACCACCAAGTGCATCAGAAAACGCCTTTTTCGCGCGATTCGCGTTTTGACGTCCACTATCCGTTCCGATAATAAATGGAGGTCTGTATGCGCCGGCACATGCGATGGTGAGTATTGGATCTAAAACACCGAGAAGCGATGCGTACAACAACATCTTCCCGACGCGAGGATGTAAAGGCAAATCTGCTAAATGACGACCCAAACGTGTTATTCTTTCGTCCTGCCCTGCGGTTGTAAAAGCACCAATATCAATCAGGAGCGTTACGGCAGAATCGACGGCTTGTGGCAAGGGCGCTTCCACTGCCCGTTTCAAAAATGAGGCACACGTGGGTAGCGGTGCACCTTTACTATGAATCGTACCATGGAGAGTTTCCTGCATCATCTTCACTTGTAGGCAAATTTCTTCCAAAGGTGAGCGCTGCATCTCGGGGAGCTGATACTCTGCGAATGCTTCGAATCGTGATTTTGAAAATAAGCGATACACTTCCCCCGGACGAACCCGACCGGCGCGACCTTTTCTTTGCGTAGCCGATGCTTTGGAAATCCACGTTTGATGTAATGTCGACACGGCGGTGTACGCATCGTACCCTTTTTCCTTCAGTTTTCCTGAATCGATGACGTATACGACATCGTCGATAGTGACCGCCGTTTCCGCGATATTTGTCGAAAGTACGACTTTACGAACGCCTCGTGGTGGTTTATGAAACACTTTACGTTGGTCTTGCGGAGATACCATCGAGTGGAGTGGCATAACTTGTACATCGCTCAGGCGGGCATGGTTACTAAGCGCGTCCTTAATCTTCGAAATTTCATCCCAACCTGGCAAAAACACAAGTATAGCGCCGTCTGGTTTCGCCCGATTCTTCTCGTGCACGTACTTCACGAGAGAACACACTAAGTCTACGTCAACTTCATCAGGGTCGGACTCTAACTGGTACTTAGACAATCGCATCAAAGTGGTTTCGTCTAAAACTACCGGCCTATCAGAAGAACCACTGGCACCGTCTTCTTCCATGGTAACGTCGTTGTCTGGAGAGCTCTGCAACTCGCGAAGTTGTTCGGCTAAATCATTGTGTTCAAATCGTTCTGCCCAATCCGATGCTAACATGCCGTTTTCAGATTTCAAGTTTACGTTCGCGCCGAGTTGCAAAAGTTGACTGACTTCCATCGCACGATTCCTGCCAGCCGCAGCCATTAAAGCCGTCGCGCCAGTTGCAGAGTGCTGCACATTCACTAAATCTTCATCTTTTGATTGTGCTACGCATTGCAACAACCAATCAAAAGTTTCGTCAGAAGGTGCGACGAATGCGTTTTCAATAGCTGTACGCATCATCTCCGAAGCTGCCGATTTTAAAGGTTGTTGTTGTTGTTGCTGCTGCTGCTGCTGAGAAGAAGACGACGACAAAGTGCATGCTCTTCTATGCTTTGTTGGTTGAGGATTTGCGAGTCCCGCGCTGTTCCCGCCCCAATTCGTAAGTGCTAAAACATCTTCTAAGTGATATTCACGAACCGGGTGTATAAATCCCGGGATCTTTATGACTGGACAATCTTCGAAATATTTCGAAAATAAATCTTCGCGCATCGTCGCGGACATCAAAATCAACTTCAAGTTTGGATACTTTGGTAACACATCCTTCAATACAATCATCAAAAAATCGGCAAAACGATCGCGCTCGTGGAGTTCATCGATAATTATGTGCGTCAATGACGATAAATACGCGTCTGAGCCTTCCGACGTCAAGGATCTCAGCAAAACGCCCGTCGTAACCAGTAACAAACTACACGCTTTCGAAATTTTCGATTCGAGTCGAATTTGATACCCTACAGTTCCTTCGCCGATATTCTCGCCGCGTTCGTTCGCAATGCGATCTGAAACCGTCATCGCTGATATTCTTCGCGGTTGAGTGCAGATAATTTTCGCCGGTTTACCATTCGCCCAACAATCGTCAAGCAAAAACTGTGGTACTTGTGTCGTCTTGCCGCATCCGGTTGAACCGGCGAGAAGGACGACTTGATTCACGTTCACTCTCTCGATGATTTCTTCCTTATATTTGAACACAGGAAGAGTTTGTCTTTTCATTGAAATCTGGGCGAGTTCGTGGACATGCGTTCGTTTGTACTCCAACTTTTCGTGTAGACGCTTATAATCGACATTTGCATTGGTAGTTAAAAATCCGGTCATGTGTGGTTTCCTCCTAATGTTGTTGTTGATGTTAATCTCGGCTTGAGCTTTGGTATTTTCATCCTCCCAAGCGACATCCAACGTTCCTCTCGATGCCATTTCGAGTTCGTTCGAGGACGGCGGGAATTTCGTAAAGTAGTCATTCAACTGCCTCGTACCTTTTTCTGATAAAGTTAAGTTTCTCGATTCGTCCGCATCGACGGCTACAAATTTATCCGGTTTCGTCACATGCACTCTCCTCTCCTCACCTTTACCGTGCGATTTAGATTTCAACCCCAATTTCTTACATTCCGTGTGCACTATCGCTCGATCGTGATTGGATAAATCCGCAGGAAAAACAATCTCAGCACAGTCGACGTTCGCGCGAAATTCTGCGAGTTGTTTGTCGATTTCGATGCGCGTTCCTTCAAGCACAGGTCGAATGATTTGTCCTCTTCCTCCTCTTCCAGTTCTCCTCCCTCCCGCTTCTCTCCCTCCTCCTCCTCTTCCTCTTCCTCTTCCTCCGCCGTATCGATCACCACCACCGCTCCCGCTCATCTTGTGGCTGTTTGAGAAGAGAGAGAGAGAGAGAGAGAGAGAGAGAGAGAGAGAGAGAGAGAGAGAGTTGTGTGGGGGCTTCGGAACAAACGACAACAATATAACAACAATTGTGTTAGTTACAAATTAATTACGTAATTCGTCTATGGTATAGTATGTTTACACATGTGAAAAAAAAGAAAGAAAAATACTCGTATCGTATCGAAAAATCGACAAGAAGATTTGTGCTTCCCACTTAGTCCATCTCTTCGACGCGGCTTTCTTTCGGCGTCGGCGTGCCCTTAACTTTGGACTGCACAGTTTGCACAACTTCGTTGACCGATCTGGTCGCTTTTTTGACGTACGCGTTGTTGGAAACCTCCGTGGCTTTCTCTTGAACTTTGTGCGACAAGTCTTCCTTGGCTTTTACGACCGTTTTGACCTGCTTCAAGTTCAAGGTGGCTCGCCACAATTCGTCGACCTTTTTCAAGAGTTCGAACGAATCGATTTTTTCGCGGGCATTTTGGATGGCAGTTTTGATTGCGTCGTACGCTAATTGCGGCACTTCTTTCGTCGCGCTTTGCAATTCTTGGATTTTGAGTTCGACAAATTTCAAGTAGTTTTCTCTCTTCTCCTTCGTCGTCAAAGATTTCAAGTACGCGATATTTTCCGGAAACTGCTCGCGTTGCGTTTGAATTGCCGTGGAAACAGAAGTCACCGCTTTAGCTGGATACGAAGCCTTGACGCGGTTCTCCCAAACGTTTTGAACAGCCGTTAAGACGCCGTCAACTTTATTATCGACGTTTGTCACGACTTTTGGGTACGTCTTTTGCACCGTCGAGACTACTGGCGTGCCGTACGAAGTAATCAACCCTTCGATGGTGTTGATAGACCCCTGCGTTTGTTTGTTCACGAATGTGAGATTGTTTCGTTAGTTCTTCTTGAAATGGACACGGCGACGCACCAGCCGGCAACACCGCAAAAAAAAGGACGCCGACGACGCTTTGGTGTTTTCTTCAACGAAGAAGAAGAAAAAAAATGTGTGGCTCTTTTGTTGCACCCACAAAGAAAAAAGAAATCAATAAATCTAAATTCCAAGCGCCGCGAAGAAAAGCTTTTATTAAAGAGACCGTTGACACTCGCGCAAAGATCGTCGCATTGAGTACATTTGAACCGACCGACGTAAATTCACGCGCACGCGTCGCGCGTATCTTTCGTGTGTTCGACAAAAACAAGAGAGAAAGAAAGAAAGAAAGAAAAGAGAAAGGCACCCCTTTGTGCATTTTTGTGTGTCTCTCCGTTGACGACAAAATAACGACGACGTACCTTTAAGAATGAATCTTTGCCTTTAGAGTATAAATGCGTCAACGTCGGCGTCACGGATCCGTGCGCGTACGAGATGACATCGATCGCGAGATTCTCGACCGGTGCCAGTCTCTTCAGATCGGGAGTTGCGTCCATAAGTTTTGCAGACATAGTGTGTGTGTGTGTGTGTGTGTGTGTTTACGTGCGCGTCTTTTTAACGTGAATTTTTGAAGTTCCTTTGCAACACCACCAACAACCGCCAAAACGTTTTCTTTTTTTCGCTTTTTTTTTATCGTTCGTTCCCTTTCTTTCTTTCTTTCTTTTTTTTCTTTCTTTTTTTCTTTCGTCGTCGTGTGGATGAAATGAACGACTGATGAGAGATCGTCCTCAAAAAAAGAAAAAAGAACGAGTTGTGCGTGTGGCTCAAAAAAAGCACCCACCACCCATCTGTGTCTATTCTTCAATTCTTCAATTCTTCGAAGATGGTGGTGGATGGGGATCAAAAATTTTTTTTTTGGACTCCATCCAAATGCCAAACAATCACACCTCTCTTCCAAAATTCTCTCTTTTTCCGCAGAAAAAAAAAACTTGTGAACGAAAGACCGACGAACAAATATATACTCATGCTGCTGCAGACATCTACGACGACGGGGAAATTAGACGCGTCGTCGTCATCGCCATCGCCATCGTCGAGAGGATCCTCGAGAACGAATCTCGCGCCGCATCGTCCGCACGGACGATCCACGCGACGAGCGGCGGTGCGAGCGAATCCTTTTGGGGGGACGAATTTTACACGCGAGGAAGACAGAAGAAAAAACAATAGACACCCAAGAGCGCCGTCGTCGTTGTGTTTAAGTAGAAACAAAAAACTGAACTCGTTGAGAACGTTCAGAGTGAAGAGCGAAGCAAACGATGATGGTGAGTTTTGCACAGAACGTGTCTCGCGTCGTTTTTCGTGCGCGCGCGCATTGTTCTGCTTCCTTCAATTAGGACTGAAAGGAGAAGAAGAACCTATTGACACATTTGCGCTTTATTTTATCCAATCGGGGAAAACGAGAGAATTTTTTACAGAACGAGTCTCTCTTACTCTCTCATTCTCGCTCTCGCTCTTTCTTCGCGCGCGTCAATCACCTCGACGCTTCTCTCTTTCTTTTCCCTTTTATTACGGATTGAGTTTTTGATGCGCACGCGTAAGTAGAACTGAACTGACCCGACAAATTCTTCTCTCTCTCTCTCTCGAGCAGAAAACAACGCCAAAATAGAAGAACAAGAACAAGATGTGACGCGAGACGACGACGACGAGGAAGGCGAAATCGACTTTGACTCGCCGGTGGTGAAGTTCCCAAGAAGGAACGAAAAAGATCCGTACAAACGATTAGGTTTAACGTCAGACTCCTCGTTCGAAGAAGTGCAAGAGGCGAGGAATTTCTTAGTGAAAGAGTACATGAGAGATGTGGACGGATGCGAGCAAATCGACCTCGCCATGGATGCCATTTTGAAGGAAAAGCTAAACACAAGGAAAAAAGCGAAAGGTTTGAAGAGAAAGAATCTGAGACAGAAGAAAGAAGAGGAAGATTACACGCCACCATTTGTTCAACGCGTGAAGAATCAATTCGAAAAGCCGGACAAGACGACTTTAATGCGACGAGCGGTTTTGTTTTTCGGTATTTCCATTTGGTCAATCGTGACGCCGGCTTCACAAGGCCCGGCGTTTCAACTCGCGTGTGCTTTCGCCGCGTGCGTCTTCTTCCTCAACGAGAAAAGAGGCGGACAAAAGAACAAGGCACTTGGAAAGTCCTTTTTGCACACCCTTGCATCTATGCTCGTCGGTTGGTTGATTGGGTCTATCGTTCCGGTGTACATTCCACTCTTCCCAGAGTCGTTCTCGCCGGAGTTGATTTTGAGTTTGTTCTCGTTCCTCACCTTATTCATCACGTGCACGTTCTTGAAGTAACTCTGATATGACTGATGTTGAGAATACGAATTACTATATTACTTACACCCACGTTCAAAAGAATCAGATGTGTCTATTTTTGTAATTTTGATTTTACAACGCGATTATTTAGTTTACCAGTAATTAATTACACGTACGTACAGGTACTACCGTGTAGTTTAGATTTATTCTACCCCATCCTCTCTCTCTCGCTTGCCTCCATGCTTTGACAATCTTCTCGTCTCTTCTTTCAGACGAACCATACGATCGTCGGCGTCTTCCGTGTCGCTCTCTCCTTCGCTGCTGCTCGATGAAGACGACGAAGTCTTTTCGTTCTCGGAGTACTCCGATCGTCTCGGCTGACGCACGGCTACGTCGTACAAATCATGTCGACCCTTCGCTTTCAACTTTTCGAGCCATTTTTTGGACATCTTCGGTCTGCCCCGTCGCGTGGCCCTGTAAACGGCGTCAAATCTTGGCGTCGTGCAGAAATTCTGCGTCACCGCGACGGTTTGCGTGACGTTCAACACGGCGTGCCACCACCCGTCTGGGACAAACATAATCTCACCAGCATTTTGTACGACGTCGAAACTCTTCGGACATCCGCCAACTTCCGACCACTCCCGCGTTTGCGTGATTGGATACGCTTTCTGGAACCACGTGATTGATTCCCCGTCTAATCCAATACCTTTCGGTTTCAGAAGAGGTTTAGTTAAACCTTTGTTTGGCGGGTACAACACCCAACGCTTCTTTCCCGAAATCAACGCGTTCCATGCGGATGTCGCTAACGGATCGACATGTATCGATGATCCACTTCTCGGCGGTCCAAATACGACCCATCTATGTGGTGGTCTTCGCTTATGTCCGACGTATTTGAACAAGTCTTCGGAGAAGTAATCTGGAATGTCGAAATCCTTCTCAAGCTCTTTCGTATTCTCTTTATCAAAGATGGAACCGTCGAAAACGTACAGAGGACTATCATCTCTTTTGCATCCGTAATCTGGATTCTTTTCCTCGTCGCAGTAAAACTGAAACTCAGTCATTGTAAGTCGCACCGCGTATCCATCGTCATCGGAACCGACTTTGAATCTATCTTTCGGAAACCTTTTTTGTAACTTATCAATCGTCCACTCTCGCGGGTTCTCCTCTTTGCTTTTGCTATTCAACGTTTTCATGAAGCACGGCCATTGGTTCATGGCATCGGTTATTATACACGGCGTTCTCGTCAGCGCAAATCGTCTATTGAATTCGTCCGGACAAACCTCTTTCGCGGATATGCGCTCGATCGTTCCTGCTTTTGATTTCAAGTTTGTCGTGTTCAACACGTTCGCGTTGTCGTAGGCGTATCCGTGCTTAGTCCAACCGCCTTTGGAGACGGAGAGCTCAGAGCGCGTGCCTCGCTTTGCCGCGCGGATCTTCTTATTCATCTTCTCCTCTTCACTTTTTGGATGATGTTCTTCATCCAGTTCTTTTGCTTTGGTCTTCTTTTTTACTTTCTTCTTCTTCTTCTTCTTCTCTCTTTCTTTCGTCGACGTTGTCGTTGTTACGAGTTTTGTTGTTGTTGTCGTCGTCTCTTGCGTCGTTTTCTTTTTCTTTCTCCCGATTTTATTCGTCGTCGTCGTCGTCTGTTGCGCCTCTTCTCCTTCTTCTTCGTCGTCGCTCATTTCCGACGAGGAAGATGACGATGTCGACGAAGACAAAGATGATCTCTTCTCTTCTTCTTCTTCTTCTTCTTCTTCTTCTTCTTCTTCTTCTTCTTCTTCTTCTTGAAAAGAGGAACTTCTCGACGAATTCGGTTGCACGATTTTCATCTCCTTGGAATTCTGTCTCGGTGATTGAATGCGTTCGATAGATCTCTTATTCGAGTAATCATCGCCGTTCTTCGCGGTCATTGGCGCTGACGATGGTTTACTTGTGTTCATATTCTTCCTCTCTCTGTCGTTTTTATCCGTTCGTCGCGTTGCTCCGTCCGTTGTCTCTTTGTGCGCGCCGCCGCACCTAAAAGAAAAAAAAAGTGCCGTCAAAAGACTCGTCCATACCATACCTATTTTGCTTTTCTTCCTTTTTTTTTGCTTTTCTTTCTTCCTTTTTCCTTTTTCACTTTGGATTAGTATTGGACACTTTTTTGGTCCCTTTTGCCTCCGCTAAATGATGTGATGATGATGATGATGATGATGATTATGTGCGAATGTAAAGAATAATATGACAAATAACAATACTAATGGTAACAATAGTAATAAAGCGAGGAGACGACGCGTGATTTTCCTTCTTCTCGTTTCCTTAGCGCTCGCATTAGCCTTGTTTATGCGCGGAACAACATCATTTTCTTCGCTCGTATCTTTTCCTCCTCTTCATCAAAAGAGTGGAGGAGGAAACAAAAGAGTGAAGGACGAAGGACTTCTTCATCTCAGGGGCGCAGACGATGCAGGATTCTTGAACCCGGACGAAGAAGAATCGACGAAAGTGGCAGTCGCGAATAACCAGGGAGAAGAAGAAGAACCTGTTGCTGAAAACGTGTTGGAAAAATTAGGTGACGAGGTAGAAGACGAGGACAAAACCGACGACGACGACGACGACGACGACGATGTCGAACGATATGAGGCAGAAACCAAACAAGTGATTCCTAACATGAAGAAAGCGACGATTACGAGGAAGCAACGCTCCTTTCGCCGTTCTTCGCACTCACACGCGTGTTCACCAGAATACATTTCACTATTCCCGCCAAAAGCGAAAGCCACAAAAGCTCTGGTGTCGACGCTTGCGCATAAAAAGAATTACGAAAACACAGGAGCCTATCGAGATAAGAAGATCCCAGCATCCATACTACCAAACTCTGGAAGAGATATTTTAGCAGCGCCAGCAGTAGTTGCAAATAATTTAGCAAATGGCGAAGCGCCCTGGCAAACGTGTGCACTCGTGGGGAATTCTGGGCATCTTCTCAAAATGGATTACGGTAAACAAATCGACGCGAACGATATAGTCGTTCGCATTAATCAAGCTCCCACGAAAGGGTACGAAAAATACGTCGGAAAGAGAACGACGCACAGATTGTTAAACAGATTGTGGACAATTGCATATCACGATGGTAGCGGTATAAATAAAATCTACAGAGGGGGCGGTTGGCCGTTAGAGAAAGGCGTCACTTTGATTTCGTCGAGAACGGCAGCGGAAAATTTCGTTCGGTTGGCGTACTACGTCAAGAATAAGTTGAAACGTAAAGACGTGCAAACTTTGTTTCTCATGCCCGAAGTGCGAGCGGTGGCGGAGAATTCGTTGAAAAAATTCCGAAAATGTTACGAGAAGAAGCACTCGAAAAACTTCAGAGGAGGCAACTGTGCATCCTCAGGTTTAGTAGGTATCGCGATGTTACGTCCACTGTGCTTAAACATCACAGTCTACGGTTTAGGTAAAGGACAAAGAGGCGATCCGTACCAGTATTATCGATTAAAGCAAACGCATCGGAGTTATGGGAACCCGGTGCACAGTTTTGACACGGAAGATATTATGTTTAGGACGATGGCAAATGATCGGGTCATTACTTTTTGCAATGCGAAAGATGGATGCTTTTAGCAACGAAAACCAAAAAGAGAGATTGCACATATTTTAGAGGACATATCGCGCAATAATAGCACTTTTATTGATAGCGTATAGAATTAATTCACTTTTTTTGTTTTATTCATTCGTACGGTAGTACTTAGTACTTACAAGTAGAAACGCTCTTGGATCCTTGTTTGAAGCGTCTATCTTTTTCTCTCTTATTATTATTATGCGCTATGTACGTAGTTAATTGTCACCAATTCGTCAGCTATTCGTATTATTATTATTTATTATTGTTACTTCTATTCTTGTCGTTATCTTGTGTCATTTTGTCTTTATCAATGTCAGTTAAGGTCGTTATGAATATTATTGCGTCAATCGTTGCGCAATGCGCTCCCTCGCCCAGTTCAACGTCGAGTCAAAGTTATCATCCGAGTGGAGTTCTTGGAACAACGCTTGGTAAAACGTCTTTTCTCTAAACAGCTCGCCGATACCGTCCATGGTATCTGCCATATCTCCTAACAATGCAACCATGTTCCTCGTCACGCTCGCATCACGGTAAGGATCTTTCGACACGTCTTCGATGAAAGATAAAATAAATCGCGCGTGCTGCGCCAAACTTGCGATTTTGGATTTGTCGTCTCGAAACCCTTGCAAAATCCCGGTGTACGCCTCGAAGATGCCATTTCTGAGATCGTTCTTGTATTGCACCGTATCTTCATCTAATTCCACACTTTGATCTTTATTCGTCATCGCCAAACTCGTTGCGCTTTGCAGCATAGGTAAAACGAATTCGAGATATTTATCGAACGAAGGACCAACCGCCAAAGCTATATCGCCAAAACAGCTCAAAATCGGCGGCTTCACTGCCCTGTGCAACTCGGACGATTGCAAATCTTGCAACAATAAGAACACAATGTTGTCACACCATTGCGCCAACTTTTCGTCTAATGCTCTACAGATGTCTCCGACAACACCAACCGTCGCTTGGCACACAGAAAACTCTTCGTGATTTTTCAAACCAACCTCGACGAACGGGTATAATGCCTCCATGTATTTTTCGAAATCTTTACCTACCGAGTGTGCCAAAGCGCCAACCGCGAGCATGGCTTCTTCGTGCACAGTTGCGGAACGATTCGCTAAAACTCTCAAAAACGCAGTCATCAAGTTATCCGAGTGCTGAGCCAACGACCCTTTCGCCGCTTCTTCCGATCCCAAGCGTTGGATGATAACTTGCAAAGTTCCACACAACAACGCCTGTTGATCAGTTTGTTTTTCTAACATGTCTTGGGAAGTCACTTGAGCTTCAAACGTGCTCCCGAGCTTTTGCAAGACAACAGGAATGAGTTGATGAACCGTGACTAACGTTTCCGTGCTCGCCCCTCGAATGATTTCATTCAGCGCTTCGTAACATTCCATTTTCAACTTCATCTCCGCATCCGGTCTCTCCGCGGTGACCAACAACGCTTGCACGATGGGCTGGAAAAACGGCGAAAGCTCCGGTCGCAAGAGATCATCGTCACCAAGAGAGGTGACCAAATTCTGAATACTCCAGCACGCCTTCCCGGCGACATTTGGCACGTCTTTGAGAGATTCCGTCAACGCCCCTAACGTCGTTCCCAAATTACCCTGCGTGATCAATCGATACTCCGGCGATTGCACAAACTCAAAGACGCGTCCAATCGTCCACGCCGTGGTATCTTTCACGTGCGTATTGTTATCGTTCATCGAGTTCAACAAGAACGGTAAGGCCTCGTTCGCAAGAGGAGCTAATTTTTTCCTCGATGGACCTTCCAAAATAGCGCCAAAAGCAAACAAAGCGGCTTCTTTTTGTCTCCAATTATCTTGTTGGATGTTTTGCGTGATGTATTGCATGACGCCGTCTACGACTTGATCGCCAGTTAAGTTCGCGATTAAGTTCAAGCACGTTCCGCCCGCCATGGCTAAATTCCACGCGTTTTCGTCTTCGTCTTGACCTTCCTCTTGTTTCGTCAACTGCTCGAGCAACATCGGCGTTAACACTCCTAGCGCCTTCTCGATGAATTGATGATACTTGACGTCTTGCACGCCGTCTTCGATGGCTTCTTTTCGTCCAATTTCCTCCTCGCAAATCGACGACCAAAACTCAATCGCTTGTAAACCAATCTGAGGATCGTCTCCGTGCAAAACTTTTACTGTCAAATCGTAAATAGCGGAGATATAACCTTCGAGATATTCGTAATACTCCTCCGCAACACCGACTAAAACTTCAAAAGCGGCGTGTCGAATTCTTTGGTCCGGCGATATCGTCGCTTCACACGTCACTTGCATGATATAATCTCTTTCTTGCTGTCTAGAAAAGTTCTCCGAGGCAAACGTTAAAGCGATCGATAACGCGTTACACGCCGCTAACCGTACCTCGTTGTTCGTTTCTGCTTTGTCCATCCCTTGAATAATAGCCGTCAACATCGCATTCACCGCCGCTTGGTCCATGCCGCCAAACTCATCTCCTTGCTCTCCACTCAACGATAACTCCTCGCAAACGTATCCTAGAGTTTCCAACGTCGCTTGTTTCAATTCTGTGGAACTTTGAGCGCCGGAAACGTTTAATTGCAGCTGCGGTATCAGCTCTGGCCACTGTTTCGCTGGTATCTCCGCTGCGGCAAATTTTGCCACCACTTGTGCCGCCGTGTGTCGAATCTCCTGGACTGGCGAGCTCAACGTCTGGAAAATGATAGATTTTATCTCGTTCCGTTGGTTTTGATCGACTTGAGCGAGCCATTTTTGTTGTAAACTCTTCTTCGTTTGGTACGACCGAGAGTCGATGCTGTTTTTCAAGATCAAACCTGCGAGTCGTCGGACTTCGCTCTGTTTCGACTCATTGGCGAGTTCTCTCGCTAAAGAGGATAGATATAGGGAAAAATTCGCCTCTTTGGCTTGTTCCAACTGCTGCTCGGCTTGCGATCGAACGTGCTGATCAGGATTTTGGGTGTTGACCAAAATCTGCGTGACGTCTGCCATATTCCTTTACTCCACACTTTTTGCGATGACTTTGAGAGACGGGGAGGAAGTTTGAAGGAAAATCCCAAAAAGAGAAAAGAAGGTTTTGCCGTGGAACTCTCTTTTCTCACCCTTTCCTCTTCTCTCTTCTGTTGAACGAGAAAGAGAGAAAGAGAACGAGCAAAGAGCAAAGAGAGCGCGTGCGTTTGAAACTGAGAGAGACAGAGAGACTCTTACTACGACAGAACTCCTACCTACAACGCAAAGAAAAAGTGTGGATTGAATTTTTTTGTGTCTTCTTTTTTTCGAAAAGCTGGAAAAGAAAAGAAAATCTCGAAAAAGAAAAAAAAGGAAAAAAAAGGAAAGAGGAAAAAGGGTGACAAAAGGAGTTTCATCTTTACATATTACACTACATCTTTTTACTCGCAGAGCGTGACAGTTCTTCAGCAGAAGACTTCTTTTTTCCACCAGCAGAAACCAAATCCTCTTTCAATTCGGCAATCTGCTTACACATTACCAACATCATTGAATGCATCTCTGCAACCTTCATGTCCAGCTGCGGAATTTCTGGTTTCTTGTATTTCGTGTATGACGCGTTAACGACAGAATCAAATATCTCCTGAGTGCCAGAGGTAAACTTTTTACTGTTGTCCTTAGTTGGAGACGTCTTCTTACTGGTATGCTTGAGTCCCTTCTTCCCGTCGGACGCTTCTTTCTTCTGAGACTTCGAGTCCTCCATGTTTTTGGCCGAAATCACGCCAGAGCTGATGGTGCGCCGAAGCTCGTCAACTTCAAACGCCACGTCGCCATCTTCCGTTAGCGCTATCATTTTCGTACCTTCCTCATCAGAATCAGAATCATCTTCTCCTTGCTCTTGTAGCAGCTCTTTAGCATCTAAATTCCCGTCGTTGAACGCCAACATCTCAGTTTCCTGAGCGGCAATCATCAAGCGCACTCTCTTCAGTAGTTGCTTTTCGTTCAAAATCTTTCCCTGACTCACCGCTGCTCGTATCCAGCCTTTCACGAGAAACGTCAATTCAGAGACAAGACTACTGGTACTGTGACTATCGTTTTGAACTCTGATGTAACCCTCGGAAAAGATAGCGATGAGAAAATTGAGGAGCATGAGCGTCGTAATCATGGCGAAAGTGGTATAGTAAACCGCTCCCGCGACTGCCAGATTACCGGGCAGTTCAAACAAACGCTCGCCTGCTCCGCGATCGTTTCCAGACAACGTCCAGCCAATAACAGTTTGCGCCGACTGCCCTAAGCTACTGAATTGTTGAACCTTATCACCAAACACCACCTGTCCAAAGATCAAGTACACGAGACAGACCATGGATAGTAACGCAAAAAAGTGTGCAAGTTCCTGGAATGACTTACCAACCGTTCGCGTGACGATGCCAAGTTTGGGCTGGAAATCTGCCGCTTTGAAAAATCGGAGTAAACACAGGAAGATGTTGATCCCGTTGATCGTCACATATATTCCTCGACTGTCAAGAATAGCGACGAAATCGTCCATCACGTTGTCAACGAAGTATTTTAAAGTTGAGCCTTCTTCGGCAAACTGCAGGAATCGCGCCTCCTGCCTGTGCAATGGGTCAACATACACATCAAAGCGAAGTTTGGTCTCGAACTTTCTCACCGCTTCAACGTGAAGTATCCACAACAATATAGCACTAATGTGCATAGCTATTGATAAAAGTTCGATGTAATTCCAAACTGACGAAAAGTATGCACCAGGATGGCCGTTCTTCCACATAGCCGCGCCCAATTGGAAAAGTTCGATGCAGAACGTGAACAAGCAAGAGACGCAGAAAATAGCCTCAAAAGCGCGTCTGACATAATAGAAATTTTCAGCCTTCTTATCGTTTTTTTCGTAGTAATACGGTTGAGAGTCCATTGCGTCTGCTGTCGATTCGACGAGTATACTCCCTGCTTGAGTGAACAAAAATTCGGAAACATAACGACAAAAGTATCTCAAGTCAGCGTTGTATGTCAGAATCTCGACTTTTAATGACTTTGTATATTTATCGAGGTAAAATCCTTCTTCGAGATATGTGATCACTTTGTTGAATGCCGTCTCTTCGGCGTTCACGTCGATGAGAATCGGAAAACCAGTCTCGCGTCTTCCAAATTCAACGCTGTAAAACCCATATGGAACGCCTCTGGAGTTTATTTCACTGTTTTCGTAATAGTTGTTGGGGTGTACTTGGAGTCCGGCTCCAATTGTGGAAGTCGTTATAAACGCTGGATCAACCCCGAAAGGCGACGAATCAGTATGTTCTGGATCTTGACACCACACCTCGCCGCTCAAACTTTCTTCTTCTCTGGTGCTACCAAACTTTCCTGGGCAAGTATCTTGAGCCTGGCGGACTTGATGCATCAACAGCCCTCCAATTACAACGTTCTTCCCGCCTATGTATCGTCTTCTGTCCACCGAATCGTCAATGGGTACTGGGTCTGTGGCGTCATTGGACGGCTTGGGGACAAGAAAGTTAGGCAAAACACGCGACCCACCTCCGGTACTCACAACTGGAACACAGCTTAAGTTTCCGCTAACCTCGCACATACCCCAGCTGTATATCATATCTTTCACCGCTGATCCTTCGGTGCTTGTAGAATAAACTTTTCCCGAAGTACCTCCATACGGAACGTTGAGTTTCACGTACCAGTTTAAACCAGGAACCGCCAAATTGTATGTTTCCATGGTGCCGTTATCGTACTTAAATTGGCTAAAGTTCGCAAACCAACACTCCTCCACGTCTTTAGAAGGAAGATAGAGTTCGCGAGTGCAGAGATTCCAGGATGTCTCAAAGAGGAAATCCGCAATACTGTGCTCATTGGTAGCTTTTACTTGTATTTCCAAGGGAACCAAATACTCATACGTTCCACAATCGGCGATGCAGCCAAATCGACCAAACCCGGGATACTCGGCAGAGGAACACTCGCCGTCGCCACACACTGGATCCGACCAAATGGGTCCAAAAGTATCTCTCAACCACGAAAAAACCGCGCTTTTATCTTCGTATAATTTCTCTACATCATCCGTTGCCTCCTCCTTCGGTAACAGCGCCGCTTCGATTGTGGAGGTGACGCTGTAGGCTGACTCTACGTCCGCTTGCTGATACAGGAGACCGAGGTACAGAGCGAGAAATGCCGTGTAGAACATGAACGCCCAGTAAGCGGATCTCTGATTGAGCCGATTTTTCAGAATCGCCTTCAGTTTTCTCAGTCTGAGTATCGATTGATGTTTACGCTCTCCTTCTTCGGCGACTTGCAGCTCGTCTTCGTCTAAAACTCGGTCTCCATCTTTATCGGCTTTTATGAATCTCAGATACTTTGCCTTATCCGCTCGCTTCATCGCCCGCATCTCCTCCTTGTTCAACTTCGAGTCCTCGTTCAGATCCCAATTCATGTTTTCATCGACAACACCATGCACGCGGTCGTTGTTCCTTGCCAAAGCGCGGAGTACAAATGCCATCTTGTGTGCGCTTTTTTTTATACGAAAGGAAAGGGGTTCGTAAATAGCGTTCGTTAAAAACAAGTTGCTGCTGCGCCGCGAAAGGAAGAGAGATGCCTCTCCCCACTCCGGGTTAGAACGTGCGACGACCCCTTCGCTCTTTTAGGGGGCGGTTCCTTTCATTTGACGCATAACGCAAGAAGAAGAAGAAGAAGAATTAAAAGTCGTTAATTTAATTCATTTAAAAAAAATAACGAACTGCGATATGATCGACGATGAGAAGAAAGGAGAAAAAGAGAAGGAAGAGAATACGTGTTCGATGCGATCGATTATCGTCACCATAATATGTGTCATATATATGTACCGTACCATTGGTATGCACGTATGTAAAAAATGAATGAATGAATGAGTGAATATGTGCTACTGAGCTACTACTACGGTATTTTGACCACTACTGCTATTATACATCCATCCTTTCTTCTGCTCCGACGAGGCCTTTCAACGCTCGCTCTTGTCTTCGTATTATCTATTCTACATCTTTAAAACCCGCGCTCTCGTCTGCGCAAAATCCATCCTATCTTCTGTTTCAGTTTTTTCTTGAACACCCTCCTATCTCTCTCTTTCAACGCCAGCACTCTCTTCTCGCTTGGTTTCTTAAACCCGGCGTCGCGTCCAGTCCCTAGTCTTTCTTTGAAAGCGTCAAACATCTTCTCATTGATCATGGTTCGTTTCAGTCGTCGCATGGCTCTGTCTACGTTCCCATCTTCAACGATAACCCCCACGTACGATCGTTTTTGTGAACTGTTTATGTTGTTGGATACCATTTTTGGTGTGTGACGCGTTTGATTTTCTCTCGCGAGAGAAGGTGATGTCGTACTCGTCGTCCTCGTCAAAGAGGAGGGTTCCAAAAATGAAGCACACGACGACGTTGCTGTGGTTGTTCTCCCTATCGAAGACGACGACGCGGTGCATGCGTGCAAAAGCGCTCCTTCTCTTCTACTCCTCGGTGCGCCTGGTGGTGGCGATGACAAGAGTCTCGAGACTGCGCGTCGAAACATGTCTGTCCTTCGTCGTCGTCGTCCGTCTTCTGTACTCTGGTCTTCTTTTCGTTCTTTTCGTTGTGTGTGTGTGTGTTGTGTTTTGAAGAAGAAGAAGAACAATTTCACCACCACCACCCCATTTTTTGTTTTTTGTTTTTTTTTGGTAAAATCTCTTTTTTGACATCATCGAAGAATTTTACTTTTTTTATTATAGACGAGACTTTCAGGCCAGGTTTTTAGATATTCTTCAGTGTGGTGTCAGATAAAACTTTACCTAAGTACACGTACGAATTGTA
>Ga0163180_10000782_pt1 | contig 18269 bp, 13 predicted proteins | sample AtlANTMetagenome_2_FD_109647 | JGI IMG/M metagenome (GOLD analysis project Ga0163180, IMG submission 109647) | Marine eukaryotic phytoplankton communities from the Atlantic Ocean - Atlantic ANT 4 Metagenome | ecosystem: Environmental > Aquatic > Marine > Oceanic | place: North Atlantic Ocean...
AAGGACTGGAGGGTTGGATATCCCGGGAAGAATGAGGTCTACTACACCTACAAGGCCTTTGAGAAGGCCGAGGATCAGTTTGCCGGGAAAGAATGGAGTGCTGAAGAATGGGAGCAGGAAGCGTCCTCTCAGAAGATATTTCCCGACCCGAATACCATTCTTCCTGCTGGAGTTTCTCATGATGCGAAGTGGCCGTCTGTTCTGGCCGATTATGAAGTTTACAGCAAGGCTGTCGCGGAAGAGGGGAGCAAGGCAATCCCGCCGTTGTGGGCGAGTTATACGGACAAGCGGAATTGGAGTTCTCTTATCCCCAAGAAGAGCTACGACCCCGGCAAGGTGCAAGAGCAGCTTTATTTTGGAATCGGAAGTGGAGTCCTTCTTCTGGTGGCAATCTTCTTTCTTGTCCGGACATCGCGACGCTCAATGAAGGTTGATAGTGATACGTATTATGCGCCCGGAGGAGAAGTCGTTCCGTTTGATACGATTCGCAGGATTGATATTCGCAAGTGGCGGTCCAAGGGAATTGCTTATCTATCCTCCTCTCCGGAATCCTTTGTACCCTCTCGTGATTCCAAACGGTTGTCTCTTAAAAAGGTGAAGGTGGATGGGATGGTATATGGTCAGTTTCGAGAAGAAGATGGAGCACCCGCGGAAGCTCTCTTTCAGCGGATCCTGCGGAATTTCCAGGGGGAGTTGCTTGAGTTGGAGGATGAGGAGGAGGGGGCCTCGGAAGAAAATGTGGACAACTCCGGCACGGGAGAGGATCCCAGGGAGGTCTGAGCCCGGGAATAGATTTTCAGAGTTGCCAAGCGAGTTAAGGAGGGGTAATCCAGAAACAGGTAACCAATCCAAGGAGACATGTCAGAATCAAGTGAAGAGAAGGTAAAGGGCATCATTGTAGAGCAACTCGGAGTGAATGCTGACCAGGTGACGAGGGAGGCTAAAATAGTCGAGGATCTGGGAGCTGATTCCCTCGACGCCGTTGAGTTGGTGATGGCTGTGGAAGAAGAGTTTGGAGTCGAAGTTCCCGACGATCAGGCGGAAAACCTTACCACGGTCGGCGCAATCGTTGACTATGTGGACAAGGCCTCGTCCTGAACGAGGTTTACTCCTCCCCGCAAGGTTTCAGGGTGGGTCCAGCGGGGCCTGCCCTTTTCATTGTCAGCGGGGGCAGGGTAGGTGATGATGTGGCTGGAGAATGTATTCGCCTGATGACATTCAATATGCGCTGGAGACGACCAGCGTTATTTACGAACCCGATCGCCGGATAGATACTTTTGGGAACACGCGTTTTGAGTTCCTTCTTCTGAGCGAATTAATGGATTCGGTCGGGCAGGTCCGTATCCGAAGTGGAGAGGTAGAGGCCAATCAACCGACCATAATCAAGCCCGAGGCCTACAACGGGATTGAGTTTGAGGGGTTTGGTGATGACGCGGAGAGATTTCATCAATGGCTTCAGGAGCAGGGAGCCAAGGTCGCCTTCGTCAACTATCAGTTCAAGCGCGGTGAGGTGCGTGAGGAGTTGCTTCACGACCCTCTGGAAGCGGTGCGGGAACGGGTGCTTGATGAAGCCCGGCGGACGGGAAATCCAATGCAGGTAGTGATCGAAGGAGTGGATGATGCCTGGGAGATCAGCCTCCTTCGCTTTATCTTTGAGATCGTTGATAAGAGTTCGGAGATCAACGCATTTGATTTCAAGCGGAAAGGATTGCTCTAGTGCCCAGTTATTGGAATCGCAGTTGGAATAGAGAACGATGGTTTGGCAGAGGTCCTTTCCGGAGGCTAATGTGATTTAAATTATGATGGCTATCGTTAAGGTTCTTGCAGCACTTGTGGTGCTGGGAGTTCTTGGAGCCACTGTTTTTCTGGTTGAGCGACTGAAGGAGGAAAGTGCGGTGCCACAACTGGGGGATTCTTCTGCAACCCTGGAGGAGGCCCCGGCAGTGATGCCAGGAGAGATTGCGTTCGAGCGAGCGAGAGAATTACTTGCTACCGGACAGTTTGACTCAGCGCGTGAGAAGCTTGAATTCCTGGTTGGGGTTTATCCGTCCTCGGAGTCGACAGGCGAGGCCCGCAGGATCCTGGGGGAGTTGAACCTGGATGACCTCCTCTCGACGGATGTGATGGAGGGGAAGACAATGTATGAGGTGAAATCAGGAGACAATTTCACCAAGATCGCTCTCAAGCATGAAACAACACTGGACTGCATCATGCACATTAATGGATTGCAGAGGATGGATAAGCTCTATCCTGGGGACGAACTCGTGCTGCTGCCTCTGAAATTCAATATCAAAATCGATGTACCTCGTAAGCTTCTGAACCTCTACAATGAAGGGAGGCTTCTGAAATCCTATAATCTCAGTCATGCCAGGACGAGAGATTCCCGGGGAGCGCTCAGGTCCAGAATCGGGCAGAAGATTGGACTCCTTGAAAATGGTGACCGCGTCTCTCCGGTCAAGTTTGAGAGCTATCGGACTGCCAGAAAAGTCCTTATCCTGGATCATCATAAACTGCAGTTGCGCCAGGCTGAAGAGTCGGAGAAGAACGCTGAGCGCCGGGGTTTCTTTCTCTCTGAGCCTGATATGGAGGAATTGGCGCTTCTTCTGAGAGTCGGGAACGAGGTGGAAGTCTTGTTCGCTAACAGGTAAGATGCGTGAAGATGAAGGATAGCAGTGGTCGCCCCGAACCCCTCGATTTCGAGAAGCCAATGGCAGAACTTGAGGGAGAATTGAATGATATGCGTGAGAAGGCGCGTTCCCAGGATATTGATCTTAGTGCGGAAATAGGGGTTCTGGAGGAAAGGCTGAAGGAACTGAGGGAGAGTGTTTATGAGAACCTTTCACCATGGCAGCGCGTGCAGATCGCGAGGCACGTAGGTCGTCCCTTCATGCTTGATTACCTGAGTAACGCTTTCGATGACTTCTGCGAGTTACATGGGGATCGCCTGGTAGGCGATGATCAGGCGATGCCGGGTGGATTTGCCCTTCTTGATGGGAGACGATGCGTTGTCATCGGGCACCAGAAAGGCCGTAATACGAAGGAGAACCTCGAGCGCAACTTCGGCAGTGCGCATCCAGAGGGCTACCGGAAGGCGTTGCGACTGATGAAGCTTGCCGAAAAGTTCCAAATTCCGGTTATCTCATTAATTGATACCCCGGGGGCATTCCCGGGGATCGGGGCTGAGGAGAGAAATATTGCAGAGGCAATTGCGCGGAACCTTCGCGAAATGATGGATCTCAGAACTCCCATTGTAGCTGCTGTTGTGGGCGAGGGCGGTTCGGGTGGGGCCCTTGGAATAGGGGTGGCCGACCGTATTCTCATGCTCGAGAATGCGTATTACTCCGTGATCAGTCCTGAGGGTTGCGCGGCTATTCTCTGGAAGCATCGTAAGCATGCTCCAGAGGCTGCAGAGGCGATGAAGTTGACGGCGGAGGACCTTAGCGGGATGAGTTTGGTTGATGAGGTCGTATCTGAACCTGCGGGAGGGGCGCATAACGATGTCCGCTCAGCAGCGCTGAACCTCAAGGAGGCCCTGATCAGGCATATCGATCAGTTAGAAAGCCTTTCACTCGAGGAAATGCTTGAGGCGCGTTATCAGAAATTCCGGCAGGCAGGCGAGTGGACGGAGTAGAAGAGAAGTGGAAGAGGTCGCTGTGCCGACTAGCAGGAGATAATCCCTAGTTAAGCTGCTTTTCGGTGTAGGGCACACCGCCCTGGCTTTGGGTCTTCTCGCGGGATTCCTGAATGAAGGATTGCTCTACTTTGCCTGAACGGTTGCTCCAGGCATGCCGGATGAAGGTGAGGATGTCAGCGATGTCCTTATCTGAAACAGTTGGATTCATCGAGAGTCCGGGCATGGCTGCAGGTGGAGTGTAGCGCTTTCCGGAAACCGTGATCGGCCCCTGAAGACCGTGCAGCAGGACCTTGGCGAGCCTGCTGGTGTCACCGTTGACCCAGTCGGACTCGTCAAGAGGAGGACCAAGATTGGGAAGCCCGGTCCCGTCTGCGCCATGGCACCCGATGCAGGCGGCGCGTCCCATGTAGAGTTTCTCGCCACGCTGGAAGGAAGCAAGGTGTTCCCCCTTGATACTGGGAGGCTCGATCTTCCGGGTGTTTTTCTGAAGAGCTTCCTGCAGCCACTTATCGAGATTGCCATCGCTGTAGCGCCCGTTATTTACCCCAAGAAATACCGCTTCGCGGTCCTTCAGTCCGGTGAAGGTGGCTTCCCGGACAAGGGGTTGCGATCCGTTGAGCTTCAGTTCCGAGACGAGGTTGTCGAGGGCAGCGGAGGTCCCCGTCTCCGCAAGAAGACGGGCCTTGTAGATTGAGGACTCAGGGCCGCTCTTGAAAGAGGACAGGGCGGGGAGAAGGGCATTCTTATCCCGCTGACTGAGAGAGAGCCCCGCCATGAGAGCTGAGGATGCGAATTTCTCATCTTTGGACTTGAGAGCCGCAGCGATATGTTCCGCCTTGAGGAGGCCAAGTCCCTCCAGGCACCAGAGCGCATGAAGCCGGCCAAGTTTTTCCGAGCTCCGCAGGACTTTCTCAAGTGGTTCAGCAGTGGTTTCATTGCCGCGTTCCACGATAAGGCGTTGGGCCGTATCCCTCCACCAGCCATTGGGGTGGCTGAGATGTGGTGTCAATTCGGCAGCGGAGAGCTTTTCCAACCTGGGGGCAGGGCCCCGGGCCTGGTCCTTATGACGGATACGGTAGATACGGCCGTGGCCCTTTCCAGGTTTGTCGAGTCCGCGACTGAGGATCTGCTTGCGGAGGTAGGAGGTGACGTAGGTCCGGTGCTGGATAATACCATGATACATATCGAGCACGTAGAGGGAATTATCAGGAGCCGTATAGGCGTTCACCGGACGAAACCGCTCGTCAGTAGAAGCCAGAAACTCCTTTTCACCGAAAGTGTGTTCACCAATTAACTTGCCATCTCCATCCTGGTAGCTGATCGCCTTGACGAGATGACCTGTGGCCTCGGTAATGAAAGCGGTGCCATAGAGTTCCTTTCCAAGGCCGTAACTTCGAAATACCGTCAGGCCTGAAGCTCCGGTTGCATTGATAAGCTTGTAATTCTCTGGGGAGACAGTGTTGCGCTGGTATCCCCGGTTCACTCCGGGCGTGACGCGGATCGGCCAGACCCTGTTGCTGCTGATGCGTGCTGAGATTCCCGCCTTCATCTTGGAATTTGTATTTCCGTAGACGGCGTTGGGGAACGTGAAGTCTCCTACGAGGAGGGTGCTGTTACTATTGTGGAAAAGCCTCCCGTAGTCATCACGATCGATTCCCCACTGGCCACGGAAGGGCGTCCGCTCCATCGCCCACTTCCCATTAACCTTCTTGTAGCGGCGATCGGATTTTGCGTTGTAAATCCAATTATCGAGTCCGAGCACAAGACTGTTTGCCTTGTGTTCCACATTTCCACCCCGGGCATAGTCCTTGTCCACGACTATCCGCTTGCCAACCGGTTTGCTTCCGTTGCGCCCCTGGAAGAAAAGGCTTTCCTGGTTTGCCCACAGGATGCCGTCATCAAGGAGATATATGCTGCGAGGAAGGAGGAGTTTGTCGAGGAAGACTGTTCTCTTGTCGATCTTTCCATCGTCATCGCTGTCGCTCAGAACCACAATCCGCCCCTGGGGGATTTCTTCGCCGGTCCCATCAACATCGGGCATGTAGCCGACCAGTTCGCAGATCCACATTTGCCCGTTTCCATCAAACTTGAGCATGCAGGGCATGTCCACCAATGGTTCGGAGGCTACTTCCTCGATGACGAAGCCGGGTGCAAGCTGGAATGATTTGAGTGCCTGCTCGACGTTTAGGAATGGCGCGGGAGGAATGACATCCTCAGGGACGAAACTGGCCATGTTGTGGCCCTTCCGGTCTCCCTGCTGCGCTCCGAGGGGGGTAATCAGTGCAAGAGAGAGGGCGGCAAGCTGCAGTCGTCTGAGGTAACACATGGGCTTTAGGATTACATTAATGGGAGCATCTTTCTATCGTAAATCCAGTGGCTTTTTAAATCTCGGCGTCTTTTTTCGTTCTGGGTTTCGCGCGAAAGAATGAGGAGAAGTTGTTGAGGAGGAGCAAGCGGAGGGACTGTTCCTCATGGCCGAGAATTTCGGCCATTCCACGGACAATCTGAGGGAGGTTTGCAGGATGATTTAGGGGAGTATTGTCTGGCCCCTCAAGGGGGTGTTCCCGGTATTCTGCGGGGGGGAGCATGTCAGGGGCATCTGTTTCGACGAGCAGGCGATCCGAGGGAATACGGCAGAAGGTTTCCCTGATTCTTGTTCTGTTATTCATCAGGAAACGGCCGGAAAAGGAAAAATAGGCTCCGTGGGATGCCAGTTCGGTAACGAGTTCGGGAGAACCCCCATAGGAATGGAGGAGAAAGCCTCGCTTAGGAATGTCGTTTGTCCTGAGGATTTCCAGTAAGGGCCCCCAGGCCTGTACGCAGTGAATTGAAAGTGGCAGGTCCTGCTTCGTGGCAAGGGCAAGTTGGATGGTGAAGACCTCCTTCTGGGCTTCGAAATTGGAGTCCCTGATGCTGCGATCTAGGCCGCATTCACCTATGAAGACTGGTTCAGGACCCTCGCTCAGGAACTGCTTTAAATTTGTAACCCAGTCCGGGCTGCGGGTCGTGATGTGCCAGGGGTGAAGGCCGAGGGATGGAAGAATGAGATCCGGGTAGCGGTGGGCCAGTTTGATGACCCGGGGCCAGTCTTCCTCGCACGTTCCGTTGACGACGCACTTTGTTATGCTCAGCCTGCGCATGGCTGGCAGGAGGTCGGGCAAATCGAGTTCTAGCCGTTGATCCTGAAGGTGGTTGTGAGCGTCACAAAATGCAGTCATTAAGCAGGGTTTTCTCCGGATCCCCGCAAGTGAGAAGCGACCTCGAGGTAGCTTTCCAGAGAACAGTCTGGCAAGGAGAGTTGTTCAGTCGGGGCTTGATAGTTTGAGTCTGAAGACCCCGGACGGCGATAGCAGAGATCGTAGTGGTTCTCGAGGATAGAGGCTACAAACTCAGGCCAGGCTCCTTGCGTGATGAGGGTCTGCCACTCCTGAACCCTGGTTCGGCCGCGTAGCCTGGAGAGGGGGTTAAGGAGGACCGAAAGTGTTTCCGGATCGTCCAGAAAGTGCCTGTAATCCTCAAGGAGGAGCTTGACCCGCTCGGGGGCTGGCATGGTAATTTCAATTACCCGGGAGCTGGAAAATTTCTGCCAGAGAGCGGGAGGAAGATAGACGCTGCCTATCCGGTTGGACTCGGCTTCCGCGAAAACTGGCTGAGACAGGTTCAGTCTGCTCAAGGCTTCATGCAGGCGACTCTCAAACCGTCTCTGGGTAGGTTGAACCCCGGTTGCCCCCAGAAGGGAGCCGCGATGATTGGCCATCGCTTCGAGATCAATGACCTGCAGTCCTTTTATCTGTAAGGCATTGAGTAGGCGTGTTTTCCCAACACCGGTCAGTCCGCTGATGATACGAAACTGCAGCATGGAATCCGACAGTTGTCGCCCAAGTTCATCCATTACGAATCGCCGGTAGGCCTTGTAGCCGCCTTCAAGGGTTCTTGCGCGCCATCCAACCGAGCGCAGGACGGTGGCAAAGGCAGCAGACCGTTGCCCGCCCCTCCAGCAGTAGACCAGGGGGTTCCAGCCTGGTTGAGATTCGCTCAGAGGGCCTGCGAGGTGCCCGGAAATTGACTCGCTGACATAGCGGGCTCCGAGTTTACGAGCCTTGAAGGGGCTTTGACGATACAGAGTTCCAACCTCCACGCGCTGTTCGTTGGTGAGAACGGGGAGATTTAGTGCGCCAGGCAGATGGTCCTCTTCGAACTCGAGGGGAGTGCGGACATCGATAACATCACCAAATTCATGAAAATCGACCGGCAGTGAGACAGACTCTAACTGGCTGAGTGACATGATCTGTAAGTCGGTGAGGAACTGGCAGGGGCGGGGGGCTGACCTTGGCAGAAAAACGGGGGTGATGCCACCCTTTGCCAATGAGAGGTGGTTACCTTCTGGGGAAGTCCCCGGTAATAAGGGAGAGATGCTGGAGTCCGGTACGACTGAGGGAGGCCCGGCGTCCGGTGCCGGTAACGCGGGACAGGGTGAAATACTCGTGGCGGGACTGGGCAGTACGGACGTAGGTGACGAGAGGCTTGGAAACTTCGCGATGGCTGGGAGCGATTGCGAGAGGGAATCCTGCAGCGGTGAATGATATTTCCCAGGAAGGGCTGGGCCTGTGGTGAGCTCCACGCCTGATCCAGGGATACCGGTCGGCCAGTTCCAGTTTTCCCCGGCGGGGACAAGTGACCTTGTAGTAGGCCGGGGTGCCACTCAGGAAATCGGGGATGGTGATGCCGGGGTCCCGATGGTGGCTGAGCAGGAGGTTGGCGATGTCGAGGCCGGAGAGGTTCATGCCATTGTGCAGTCCGTGTTTGTTCTCGGAGCCAAACTTCATCTTGTGCCAGGCATCAAACTGGAGCGAGAGGAGAATATTCAATTCAAGATGAACGTGGGCCCGTTCCCTGTTGATGCCAGCGCCTGTATAACCCATTCGTCCGAGGGCATGTCCGACATTCACGCTCTGGCCTTCTACGACGGACGTGCTGGCAAGGTGCGCATAGAGGCTCAGGAAAGGTCCGTCTCCCCAGTCGTGCTCGACGACTACGTATTTCCCGTAGTTACTTCCTCCGGCACTCTTCTGAACGTAGACAACGCGTCCCTTGGCAATGGATTTGACGTCATCGAGGGGGTTTCCGGACGAATCTCGCTTGATCGGGCGGATATCGATCCCCTCGTGGAAGCGGGTGGAGATGACTCCTCCCTCCGTTCGGCGGAGATTGCGGACAAATCCATAACTTCCACCCTGCCAGGGCTTGCTCGTCTCGCCCTCAAAGGTGCGGTAGACGTACATGTAGAATTTTTCGGGATTGTCCTCGAACAGAGCCCGGTTATCAGTGGGCAACTGGAGGTTCAGACCCTGCCCGGGGCAGAGGGAGGAAATTGCGAGGGCGAGGAGGAGGCCGAGGCGAAGAGAGGAGCGGGTCACTACTTCTTTTTGATTCTCTTTTTCCAGGTCTTGTGGTCTTCGCCGATACGGGGGACGTGCTGGTCGGCGAGTTTGACTTCGGCCAGGGAAAGCCACTTCCAGATGACGATCACCCCATCATTGACGGGTTTGTCGATCACGACGGCATCACGTACCTGCCCGTTGACCACGGCCAGAAGAAGCTTGCCCTGGTGCGCCGTGCTCAGGGTGAGGAGTCTGCTGGAGGAAATCCTGCTAAGTTGGAAGACCATGCCATAGGAGCTTTCATCATCCGCAGGGAAAGGGCGGAAGGCGGTGATGTCCCTCGTGCTGATTGCGGGACTCTTCTGGAAGAGGACTTCCTTTCCTGCAGTCAACTGCTTGAAGACCTGCCGGTCGCCGGGTTCAGCCTGCAGGTGGAAACTGACTGCAAGGTCAGGGGCTTTTTTGCCAGCTGCCCCAAGAGCCCCAGGCAGGATCACAGCCGCAATAAGGATGGCAAGGGCTGAAGAGCGGGGCATATGGATACAAAGCAGTTCTTCCGTCAGGACTCAAGCAGAACCGCAGGAGGCTAGTCGTTGCCGGGAAATCCGAATCCGCAGTGGGGTAGTAATGAGAATATGCCTGACCGGGTTCAAGGTGGCCGGTCACCCGCTGAAGTTGTTATTTTCCTGCAGCGGTTCCGGGCAGGAAGCGGTAGTAGACTTCCAGCATCAGGGTAGCGAGAGCCGTGACATAAACGGAATCATTGCGGGCAGCGGGGCCGGGCTTGGGAGGAGCAGGCCAGGAGCCGTCGTTATTCTGCGCATTGAGGAGTTGGTCCCGGAACATCTCGTTGTATTGAGCCCAGCTTTTACCACCATTGTTGATTGCCGCCTGGCTGGAATAATAGTGTTCATAGAGGTTGCAGGGGCCGACATTGTAGTCGAACTGCGATTTCTTATCGATATACTTGATGCCCTTGCGGGCATTGGAGTTCGAGGCTCCCTTGTGCTGCTGGAAACAGAGGGCACCAGCGCCGACAAGAGTGGAGTGGCCATCGCCTAGAGCTCTGGTGCCGGAGTAGCCAAACCCTCCGTCTGAAGCCTGGCAGCTCTCACAGTATTTGAGGGCGTCACGGATGCAGCGGGTCATGTTGCGAAACTCAAGTCCGGTATGCTTTCCGGCCTTAAGGGCCTGCATTTGCCAGGCTGTGATCGAGAGGTCCCCTCCGCGGTCTCCTGCCTCGTCATAGGAATATTCCCAGCCACCCGATTTGTTCTGGTTGTCAATGATCCACTGAACGCTGGACTGGACGCTTTCTTTCAGGTTGGGGAGGTTCACTCCCAACTGACTGCAGAAGGTATAGGCTTCAGCTATCGCGTAGGCAGCAATGGCATGAGAATAGCACCAGTGTTTGTCCTGCAGATTTGAGGCCATACGCCCCTTGTTCTTCTGGCAGTTGTCCACGAGAAAGGTGATCGCCCCGGTGACGGTGACTCCGAACTCCTCGGAAAGGGGGGTCTCGCAGTGGCCCAGATAGGCAAGAAGTACAAGCCCGGTGTAGGCGACCTTGGCGCCGCCACCCCACGATCCGTCGCCCGCCTGGTTGTCCTTGAAATAGCGCAGGGCCTTAACCACTGCTTCCTCGCATTTTTCATTTCCACCATTTTCCTTCAGACGCTGGAGGCGGTCTTCGGGAGAGCAGCGTTTCCGCATGGTTGCGGGAATGTTCCCGAATCCTCCGCCTCCTCCATCTCCTCCGGTGCCCCATCCATCGCCGAAATCGTCTCCGCTCCCGAAGTCGAGATTAGGCTCTGCTTCTGTTTCGGGAACCGGAACCGCGGTAGGAGAAGGGCTGGTTGACGCAATCACCTTGGCCATGGAAGAGCTCGGCGCAGACGGTTTTCTCTGGATCTGGGGATTTACCTCCTTCTGCTCCATCGTGTCCTCTTCCGGGGCTCCAGCCTGATAGGTTACAATGGTGGGGGACTTGATCAGCAGGTTGGGCAGGAGGATGAAGAGGAGGATCAGAATCACGAGGGCCATGACAAGGAGCGCAATCATTACCGAAGTGATGACGGAGTTCCTCTTCTGGGCCTGAAGGCGCGCTTCTGCTTCTGGGCTAAGTTGGGCGTGAAGGCTCATTCTGCTCTTTTAACGGATGACGACGAGGAAAGCTTAGAATCTTTATGCTGGCAAGATCCGAGAAGGGCCCAGACTTGCCGGAACAGTCTGATTTTGCGATGAATCGGCATGGAAATAAGTGCGGGCGTAGCAGGAGCGGGGTCGATGGGCCGTAACCATGCGAGGGTATACGGGCTTATGGATGGGGTTCGATTGGAAGGTATTTTCGATGTGGACCGGGGCCGGGCCGAGGCAGTGGCAGCTGAGTTTGGTGGGGAGGTGATGGACTCTCTGGAAGCCTTGGCGGAGCGCTGTGAGGCAGTCAGTGTCGCGGTGCCGACCGAGCATCACCTGGATGTAGGTGGGAAGTTGATGCGGCTGGGGGCTCATGTCCTGGTCGAAAAGCCGATTGCGGCCAACGAGACAGAGGCGGAGGAGCTTCTCCGGATTGCCGGGACCACCGGCCGCTTGCTGCAGGTGGGGCATATCGAGCGTTTTAACCCGGTGCTCCGGCAACTGGAGGATCGTCTGGATCGCCCCCGTTTCATAGAGGCTCACAGGCTTTCTCCCTTTCCCAACCGAAGCCTGGACATTGGAGTGGTGCTCGATCTCATGATCCATGACCTCGAGGTGATCCTTCACCTGGTGAACTCACCGGTGACAAATATCGATGCGGTGGGCGTGCCGGTCCTGACCCGGTATGAGGATATTGCCAATGCACGCGTCCGGTTTGAAAATGGTTGCGTGGCCAATATCACTGCCAGCCGGATCAGCCCGGAACGAATGCGTAAGATCCGGGTGTTTCAGGAGAACTGTTATCTCTCGCTTGATTACCAGGAACAGAACGGGAAGATATTCTGGACCGAGGCAGGGGGGATTCAGAATGCCGAGGTGGAGGTTGATCCTTCCGAGCCCCTGGTGGCTGAACTGGGGGCTTTCATCGAGACCGTGCGAGGGCAGAAGGAGCCCGCGGTCACAGGGCAGCAGGGAGCAGCAGCCCTGGAGGTGGCATTGGAAATCACCCGTCTTATTCAGGCCGAATCGGACAGTCGGGGAGTATAGCGGAGCAGGGAAGGGTCATGGTCGATTCTCACTGGCAGTGATGCGCAGGTAGCGGGATTGTGCCGCCGAGGTCGATTGCGACGCGCGAAAGAGGACGGAACTGGTTCCGTCGCCATTATTGGTGCGTCCGAGATAGACCGGGCCAGGGCTCCAGTTGAGGAGGTCGGGGGATTGCTCGGCAGAGAAGCTTACTTCATCAGCCCCGATGCGCTGATGAAAGGAAATGATCGGGTAGGGGGTTCCGCTGTCCTCGAGGGTTATTGAGACCAATCCCGTAGTCTCCGGGCTATTGGGGTCCTGACCCCCGGCGTATTCCAGGAGGGCGGGTAATCCGTCATTGTCCGTATCAGAAAGGAGGTTGGTTACATTTCCTGAATCTTGCCATTCCGCCAGTTCGATTGCGTCACTGCTCCCCGGGTTGCCTCCCGGCGAGGCGCTGGTTCTCCAACTGGTGGGAAGGGTGGGATCATTGAACTCAGGACACATGAGGATCATGGAGTAATCATGTCCGTCAGCACTCACTGGCCATGGGTTCTCATGGCTCCAGGTGAGGTCGACAATGGGAATCCCGGAAGCATCGATGAGAACGAGGCGCTCTCCCCGGTTTGCCAGTTTGTTGCTATCCCCATCCTGGTAGCTCCCGATCACCGGGTGATCGCTTCCGTAACGCTCAATAAAGGCGGGTTCCCAGCCGACAATCAGTGCCCGTGCACCCGGCGCGAGGGTGCTGGAGGGAAACTGGTAGTCGATTCCGTTCACAAAGCGCAGTCCTGTCAGGTCGAGGGTGCTGGTGCTGTTGAGGTTGACGATTTCTATGAATTCGAAGTCGTCCTGGTCCGTCCACCCGGATCGAATCTCTGCGTTCGTAGGGCTCCCGGGGTGATACATTATTTCGGAGATCGCGAGCGTGGCGGCTGTGGCTGGAGTGAGGGTGCTGGTTCCGGTGATGCTTACATTCTTTGCACTGAGAACGTTTCCACGAAAGTCCAGGGCTTGAAGAGTGATTTGATTCGGTCCGGGATTAACAGGGATATCAGCCTGCCAGCGGTTATCGTCGATCCAGGTCAGGGAGAGGGGTTCACTGGCACCTGTGAGGCGGATCTCGCGGACATCGACCCAGGCGTCGCCCCTGATCTCGATGAAGGAGTCGCTGGTTGTTGTGCCGGTTGGAGTAGTAATGCGGAAGGGAACCTGGGACACCGCAGTGTTGATCGCGCTGAGAGCGTAGTTCCTTCTGTTGTTAATGTAACCGAGGTGGGTTCCCAGGTTTTCAGAAGGAAGGAAACAGGAGTAGTGACTGGCCCACGGGGACAGGTATCCGGTGTTGAAGGAGGTATCGATGATGTCCTTGAGATGCCCGTAGTAGGCTCTTTTGTTGGCAGGGCTGGCAGAGAGAAGCTTGGACAGGTCCCCGTTGGGAGTAAGGCTGCTGCTTGTCCCGCGGTTGAAGCTGAAGTCCATGTCCCACGGGAAATACATCATCCTGCCGTCCGTGGGCCGTACGTAAAAGAGCGCATTGTGCTGCGATCCACTGCTGTAATTGTCTCCGATTCCGCAGAGAACCTGGCCCGCGAAGGCGCGCAGCCACTGATCTACGTCGAGATCACGATTCGAAGCATTCTGGAAGGCACTCCCATTCAGTCCAAGGGTGTTCAGAGCGTTCATGAGCGCGCTGTAATCATCCCGGTGCCTGTTGTTGTCGATCTGCCAGTGGTAGCGGTAGTTCTCCTTGTCGCGGCGACCTCCGACAGGTCGCATGGCAACCCCGCGGACGTTGTCAGGGTTGGGGCGTTTGAGCCCCTCCGGACCGCCTGTTGTGCTGGTGGGATAATAGATCAGCTCATATTCGAACAGGGTGCCGTCGTCCCCGTCAGGGAATTGATTTTCGAGCCATTCGCTATCGAAGCGTGACTTCAGCAGGATGGCGGATCCGGTATGATTCGAGCGGGGGGCAATAACGTGGATCAGGTCGTCCTGCATGCAGGGAATTCCTCCGGCACGATTTAGGACGTGTTTTACCAGCATTTCCTTCTGGCTGAACTGGTCACCTGCGCCGGAGCGATCCACGGCAACGGTTTCATGGGCGCCTAGGAACGGTTGGTTGTCCGGGAACCCCAAGGTGAATCCTACGCGCACATCTTTTGCGCGTCCGCGCTGGCTCCCCTTGAGTCGAACTCCGCAGTCGTAATAGATATCCTCCTCATTGTAGATCACGGTGCACCCGAGTCGATCGTTGCTCATCACCTCCGTGACATTGTGCATGAAGCTGGTGTCATCGGCGGTCATGACAATACGGAAGTTGTTGGGTTGGCAGTTGCCCAGGTCCAGTCTGGCCTGCCCGTCGTCCCAGGGGATGATGGCCCGTGAGTCAGGGCCGGCAGAGGGAATGAGCTGGGTGGCGCCAAGGGAGTCCTCGGCGAGTAGATAGAATTGAACCTTACGATTTCCTGACTGTCGTGGAATGGTGCCGCGATAGAGATTGCCGCCTTGTCCCCTCATTGGGGTGCTTCTGAAAGAGGCGCCATTTACGGAATAGAAGAGCCTTACGGAGGCAATGCCATCCGGGTCCGAAATGGTTGCTTCGACAGAGGCGGACTGATTAGCCCGGGGGACGGCTGGGAAATGCCGGAGTTTGTCATAAGTAGGGCCGGCATTGGTCACTGATTGTGAATTGGAAGCTCCCGGGGTCCCGCAATCCAGGGGAGCCTCCAGAAGGTGGGTCCGGGGCATGCGGTTGAAATAAAGACGGGTGTTAAGCTGGTTGGATCCGCTGACCCATCGGGCACGGAAGCTGATCCGGTAGACCTGGGAAGTGCTGAGGCTGACAAATGAGCCTCCGGATTTGAGAGTGGCTTCAGCGTGGTTATGCATGTGCTCCATGGCCCCTGTGGCTCTCACGTGGAGGACCCTGTTGGATGGGTCATCGGGATCGGGTATTACCCTGGCGTGCCGATGATTCCCACGCATGCGCCAGGTGGAGAAATCACGGGCAAAGGAGCCATTCTGGATGAGTTCGCGGGCAGTCCCCGATGGAGATTCGATGACACTGATATCATCGATCAGAAACTCTCCAGCATCAAGAAGGCCAAAGATCATCTCATTGTACTGAGTCGGGTCATTCGTGGGAGAAAAGCTGCCGCGTCCCAGATACGTGATTTCCTGCCACGAAGAGCTTTCGATACTGGGGGCCCAGGCCTCAGGGGAGCTGTTGTCGGAATGGGGGTCACGCAATTCGAGGCTGGAGCCTGCCGCGTCTGCACGTCCCGGCCAGCGACCACCATCAGAGAAGCGAACCTCGTCCACCAGGTTTTTGTTCAAGTCAATGAGGCGGATTCGTTCACCCTTGCGCGAGAGAGTTCCATTCCATTTCCCAGCGACGGTAATGTCCGGGTATTTCGCAGCAAGGGAGGCTGCGTCACGGGCCACCACGAGAAACTGTCCTGGGGAAAGAGTGGTGCCAGTGGGGAATTCGAAGGAGATTCCGTCGCTGAACTGCCATCCTCCAAGGTTAACTTCGACCGTTCCCCGGTTGTAGAGTTCGATCCACTGCTCCCTTGAGCGCCGGACAGGCAATCCTTCCTGAGAGGCGGTCAATTGCAATCCCATTACGATGTCTGAGCTGCCGGCGCTATCCTGATGGACTTCCACGGACAGGCGGTTGGAGCCCTCACGGAGGGCAGAGAGAGAGAAAGAGGGGAGGATGAGGGTGACGGTTTCCGCATCTTCCACCGTGGTATTTGCGGGGGAAGAACCGGTCACCGGTCCCTCATCAACCTGGTAGCGATGGATCTCGGTGCCATTAAGATAGAAGATGGCTCCATCATCTATCTGATGGGTCAATTCAAGGTGGGTGGTGTCCTTCTTCTGTTGTTCGCTGATTTCGAAATCGGTTTCAAAATAGAAGGTGATTATCCGTGGTTTCCGGGAATCCAGGGGAGACAGAGTGGTGGCGACGGGATGAGAGAGTGAGCTGTTTCCGGTGCCGAGAGGGCCCGGTCCCGAGAACCAGGTAACGCCGTCTTCGGCGTGAGGCTGATCTTCCCACTGATCTTCAAGATTGCTCCCGGATTCGTTGTAACGCCAGAGATGGTTCCAATCGACGAGAAGATCAGGGGAGGAAGGCCGGGTAGCCGGCAGGGGACGTGGATTGTACATGATCTCATTGATCACGATGTCTGCATTGATGGAGTAACTGTTGGGGCCTCCGAAAGTGGGAGTATCGGGATAGAGCCAGCGATCATTTGAGAGTCCCCGCAGGCGAGTGGTGACCTTACGGGCGTCAGCCAGGGTGCGGGTCTGACTCCGGAGGAGAGCCAGGCGGTGGCCGTCGGCGACCGGGAAGGTTGGCGAAAGCGCCAGGTATTGGCCCGGTTCCAGAGGGCCAGCGGGTATCTGCTGGGTGGCTCCTGTTGAGGAGCGTAACTGCCAGCCAGCGAGGTTGATACTTTCCGGTCCGATATTGGTGAGTTCGACCTGGAAGCCGGGGGTGCCTCCGCCGGATATTTCGCTGAAGACAATATCCCGGGCGATTGTATTTCCGGAGTTGCCGGGGAAGTTTGGCAGGCCTGGGGTTCCTCCGCTCCCGGAGCTTGCTATCCAGTTGAAAGGGCGGGTCTCGGCTGTTTTTTCGTTGCGCTTGGACAGGGTGAATCCCATGCCGTCTGCTCCCACTGGCCAGTCACCACCATCACCATAGCCCAGTTGGTCCATTGTGCGGCCGTTATTATTAACCAGTCGAATGAGCTCCCCGTTGTTGTCGAGTCTGCCGGTAAAAGGCCCCAGCGCACCACGTCTTGCAATCGATGGGTGAGCTGGATCGCTGGCGACGAGCAGGTATCCGCGGCCAGGGACAACGGTTCCATTTGCAAAGAGGTAGTTGATGCCGCCCTCGAGTTTCCAGCCCGAGATGTCGACATCGACGCCCATCAGGCTGTGTAGTTCAACCCATTCCGTGTCGTTATCCTCATTCGAAGGATGATAGTGGATTTCATTGAAGACGATCACACTGTCGGCACCAGGGAGGAGTCCGGCACTGGCCGTCAGGAAAAGGAGGAGAGCGAGCAGGGCTCCTGTCTGGGTTCGGGGGGGCTTCCTCATCGGATAAGGGAAAGCAGGATAGGCTTGGAAACGTCGGCCACAAGTGCCTGATCTGCCCGGCCTCACAGGTTGTCCGGGAGAGGCTGGTCGAACGGGCAGGATTCCTCTTCCTCTGGTGCATCCGCAGAATCCGGATCAGGGTTTACCTCGGGTTCTGGTTGCGCCGGCTGCTTTTCCACGGGCTCCTGCGATGGAGGAGGCTCGACGGGGTTGTTGATCTGCTCATAGTGCTCACGAAGACGATCCCCGGCTTCTCGTTCGATCAGACTGGCATTGTAAAGATCGCGAACTAGCTCCTTGGCTTGAGTGATCTCGAGGTCGGTAGGCTGCTCGCGTTCCTCCAGGTCCGGCGGAGAGATAATCATGTTAGGGATCAGCTTTTCTACGCCGGGGGAAACCTCCGGGGCGATAATGTAGCGGACGATCACCCTTGAGTTGGAAGATGGTCCCTTTGTGATGAGGGGCGGGGTTCCCTCTTTGAGAGCTCGTCGGCTTTCCCCGTCGGACAGGATGCCCAGGGTGCGGCAGTGTTGATAATTACGGAGAAGTCCCTTTCTGATGACTTCTTCCCGCGGGTCGGAAGAGGCGTTACTTCCCGTCTCGGCCTTCCCGAAAAGTGCTCCGTCGTCGCTACCATGAAACACCTTCTTGAGGATTTCCATCGGCTCCTTCTCGAGATCAGCCTCTGCCCGGTGGAGCCAGGCGATTGATTTGAAAAGAGCGCCCTCGGCGTCTTCGGCGGAGTGGGACTCGAAGGAGGTGGTGGGATCGGCGAGATGCCGCAGTTCGCTGATGATCTGTTTTTCCAGCTTGATCTTGTTCCACGCCTTTAACCCGAAGATGACGATGGTCAGCACCACCGCTCCGGTAATGATATGGCGGATGAGATCGCCGCTAGAGATACTCATGAAAGGAAGCTAGGGGGGGGCGGGCCGGGAGGCAAGAGTTCAGGGAGTGGAATCCCAGGGGTTGCT
>Ga0163180_10000783_pt1 | contig 18265 bp, 17 predicted proteins | sample AtlANTMetagenome_2_FD_109647 | JGI IMG/M metagenome (GOLD analysis project Ga0163180, IMG submission 109647) | Marine eukaryotic phytoplankton communities from the Atlantic Ocean - Atlantic ANT 4 Metagenome | ecosystem: Environmental > Aquatic > Marine > Oceanic | place: North Atlantic Ocean...
TCAAAAAGCTGCAGATATGTATGAAATTCCTCCTGCTATCTTAGCTGCTTTAATCGAACAGGAATCTCGTTGGGATCCTCAAGCATACAACAAGAGTGGTGCTACTGGTATTGCACAGATTATTCCTCGCTGGCACCCTGAAGTTAATCCTGGTGTAGATCCACATGCAGACATTATGTACGCAGCTAAGTACTTGCGTCAGATGATGACTGATTATGGCTTTGATTTGGAGACAGCAATATACGGTTACAATGCTGGACCTAATGCAGTACTTCGGTATGGCAAAGGTATGAATCCTGAGAACAGGAAGTACTATCCTGAGATCATGGAAAGAGCTAAAAAGTATCGGAGAAAATCCTACCAGGGACTGCGGTCTAACTGGGAAGATAGGGTTGCTGATTCTCCATATAACAGTCCTGACCTTTTAAGTCCTAACTTACGAGGTCGTATCTATCAATTAGCATGAGTCAATTCGAAATAGATGTATCTCAAGTTAGCCCCTTACATTTTAACGAGGGGGCTAAACAGATAGAAGAACAACAGACTGCAGTTGCGGCTGAAGGTCAAGTTGATCAAAATGTTGAAACTAAATTAGACGATCAAAGTCAACAGAAAGATGCTGCTTATGAATCAGGTGGTAGGAATGATCCCGAACAACCTACTAGTGATGATGGTACTTTAGATTACCTTCAGACTACTCCTGATGAACAACGAGCAGAAGGTGTAAAGAAAACAGGTGAAGAAAAGACTCGCTTAGAAGCTACTGGTGACATTGCTAAAGGCGGTGTCATGGATGCTGCTGAGGGTTTCTGGACTTTAGCTGGTCGTATTAAAGACATGTTTACCGGTAAGGCTGACCGTGAAGGTGAGACCTACCGTCCTGAAGGGATGTTCTTTGATGAAGAGAACAACATTGACTACAACCCCATTACTCAAGAAACGAGTTGGGGTAAGATGGGTCGTGACCTTGTAGCCTTTGGTGCTACGAGTGCAGTTGTAGGTGTGGGTGTAGCGGCTGTGGCCGCAGCTGCCCCTGCAATTGGCATCGGAGCTGGTATTGCTGGTCTTCTCAGTGCTGTGGGCTTAGGTGTACGAGCTACTAGACTTGCTGCTATTGTCGGTAAGACTAGTGCTTTCCTAGGTGGTACTGGTATGATTGTCGATGCTATCGACATGAAATCAGCTGATGATAACATGAGTGGCACTATTGCTAAAACTCAGTTTATGAAAGAAGCTGTTAACAAGTTCCCCTTTCTAGTCAATCCTATTGCTACTAGTGATACTGACAGCATCTTTACTAAGACTTGGAAGAATGTCTTAGAAGCTGGTATGATGGGTGGTATCTTAGGTAAGACCTTTGGGTTCTTAAGTAGTGGTAGAAGTGCAGATAACGCAGTTAAAGGTAAACCAACTAAACCACCTCGTGAAGTAACTCCTGCTAATTCAGCAAAAGAAATTGTTGATGAACAGTGGGCACGTAACAAAGCTAAAGCTGATGCCGAAGCTAAAGCTAGCGCGTATGCAGACTTACGAAGAGATACTGCTACAAAGTACAATAACACTACTAAAAGGTTCTTTGACAAACTTTCCCCAGAAGACCAAGACAAACTGTTAGAAGCTCAGTATTATAAGAATCCAGATAAATATGCTGGGTGGTCACCTAAAGGGGAAGAAGCTGAGGAGCGTGCAGCACGTAAGCTAGTTGAGATGAACAAAAGCCAGAATGATCAGGTCACTGAAGCTGGTTTAGTTCAGGTCGATATTCCTGGCATGGGAGGTTATAAGAACAAAGGTACTATTACTGATGCACAACAAGGCAACACTTTGTCTGGCAATAGGGTCATTGAAGTAGCTGATCAAATACACACCAAACGCAACACCTACAATGGTGAGTATGGTTCTGTAGATACTTTGCATGCACTTCGACCTGCAGCTATACTGCGTGCTAACCTAACTGAGGATATTTCTACCAAAGAATTGGAAGAGATTTCAATGCAAATGCTAGGTAAAGAACGGTATGGTTCAGTTATAAAAGAAATGGAAGATTTAGGTAAGAGCCCTAGAGAGATTTTTCCAGAAGCATTCCAAGCAGCTAAGGAACTTTTTGAAGGTCGTAATACCACTGACCTTTCTGCTGAAGACTTTTGGAAAAAGTTTGATGAAGAAGTTAGTTTCCGTATTGGTGGTCCTAACAGCCGAGAGGGATGGTACTATGAAAATGTCGTTGCTGCAGATATAGCAAATGGCATGCTTTATTCTCAGATGCGTGACTTAGCTCTTGCTGGTAGAGAAGCTGGTGCTGTGCTAGATCCTTGGGATGTTGATGGTCCTGCTCAACAGATCCTAGAGCAACTAGAGTATGGTCTCTTTAATGTTAAGAAGAGCCGTATGATGTGGTCTCAAATAGGCCGAGGTTTCCAAACTGTTGAAGGTGCAGAACGAGGCGCTAAGGCAGCTGAGAAAGCAATGAAGAAAAAACTAGCTGCCATCAGAAGAGAAACTAAGAATCAAGTTGAATTGATGAGGCAGATGGCACTGAAATCTCCTAGTGATGAGCTCAGTAATGCTCTGCTAGAAGCTTTCTCGTGGTCTAATGACATTGCTAACTGGGAAGATGTAGCTGAAATCTTCCGTAAAAAACTACGTGGTGGTACCTTTAGAGGCAAAGAGTTCTACTCTATGGCTCTTAAAGAAATACAAGGTACTATGATTCACAGCGTATTGTCTGGTCCTAAGACTGCTGTACGTGCAATCATGGGTACAGCTACAGCAGCCTTCCTACGCCCCATGTCGCAGGTTATAGGTGGTATGGGTACATTGGATAAGACGCAAGTTCAAGAGGGCTTAGCGGCGCTCTCAGGTGCCGTAGGGGCTATCCCTGATTCCTGGAAGCTATTCAAACGTAACCTACACGCTTATTGGTCTGGTGATTTGTCTACTATTAAAACACGTTTTGCCAAGGTAGATGAACGTGAGGAAGAGTGGAAGGCTATGGGTGAGTGGATGATGGAGTATGGTAGTGACGCTGACAAAGCTGCCTATCTGATGGGTAACTTTGCTAGGGGTCTGAATGATCAAAGCCTCCTCACTTACTCTACTAAGATCATGGGAGCTACTGATGATGCCTTTGGCTACATCATGGCTCGTTCTAGGGCTAAAGTCAAAGCTATGCAAGACTCTCTTGAAGTTCAGAATCTTGGTAAAACCCCTGAGATTACTCCTGAACTGATGAAGGAGTTTGAAGATCGCTACATGAGCGAGTTCATCGAACCTGATACAGGTCGTATTAAAGTTGGTAGTGATGTAGCACTAGAGTATGCTGCTAAAGAAGCTACCCTTACTCGTGATCTCAGTGGTTTCTCTAAAGGATTTGCTGATCTATTTAGCAAGAATCCTTGGACTAAACCTTTCTTCCTCTTTGCTCGTACTGGTATCAATGGTATTGAACTTACGTTGTCTCACATGCCTGTATTTAAATACATGGTTACGACTGAGCGTAGGATCTTGAATGCTACTATCTCACAAGCTAATGCTGGTGACTTAGCTGAGCTTGGTATTAAGAATGCTGCCGACCTAGCGAACGCTAAAGCTATCCAACGTGGTCGTACTATCATTGGTGGCTCGATTATTAGCCTAGCTGCTCAGAAGGTCATGGCTGGTGAGCTCACAGGTAATGGTTCTCCTGATCGTGGTGTACGTGCAGCTCAACGTGCAGGTGACTGGCAACCCCGTTCTATCAAGATCTTTGGTAAATGGGTTAGCTATGAATCCTTTGAACCATTTAGTACAGTCTTGGCTTATGTGGCTGATACTGCTGATTCTATGGAACTCATGGGTCAATCATGGGTAGAAGATAAGTTCCAAAAGGTAGCTTTTGCTTTGGTTGGTTCTGGTGTGTCTAAGACTTATCTTTCTGGTCTTACTCAGATTGTAGACTTACTGGCTGGTGAACCTGGTCAGATTGAAATGATGGCTGCCAACCTTGTAAACAACACTGTTCCTTTTTCTAGTCTACGGAATGAAGTTGGTAAGGTACTCAACCCTTACATGAAAGAACTTAACAGAGAGTTTGGTGATCAGGTGCGTAACCGTAACCAGATTACTGAATACCTTGCAGCGAATCCCTTGCCTGTTAAAACTGATGTTTTGAATGGTAAACCTATTCGTAATTGGAGTCTTCCTGTTAGACTGTACAATGCTTTTAGTCCTGTTCCTATTAATCCTGATTATTCTCCTGGTCGTAGTCTACTGTTTAACAGTGGCTTTGATTCAACTCCCATTACAATGCGACCAAATGGTATTGATCTATCAGGTGAAAGGGACTTACGAGCAGATTATCAAAACGCTTTAGGTCAGCAAGGTATTGAAGACAAACTTAATAGATTGGCTGAAAATCCTCGTGCTATTCAAGACTTAAAGGATATGGCTGAAGATCGAGCAAGTAATCGTTTTGGTAAAGAACCCTCAGACTTTTGGGTTAATGAGCAAATTGGTCGGATTTTTAATGAAGCTTCTCAAGCAGCTTGGAATGAAGTTCGCAACTCTCCTGCGGCTCGCCGCCTTGTGCAACAGAAAGATCTCCTTGAACAGTCTCGTCAATTACAACGACTGGGAGATAGAAACTCGTCTAATAGTCGCTATGACCAATTACAAGAACTACGCAAACTCTCAGGAGTAAACTAAATAACCATGCCGCAACCTGATGAACTATTGTGTGTCGTAAATGATACACTGCCACCTACTGAATATACTCAAAACTTAAATACTCAACTTACCTATGCGATTAACTTTCCTTTTGTTAATCAGAACGATGTTGTAGTATTTAGTAGGACTGGTACTCAAGCACCTGTTCTTTTACATAATACCACCTTCGATGTCAATGGTACCTATACCATTAACCAAGGTGTCAACCCTGCTCTAGTTACTTTTACTACAGCACCTGGTGGTGATGAGCTGATCATTGCACGTTACAGTGACATTTGTAACATGCTGGTAGTCTATGAAGCTGGTGCTTCTATCAGGGCTGAAGATCTTAATGCAGCTAATACTCAGCTGCTAAATCTCATCCAAGAAAACTATCAAGATATTAAAGCAGCTCTTGAGAAACTTGACAACCTCCTCACCACTCCCCTCTATCAGACTGCACCTCCTTTCCCTCAAGTCCAGAATGAAACAAGCTGGACTAATGAGCGTATCCCTTCTGGTGCAGCAGCACTGGCCCAGCTTAACGTTACTACAGACGCTAACCCGGTAGATGCAGCTGAGTTCTATGATGGTAAGCTGTGGTATCGACCCAGCAGTACTACTCAAGCTCTGGCTGTTAACGTTGTAGTTACTCCTGGATCTTCAGCTGGATTGAACCCAGCTTGGCCTGGTGCTAATGATCTGAACTCTACTCCTAACACTGTTCAGACCTATGACTTTGATCAGAACGTCTCTGGTAATGGTACTAACCTTCGGATTAGTGTCAGTATTGTAGACAGTCAGGTCAACGTTGTCTCCATCATTAATGGTGGTGAAGGTTGGATCTTAGGAGAAACTGCTCAGACTGCAGCTATTCCTGTTCAGAATGGTGCTCAAACTAATGCTGGTACCATTACGCTGACAGCGACTGTCACGACTATTGGTCCTGCTTTGTCTCAGCTCCTGATCAGAGAGCAAGGTCAATGGGAAGTGATCACTAGTAATGATCCTTCTGCTAACCCCTTTATCCCTGAACAGACCTTCTATGTCAATACTCAGGGTAATGATAACAACTCTGGTCGTACTCCTGGTACTGCGTTTAGGACGATTAAGAAAGCAGTCTATGAATGTAACCTCTTCCGAGAGCTCCCTCAAGCTGTAACCTATCTCACTGCTGGTCCTAACATCCCAGTCTACAACAACACTGATGCTGCTGCTGGTGGTATCCCTCCTGGTTATATCCGCTTTACCTGTAATGCAGCTCATGGCTTAGACACTGGTGACATTGTCACTATTCCTCAAGCTACGTGGAACTGTGGTGCTGGTAATGAAGTTTACCCAGAAGGTGCTGCTAGACAGTTCTCTATCGTTGTCCTTGACGGTGAACCTAACAACATCTACATCAGTGTAGGACCTTCCAACACCGTTCATACGTACGTGAATGACACCCCTGGTGGTGATCAGATTGTTGTACGACGTGCTCGTGTTGGTGATAACTTCCAAATTGTAGTAGCACCTGGTTCGTATGATGAGATGCTTCCCATCGTCATCTACGCTAAGAACCTGTGTATTACTGGTAGCTCTCTCCGTAACACCTATGTCCATCCCCGTATTACTGCTGGTGTGCAGCCTGATGGTAGTGCTTACACTCCTGCTTCACTAGGTAATGTCCTAGACAACAAGGGTAATCAAATTGAAATCTTTGACACTGAGTGTCGTACGATGTTCTACTGTGACAACGGTAGCTACATCAACAACATGACCCTCTGTGGTGTCAAGTCATTCTACAATACTGTCGGTGCTAACCCTCCTGTTCCTGTACGTGGTGGGGCTGGTTCTATTGACCCTGATCCTAATTTTGGCCTCCCTGTAGTCCAAGGTTGGATTGCTGAGTTGCGTCCTTCTGATGCTGTTCTCGGTCCTCTGGTTGATGGTTCTGTTCCTGCTGCCTATGTCAACGATGTACCTGGATGCTTTATATCTAAGTCTCCTTACATCCAGAACTGTACTAACTTCTCTGATATTAATATAGACAACGGTCCTAACTTTAACCCTCAGTTCTTGACGGGTGAAGGTGGTGACACGTCTAACGGACCAACTGGTGGTGGTATCCTTGTCAACGGTGACTCTCCATCTGCTGGTTCTCCTCTCAGGTCTTTTGTGGTTGATGCCTTTACTCAGGTCTCACTCAACGCTCCTGGTATCCTAGCAACTAACAATGGCTATGCTCAGCTGGTTTCCTTCTTTGGAACCTTCTGCTGGTACCATGCTAAGTCTCTGAATGGTGGACAACTTAACCTTAGCAACTGTACTACTGACTTCGGACAGTGGGGTTTGATTGCTGATGGTAGGTCTGCTAACCCAGTCTTCTCTGGTACAACTGTTGCTCAGGTAGAGGGCTTTGTCAATGCTCCTCCGATCGACCAAAACGATGTCAACGATGTAGCTGTTCAGGTTCAAGGTCTTGGTGTTAACCAGCCTCAGCCTGAGATGATCATGCAGATGGGAACTAACTTCTATCAAATCCTAACTGCTACTGAGACTACTGCTGGTGTATCCCAAGTTACTGTATCCAACCCACTTCCTGCTAACCGTGCTCTTAACCTTGGCTTTAACCCTGGTATTGTTGCTGCTGGTACAGATGTCGATTTCTTCTGGCAGTCTTATATCTCTACTAGTGGCCATACCTTTGAGTACACTGGTTACGGTATGGACTATGATGCACTACCTGTCAACGGTGGTCTTGAGCCAGCCCAACAGACTCCTGTTGTCGTAGCCCCTGAGATCAGACAGATTGGTGGTGAAGCAGGTGGTACGTTTGACAACGCTCAGTTTAACGGTGGTCGTGTTTGGTACTCCTCTATCAACCAATTTGGTGACTTTGCTGTTGGTGATACGTTTACTGTAGAGCAGAAGACTGGTGCTATTAACTTTGACCCAGCTGCTGTTAATGTTAACCTTGTCCAAGACCAGACTCCTAACCTTGGTGGTGATCTTGGTGTTAATGGTTTCCGTATCATTGGTGGTAATAACAATGCCTCTCCAGAAGATGGAGACATTGTGTTGGCTGTTGATGGTGATCACACCTTTATTGCTGACTCAGAAACAGCACTTCAAATCCCTGTTGGTACTACTGCTGAACGTACTGGTACCTTTGCTGAGGCTCAAGGTCAGATCCGTTACAACACGACTGACGATACCTTTGAAGGCTTTAATGGTACTGACTGGGGTTCATTAGGTGGTATTGCACCTGGTGATGTAGGTACTGGTCCTAACCAGATTCCAACTAACCAACAGTTGGGACAGATGGCATTCGTTGATAACGTAGCTACTCTGCGTCCCTTCTCTAATACTAATGTTCAACCTGTCTTCCCTGGTGAAGTTGTTGTTGCTATGAGTGCTAATGGAGGTACGTTGACATTCAGGTCTCGTCCTATGGATGGATCTGCTGTTAAAACTGCTACCATTACATTATCATGACTGTATCTGATTTTCCAAATACGTGGCCTAACATTACTTTGGATTTTCAAAATTCAAGTCAACTGGATCCACGTATTACATTTACAAGAGCTACAAGCGGTACGGGAGATGTTAATGGACTGGTTCGTTCCTTTCCACAAAATGTACCACGTCTTGCTACCCAAGGATTTTTAATTGAAGAGGATAGGGCTAACCTAACCTTCCCTTCTATTGTCCCTACTACTACTACAGGTACTATTAACGTTGATGGAGCTTCTCTAACTGCTAATGCAGGGGTAGCTCCTGACGGTACTAATACAGCAACTCTGTATGATGTTCCTTCAGGGACTGGTAGTAACCGTATTTATAATTTTACTGGTGGAGTTGTTCAAGAAGAAGCTTTCACTTGGTATGTTAAAGGTGTTAGTACTGATGCAGTGTTTTCTATTAGATTTGCTGGGTCTTGGTTGCTAAGTCCTGGTGGTGATTTTAACTACACCTTTGCTACTGATACTTTGTCAGGTTCCTTTGTTGATGCTCAACCTGGGAATGTTCAAAGAGAGTTCATAGGTAATGGTTGGATTAAAATTACAGCCACTAATACACCTAACAGTACTACGCCTTCAGCGGTTTATTGGCAGACAAGAGAACCTAATCTGGTAGGTGAGTTTTTAATCTGGGGATTACAGAGAGAAGTAGGAAGTTGCCCAACTTCTTACATTCCCACTACAACTGCAACCGTAACCCGTGCTGCTGATGTCTGCCAGATTACTGGAGATGACTTTAATAGTTGGTTTAATACTTCTGGCGGGACTTTTACTTTTGATGTACCAGACATGCCCATTGCCGGAGAGTTTTCAAATACTTTCATTGCTGACATAGGAAATAATTCTACTGTTGGTGGTGCAGCTTCTGGTTATGTTTTGACTTATAATTTCTCTCCTCAGGCATTTGTTGGTGACACAAGGGTTAATGATGCAAGTCAAGGTGAAATCACTGTAGCAGTAACAGGGCAATCTTTAAAGGGTGCTTATGGTTACGAAACAAATAACTTCAATGGTGCTGCAAACGGGACTCTTGGCACTCTTGATACTAATGGTACGTTACCAACTTTAGGTACTAACCGAGTGGTTCTTGGTGCTAGATTTAATGGAGAAGGAGCTGTAAATACACCACTAGCTTCGTGGAGATATTATCCCACCCGAGTATCTGATGACGCACTGGAGGCTCTCACACAATGACTTTAGATTTCCCTACAACGAGACCTACACTGACTGTAGACTTTCAGAAGTCTCAAAAGATGCATCCACTTTTTAACTTTGAAAGGGCTAGTGGTGCTACTCAGATGACAGCTCGAGGTACCATATTAACAACTGTAGGTGCTGATGTACCTAGGTTTGCCTTTAATGCTGGTAGCTGTCTGGGGTTACTACAGGAAGTAGAGAGTACCAACATGATTGGTTTTAGTCAGGATTTTGCTAATGCTTTCTGGATAAAAGCAGCTGGAGTAACTGTAACAGCTAATACAACTGTTGCTCCAGATGGTACTACTACAGCATCTACACTTACTGCTGATGCCCTTGGTAACCCAATACAATCAAACTTTATTCCTATCACTGCTGGATTAGATTATTCTCAAAGTATATTTATACAGAAGAATACAGATCCAACTAGAACTGCTGGTATGTACATAAACTTCGGTGGTACTAATGTAGTACGAGTAGGAATAAATTTGAATAGTGGTGCGATTTTCCCAATTGGTACACCTTCTTTAGGAACCTCTCCGCCGTATGTTCAAGATGTTGGTAACTGGTGGAGAATTACTGCCGGTGGTAACTCTGATACTTCTGTAAATGTCAGATTCCTAGTCTACCCTAACATTAATGCTGATGCACAAGCAAGTGCTGGTAGTATTGTAATCTGGGGTGCTCAACTAGAAGAGCGAAGAAACTTTGCTACTTCTTACATGCCTACTTCAGGTGGTACCACAGCTACTAGAGCTAGAGAAAATTTGATTTGTGAAGGAGATGATTTCCAAACTTTCTATGGTGCAGGTGCTGGAGGCAATACGGTAAGGTATAGTGGTTATGTTGCACCTTGGAGGTGGATTGGAAGTAACAGTGCACAAAACAATAATACATACTATAACCTTGGTTTAGGTACTAACCAGTTTTCCTACTTAACACAAAATTCAACTGGTATGTCAAATGTTTTTACTTTTAGTGGATCAAATGTTGTTATAGGTGGTGGTGCATACCCAGCAGGTACTTACGAACCTTTTGTCAATGCTTTCACTTGTGACAGTGGTCAAAGGGTTGCCACTAAATTTACTAATGGTACATTTAACGATCAGACCACTAATGTTCCTGTGATAAGACCACAAATATATTTAGCCTTTGGTCAGTATAATGTTAGTGATGACAGACAAAAAACTGTTAACATCATTGCTCGATTAGATTATTGGCCAATAGTAGCAACAGATCAAGAATTGGAGGCATTGGCACCGAACTCATGACAGTAACAGATTTCCCTAACGCTTTTCCTAACTTCTCTATTGGATTTGTAGGTAGTAAAAAGCTAGACCCTAGGATTACTTTTACTAGGGCTACAACAGCCACTGAAACTGGTAATGGTACTGGTAATGTTAATGGGGAGGTTTACACCTTCCCTCCAAACGTCCCTAGGCTTACTAGCCAGGGGTTGTTAATTGAGGAGTTTAGAACAAACCAAGTTCTCCAAAGTCAAGACTTTGCTAATGCTGCTTGGGCAAAACCTCAAAGAACCTCAGTTACCTCAAATGCTGGTGTAGCTCCTGATGGGACTACAACTGCTGATCTGATGTTTCCCAACAACTTGGCTGGACCAACTTGTGACGCTTTTCAAAGTCTAGGAAATGTAAATGCTGACTTTGCTAATAGTGTTTATGCCAAAGCAAGTGGTAAAGACTGGTTACGTATGACTGGTGCTCAAGGTAATCTCAATGCTTGGTTTAATGTTAATACTGGTACTCTAGGAACTGTAGACGCTGGCATTACTGCTTCAATTGAAGCCATTAGTAATGGATGGTTTAGGTGTTCAGTAGTAGAAGAGAATGTTACTGCTAACTTTATTTTTGTCACAGTCTGTGATGCCGATGGCTCTGCAGCCGTTACAACAAATGGGACTGATGGTCTTTTAGTTTGGGGTGGTCAGTTTGAAGAAGGCGACTTTCCAACTTCCTACATCCCAACAACAACGGCAACTGTAACCCGTGCTACTGATGTTGCAAACATGGAGGATGTGACCGGTTTCTTCAATGCTGATGCCTCCACTATTATTATAGAAGGCAACTATGCTTTCTGGAATGGTAATTATGCACTTTTCAGTTTTACTACTACTCCTGCCTCTTTTGGTAATCGACTAAGTTATAGACCACCTGGTTTTTATTCTCAATCTACCGCTGGAACAATGTTTAATTTTGGTCCCGGTGTGCCTGCTGGAGATTACTTCGGCAGATTTTGCAAATATGCATTTACTTATAACTTAGTAAGTGCAAACTCTGCATCTAATTATGGAGTAAGTACTGCAGTAGCAAACGTTGATAATGTTGGTCCGGTTGGCATTACGCAGGGAATGATCTCACAATTAGTGACCGGCTTCCTTGTAACTGGATACGTTGCCAGCATCACCTACTACCCAACCCTATTATCTGATGACGCACTACAAGCACTAACCACTCAACAAACATAATGACTGAAACTAAATTTTTACGCTTCTCTGATGAAGCTGCGTGGCGTGAAGCTGCGTTAGAAACTGGCATCCTCACTATGATTGAAGATGAGGATGGTAACCAACAAGAACGATGGATGTTCTACACACATGATTGGGCTGTCGATGTGATTGGTCCTATTTTTGAAGGTGGGGAGTGGGATCGTGAGACTGGAGAACAGCTTGTTGCTCCTACCCAAATCCCTGGTTACCACGTCAATGTGAAGTGGTTGGCAGAGGTACCTGCTACTCGTGCAGTGGCAGCTACCATTACCAAACCTAATACTCCTCACCGAATCTTCCTAGGAGACGAATGAAAAAGAAAGCAACAGAAGATCAGTTTAATGAGTTGCATAACCTGGTAACAAAGGAGTTCCTTGCCCGTATCAAAACGGGTGAGGCTTCTACCCAGGACCTTAAGGCAGCTTGTGACTGGCTTAAAGCTAATGACATTTCTGGTGTTCAATACGAGGGTAATCCTCTTGATAAACTAGCTAATGTGATCCCACAGATCGACCCAGAACTTGTACAGAGGAGACTCTATGGCAGCAAGCAAAGGGTTTGAAGGACCCAAGTATGCAAATGGGAATCACAAATCCCAACAGAAAGCATACAACAAAACTAAAAAAGGACTAGAACTTAGAGTTAATGCCAATAGGTTAAGACGACAGCTAAAGATAGCGAAAGGAGATCCTAGAGAAGCCGGACATTATGCCGGTAGTAAAACTAAAGGAAGACCCCAAGACGCTAAATCTAATGCTGCTCGTAAATCTGCATGACTCTCTTTCCCAAACCTGATTACTATTTACACAACCTAATAACCATGACATCCTCTGAAGCGACTCGCCTTTGGAGGCGAGCTATCAAAGAACAGTTCGATTGTACATGTGTTTATTGTGGAGGCTCTTATGAATTACACGAACTTACTATCGACCACGTCAGACCTCGCTGTAAAGGAGGGGAGACTGTAACAAGTAACTGTGTGCCAGCATGTCAATGCTGCAATCAGGACAAGGGAAGTGAACACTGGGAAGACTGGATGCTTCACCGATTTGGACTTCATCCAGAACGTAAACAACTAATTATGGATCACATTAATGGCTAAATACAAGCAAGTAAAACGCGATGGTCGCTGGGTAACTATTAACACAGAGACCGGTAAAGAAGTAAAACCTGGTGAAGGCCAACTGGGTGATTTTGCTCGACAAGGTATGCGAGCACTGAGGAAATTTGGTGACAACCTTGTTTATTCTGACAAAACTGACAGCAAAGGTCGTCCTCTTACTCGAGCCCAAGCTAATGCTGGAACTGATGCTGAAGGTCGTAAACCTAAAGTGGGTGACACTAAGAAAGATGGAAAAGGTCGTACTCTGGTTTACACTGGTAAAGGATGGAAACTTAAAAGTTCTTTAGAAGGTAAAGATTCTGCTCTTAACCGTTACCGTACACCTAGCGGTCAACCAACTGGATCACGACGCAACTGGAGAAATGGCCAAGGAGCACAAAGTAATAAACCAAGTGAAGGTGATCGCAGCACGTGGCCTACTAAAAAAACTACAACTACTAGTAGTGGGTCTAGCAGTGGGTCTAGCAGTGGTACTACTAATACCTCTGGTGGTTCTTCATCTAGCTCTTCTAGCTCCTCTTCTACTACTCGGCGCAAGCCTACCGGCCAAGGATCTAGGGGATTTACAATGAAGCGTGACTTGGGTAAGGAACTTAAGATCTCTACCTCTGGGAAAACTGAATCTAAACCTAAGTCTCGCTTAGATAAAGCTCTGTCTAATGTAGGTAAATGGGAAGAACCTAAAACAAAGCGTAAGCCTAACAAGAAGAACCGAGATAAGTGGGTTAACCGCTAAAGCCTCTAATCCACCCCTAGAAGCCCCTACAAGCCCTTTTAAACCCCTATCAGGTACAATCTAGCATGGAACAACCTAAAGCTCCTTCTAAGCCCCCTAAGGGGCAAGTATGGGATAAAGTCTATCAGCGCTTTGTCCCTTTTAATAAAACTGTATGCCCTATTAGTAACAAGGTCCCTTAATGGCTAAAACATTACCTTATTATGAGATGATGGACTCTAATCCTCTCAAAATCGAGTATCATAAAAAACATAAAAATAAGAAAAAACGTAAGCCTGCTCCTCGGACTAATGCTCCCTCCCGTAGTGTAGCAAAAAAATCTGACACTTACAGTAAAAACCGTAAGCCTAACTTCGGTAATGCTTTGGCTAAAGCAGCTCTTAAAAAGTTTACGGGACTAGATGTTGAAGATTGGGGTCATAGCTAATGGCTTACTCTCGCTCAGAACGTCAAAACCACAAACATACTCGCCCTAAAAAAACAGATCTAAAGATCAAAAAATTAGGGAAGTTTGATATGAAAGAGTTCGAAAAGAACTACGGTAAGGGCGGTCCTAAAGATGGACAGGCTTATCAACGTTGGCTTAGACAGCAACGTGAAATTGAATTAGACAACCAAGCTGATACGGTTCGCTATGAAAAAGCCAAACAAGGTAAAAAACTCTTAAATAAAAAACTCTACCGTGGCTCAGACATCTACTAAAACCACCCTGGAGCTGATGCAGGAGGATTTCAAAGTCTTCCTGCAGGCTCTGTGGCACCAACTTGACCTACCTTCACCCACTAGAGCTCAATATGCAATCGCAGACTATCTCCAACACGGACCTAAACGACTTCAAATTCAAGCATTTCGTGGAGTCGGAAAGTCATGGATTACTGGTGCTTTTGTTCTTTGGACTCTGTTTAATAATGCTGAGAAGAAGGTAATGATTATCTCTGCCTCTAAAGAGAGAGCAGACAACATGTCCATCTTCTTACAAAAACTAATTATCGAGACACCCTGGTTAGCTCACCTAAGACCTAAATCAGATGAAGCTAGGTGGTCTCGTATATCATTTGACGTACAATGTTCTCCTCACCAGGCTCCGTCTGTGAAGTCGGTTGGAATTACGGGTCAGCTTACTGGCTCCCGTGCAGACCTAATGATCCTGGACGATATCGAAGTCCCAGGAAACAGCATGACAGAACTCATGCGAGAAAAGCTTTTGCAGCTTTGCACGGAAGTCGAATCCATTCTGACTCCGAAAGACGATTCGAGGATTCTCTTCCTAGGGACTCCCCAAACTACCTTTACGGTATATAGAAAATTAGCTGAACGTAACTACAGACCATTTGTTTGGCCAGCTCGTTACCCTCGTAACCATACCCAGTATGAAGGTCTCCTAGCCCCACAACTCGTAGAAGATGTGGATATGGGAGCATCAGACTGGGATCCAACAGATCAAAGGTTCTCAGAAGATGATTTACTCCAACGTGAAGCGTCTATGGGCAGAAGCAACTTCATGCTTCAGTTCATGCTCGACACTAGCCTCTCAGATGCTGAGAAGTTCCCTCTCAAAATGTCTGACCTTATCGTCACTAGCATTAACCCTAAGCTTGCTCCCGACAATATCGTATGGTGCTCCGATCCACAGAACGTTATCAAAGACGCTCCCACTGTCGGTTTACCTGGAGATTATTTCTACAGTCCAATGTCATTTGGATCAGGGGAATGGACACCTTACTCGGAGACAATCTGCTCAATTGATCCATCGGGTCGAGGAACAGATGAGACGGCAGCAACTTATATCTCCCAACACAATGGTTTCCTGTACGTGCACGAAATGCGAGCTTATCGAGATGGATATTCAGACAAGACACTTCTCGATATTCTTCGGGGATGCAGGAAGTTTGGTGTTACGAAACTCCTCATTGAGACCAACTTCGGTGATGGTATTGTCGCAGAACTGTTCAGGAAACACCTTAAACAAACTAAACTTGCCATTGATATTGAAGAAGTAAGAGCTAATGTACGAAAAGAAGATCGTATTATCGACTCCCTTGAACCTGTTCTTAATCAGCACAGGTTGGTTCTTGATCGGGCTGTCATTGACTGGGACTATAACTCCAATAAGGACCAACCTCCTGAGGAACGTCTCCTCTATATGCTCTTCTACCAGATGTCCCGCATGTGTAGGGAAAAAGGTGCAGTAAAACACGACGACAGATTAGACTCCTTAGCACAAGGTGTAAAGTATTACACAGATAGCCTCGCTATTAGCGCTCAGGAAGCTGTAAACACCCGTAAAAGAGAAGAATGGACCTCTATGATCCAAGACTTCCTAGATAACCCTCACAAGTCAGCTCAGCACCTAGCTTTGGGCATGACACCAAGACAAATAGAAGACTCAAAATACTTAGATAAAGGGGATAAAAAAAACCCAGTCCCCACCTGGGTTTAGCTTAAGGGGCCATGTATACAGGGGAAGGGAAGGGTGGACCCGCCCTCTGTGAGGGAAGACAATCCAACACCAGCTTCGCTGGTATTAGACAATCTTCCCTCTTTACTAATGTCCCTGGGGAAGGACATTCTGAAAGAACATTCTCCAACTACCACTAAACTACCTTTAATATGGAAATACAGTATCCTAATAATGATCATAAGACTATGATTACCTATATGAGGAGTAAGACTGGTAAGAACTGGTTTAGAGTATATTATAAGAATATGTGTTGTATTAGATTTACTCCTAAAGAAGTAGGTAGAGTATTTGGTATAGCTAAGTTTACCCCATCAGTAAACCTTATTAGAGACTGGTGTAAAGAGATGGTGTCTAAGTATGAGCAATCTAATCCTGTGGGTACAGATGATGACAATAGCGTGTCTCCAGTATCCGACAAATCTACCGATGTGTTTGTCCCCCCACCAATGGTTGTCTAAGTATTATTATGGACCTTATACCCAAACATCTTACGTTAGAACGCAAGATAAAGCTGGAGAAAGCCCTTAAAGACGTACAAGAAATAAATGGTAGTAAGGATATTATTATATCACTGATGATAGCGTTAAAGGAGTATGATAAGGGCATAAATTTTGACTAAAATGTCTGAAGCCTTATATCGCGAGTACAGATCGTTTTTCCCCCCCGGCCGGGGTTCGGTGTGCCACTGCGCAATCCGTCACGAGGGGAGGGGAAGGGAGTAGTACACCAGTACTCCCCTTTCTATATCTAGAGTGATCTGTAGCGATAAGAATATCTTATCAGTAATATAAGCATTGATGATGGTAAATTGCTTGACAACCCGGGGCTGATGGGTTATGGTAGGGTCACCGATGAGGAAGGCAGCTCGGTGCTGACCCAAGCCTGACCGGTACGACAACTGGCACAGGAGGCATCGACCCGCTCTGCTTCCAGGTGCTAGTGTCAAGCACAGGTGGCCCACGCCACCATCCAGACAACCTAACCACTTCAATCATGCGCACCACGCTTGAAGCAGCTGAGGACTTTGGTATCTTCACCACTCCGCAGCTGATTGCATTCCTCAAGGAGCACGGCCTGAGCCTAGCTGAGGCTGAAGCAGACCTAGGGGATAGTGCCTACGATGCGGCCACTCTTTGCCGTTGGATTGGGTACTGAATCATGCAACAACAACTTGCATCAGCACTCGCCAACCTCATGCCTTCATACGTGGAGGCTGAGGACTGGGAGGGATTAGCAGACGATCTCGCCATCTACATCCTGCGCCATGTTGACGATGATGTGGCGTCTGATATCATGGATGAGATCAACGAGGACGCCAAGTCCTTGGCTAGCTAGGTAATAGCCTGCAGCTGGGTGCAATGCCCAGCCTAGTCCTCCAGTCTACGGACTGGACCAACAACACCTTGCATCATGATTCATCATGACTATGCTTTATGAGTTGAGACGTGTGGTCTACGTTGCCACCGATCCCAACGATGAGGACGTAACCCAGTTGTTGGGTTGCTATGCTACATTGGACGAGGCGGATCAGGCACGGGATCAATACCGTGACCGCTACCGCTACTCAACCATGTACATTGAGTGACTTGACAGCATGTGCTACGCTACCTACAGCCAGTACTCGCTGGCCTACGACAACATGATTAACACCATGGAAGACACCGCCACTCGCACTTGGACTATCTTTGATGTAGAGTTTGAACTCGATGAGCTGCGTGACATTGTCAATCATGGCATGTCTGCTGGTGTATCAGGTTTCATCTACACTAGGGATTGTGTTAACAAGTTTAACGAGCATGATGATGAGATCGAAGAGTATCTCTCGGACTGGTACCATGACAACATGGGTGAGAACAACTACATCGGTGCTATTGCATCCAATGGTACGTTCTCCGTTGGCTCAGTTGATGAGCTGATGACCAAGATGGTATGGTCTTACGTTGAGCTCAAAGCTCACGAGATCCTTACTCAAGTTGACCCTGATTACTGATCCCTACACTAAGGGATGGGCATGACTCACACCATGCCTCTCCTTTTCTGTAGTGTTCATTCA
>Ga0163180_10000784_pt1 | contig 18255 bp, 12 predicted proteins | sample AtlANTMetagenome_2_FD_109647 | JGI IMG/M metagenome (GOLD analysis project Ga0163180, IMG submission 109647) | Marine eukaryotic phytoplankton communities from the Atlantic Ocean - Atlantic ANT 4 Metagenome | ecosystem: Environmental > Aquatic > Marine > Oceanic | place: North Atlantic Ocean...
CCAGATGCATTTGCACTCGGACAGCTTACAAAAGAAATCGACGATTTAGTACTCGGTTTCCAAAACATTATGGTAAAAGGACTTCTTCCTTTTATTTCATTTTTCAAAGATAATGCAATGGCAATAGTTGCTGCTATTGGTTTATTTGTAGCCCCTATTATTCAAAGTCTTTTACCTGATTTAGATAAAGCTATAGCTGCGTCTGCCTCAAAACAAGATACTGCATTACAGAAAATGAGAGGCTCGTATAGAGACATGGGACAGGAGTTTAGAACTGCAGCAACAGGTTTTAGAAAACTTGGAGAAGCTGATTTAAATGAATCTGCGGCTGGACTGGACGCTTTAGGAGTAAAAGGAAAGGGCCCGGGTATAACAGAAAGAGACGCCAAAACTGGTCAGTTTGCACAAACAGGTTATAAACAATTAAATAAACGACAAGTAGCCGCATATAGAAGAGCAATTAAAGAGAAGAAAGGTATCTATATGAAATTTAATGCTGACGAAAAAATGGCATTTAAACGTCACTTAGCTACTCAAGAGGCTATATTAAATAAAAGCGAGAAAGTTAAATTAAATATTAGAAGACGTAGTCAGAAACTAATAGATGCTACTTATAATGCTGGAGTCACAGTATTTGCAGCAGCTGAAGCGGCTAAGTTACAAATAGCAAAAGTCGGAGCTATGGCAATGAACGCAGTAATGAGTATTGCAGGTGTTCTTGGAGTTATAGCTATGGTAGTCGCTGCAGGTAAAGCATTATTTGATTACTTTGCAAAAGGGGACAAAGCAGCTCAAAAATTAAAGAAAGAAACAGAAGCTGTACAATCGAGACTAGAAAGTGTAAACGAGGAACTTGGTAGAATGTCCCAAGTTCGAGATGCTGGAATGCTAGGACTATTAGATGGTATATCGCAAAGTGCAAATGCTCTACAATCAGCAGACCTAGCAAAAACGTTGCTTGATTATAGAACTGAATTGCGCAAGTCTGGCATGTCAGCAGAAGCTTTTAATAAATCAAAGTTAGGACAAGAATTCTTAGACCAGGCACGTCATTTAGAAGCGCTATCTCCTGAGATGAGAGGTTTTACACAAGATTTAAAAGAAACAGGCGGAAAAAGTAAAGACTGGAGAAATGTAGCTTCTGAAATTATAAATGGTGCAAAGGCTCTCGAAAGATTTGCAGAAAATAATAAACAAGTAAATAAACAAATAGAAGCTACTATTGGAAAAATGGCAAAATTGCCTTTCCAAGATATAATTAAACCCCTACAAGCTGCAATTGATGATTTTGCACTTGGTATGGCAAATATTCAGGCTAGGTTGACCGAAATGACACAAAATGCTACCCAAAGCGCTTTACTTGGAAGTAGTTTCAACAGAGGTCCGGATAACCAAAAATACGACAGAGGACTTATGGGAGGTGCAGACCCATATTATTATACCACTCTGAATACCTCCGTAAACCCAGGTATGTACGACGCAACAACCCAACACTTTGACTATAAAGGGTTTAAAGCTGACAAAGATGCTATGTTAAAAAACATGCCAGAGTTCGCTAAACGATTTGGTGGCGGTAATGATAGACAGACCCTTCAGAATATGTCAGATCGTATGGGGCTAAAGATGGACGGATGGGGCGTTAGTGATGAGATTCATTTCGATGATACAGGAAAGAGCATTGAAGCCCTAGTAGGCGAACTTTTACTAATGGGAGATAACGCAGAAAAAATTAAAAATACTTTTGGAATGACAGTAGTAGATGCTGAGGCAATTGAGGAAGCCCTTTCAAAAGCAAAAGATGAAGAAAAAGAGTTAACACTCTTAAATATAAGAAATCAAATGCTACTAACAAATATGTTAGATATTCAAAAACAACTACTAGATTTAGATGAAAAGCGAGTTGCCGCTGCTCAAATACTTGCAAATGAGGGAGTAGGAAGTGGACAATCCCTTGCAAAAGCAAAAGCTACATATAAATTTGAAACTCAAACTTTTAAAGAGGAGAAAGCTAGAGCAGACTATCGAGTTGCTACTACGAATAAGGAACTTGAATTAAACAAACTACGAGACCAGTTGATAATGGACGGTGCGACTACTCAAGAGGCTTATGGAAAGACTGAGGAAGAATTACTAAAGATAGCAGACGAAAAATATAAAACAAGCGCCCAAACTATTAGGAATGCATCAAGAGCAGCTGATAATGCATTAGATGAAGTTACATTACAAACAACTTTAACAGATAATGCAAGCAGACAATTAGAATTAGATAACGCAAAAATAAATATACAATACCAAAAACTAGACGCACTAAGAGAAGAGCTTAGACTTAAAGGTATTTTACAGGCAGTAGATAATGACCTTCTTACTTCCGATAAAAGAGGATTTGCAGCTATAGCTGAAAAGCATACAGCAAAAGGTAGCAAAATAACTGCTCAACAAAATATCAATACAAATAAACAAGGAACAAATTTAAAAGGTATTAACGAATATGACCCAGCATTTACAGCAGCAATGGATCCGTTAGTAGCAATGAACAACTTAGACCCAAACCAAGATAACTATCAAGAACTAGTTAAATTGTATGCCGAAAGAGTTGGCTTACAACAAGAATCAGCAAACCTTACTGCTAAACAAACACAACATCAAGAAGAAGCTGGAAAATTTATTACTGACCAGCTATATTCACAAAATCAATTATTGCATTTACAAAAGACAAAAGGAATTACACTCAATCCTGCAGAAAAAATATTTAATGAACAGGTAGAAGCACACCTTAAAAAGTTTGGAGATTTAGAAGGGTTTAATATTGAACAAGTTAAAAAACTTGCAGAAGAACAAGCAAATCTAAATATTGAAGTAGAACTAATGAATGGTATACAAGATACTCTTTCAAATGGTTTTGTTTCTATGTTCCAAGCTATGGTAGACGGTACTAAAGACTTCGATGATGCAATGAAAGATTTAACAAAATCCGTTCTCTCTGACTTAGCAGCTATGTTTGCAAAAGCAGCTGCATTAAAAATAATGATGGCTATGTTCCCAGGAATGGGAGGTATGCTAGAAGGAATCCAAGAAATACCAGGTATGGGACGATATGGTGGAGAGATGACCAAGTACAGAGGAGGAGGTATCGCAAGCGGTCCTAACTCTGGTTATATGGCAATGCTCCATGGTAGAGAAGCTGTCGTACCACTAGGAAACGACAGAAGTATTCCTGTAGATTTAAGAGGAGCTGGAGGCGGAGGCAACACAGTTACTGTAAATATTAGTATGAATGGTCAAGGACAAGGAACTTCACAAGTAACAGGCGATGGAATGCAAGGATTAGGAAGGTCAATTGGAAATATGGTACAACAACATTTACAGCAAGAAATGAGACCTGGTGGATTATTAAACCAACAAGGCACGAAAGGTAGGGCATAATGGCAATAGGATTAGCAACAAATACAGTACAAACAGGTGGAGGCACAGTTTCTGCAGGTACTAATATTACAGGGTTTTCTGGTAAAGTAGTTTATGACAAAGGAATTACACAAACTCCAACTCCTCGTGTATTAAGTGTACAATTCGGCGACGGATATGAAATGAGAGTACGAGATGGTATAAATAATACTCCGCGTTCTTGGGGATTAACTTTTAATAATAGAACAAAAGAAGATATAGATAAATTATATAAATTTATAAATACTCTAGCAAGTGTAGATACTGCAAAACTCACAGTACCTAACTCAGTTGATGGGGAGGAAACTGTAACAGTTGTGTTAGAAGGCTATAGTAGAGTACTATCATATGATAGTTATTACTCATTAACCTGTACCGCAAGAGAGGTTTTTGAACCATGAGCCAACCCATCGTAGGGACACTACCTGCAGAATTACAGGTTCAATCCCAGTCTAGTAGTTTAATTACGGTTTTTGAAGTCGAAGTACCTAATAGTGATATTGGAGGAGCAGGTATAGATAAATTATACTTTCACGATGGTTCAAATGGGACAGCAGATATTACTTGGTATAGCTTATTAGATGATACTAATTTTGGCTCAACTACATCTGGACACTATGGACAACAAAGTTATACTGCGTTTCCAGTAGAATCAGAAGGTTGGGAAGTTAGAGGCACAGGAAGTTTACCAAGACCTAGTGTTAGATTTGCAAATATAAATCAATATTGGAGTGCTCATTTGAGTAATTATGATGATTTAGTAGGAGCAAAAGTGATACGAAGAAGAACTCTACAAAAGCATTTAGGTACTAATCCTCCAGTAGAATTTAACCGAGATGTCTACTATATAGAAAGAAAAACTTCTGAGACTGCCACAATGGTTGAGTTTGAACTAGCAAGTGCTTTTGATGTACAAGGAATTCAATTACCACGAAGAGCAGTTATAGCGGCACGTTGCCCTTGGAAGTATAAAGATTCAGACCAAGGCGGTTGTGATTGGCCAGCAGATAATAGATTTACAATAGACAGCACAGAGTATACTCTTTATTTTGATAAAGATGATAATAGAGTTACTAATCATGCAGTCTGGGGCCGACAAGATGTTTCTAGTAATAGAACAAGTAACTTGTATGCAGCACAAAGCTACTCAGTAGGGGATTATGTAGAATACTATAGACCAATAGGCGGACTCATAGCAGCGAGTGCTGTTAGTTCAGGTGCAAATATAACTTATACTGTAGCAACTGGCCATGGTATAACTGCAGGAGAGTTTGTAATTGCAAAAGGATTTACTGATGAAGATGCAAATTTTAAAGCGGTCCCGCTTTATGTAAGTAGTGTAACTTCTACTTCTATTACAATTCAAAACCCAAGTGCAACTATAACAACATCAAGCGGATACTTACAAGCTACAAGAGTTACTTTATATAAATGTATAACGGCTCATGAACTTGCAACAGGAGACGATGCTGATGATATTATTAGACCTACTAATATTTCTTATTGGGAATTTGGAGATGTATGTGGTAAGCGATTAAACTCATGTGCAATTCGTTATGGACATGAGCCTGCAGGAACAACAGGAGTCAAAAGTGTAATAGTAGATCAATCTACAACTGGAACAGATAATAATAAACATACAATTAGTGGAGGTAGTGGGTACAACGCAGCACCTACAGTAAGTTTTAGTGGAGGCGGAGGCTCAGGAGCAGCCGCAACAGCTAGTGTTTCTGCAGGCAGAGTAACATTTATTGAGGTTACTGCTGCAGGAACAGGATATACAAGTGTACCTACAGTTACTTTAACACCAACAAATGGAGGATCAGGAGCAACAGCAACAGCTTTTCTTAATACTAGAGGCTCAAGAAATGTAGCTCTACCTTTCGGAGGATTCCCAGGAGCGGCACTAGGATAATGATTGAACCAGTACTAGAAGATATAAAACAATATGTTTATGAGCGTGCAAATATAGAAGCATGTGGCTTATTAAGTTTAGAAAGAGGGCGAATTAGATGGAATCCTTGTGATAATAAAGCAGAAAACCCAAAGAACGATTTTATTATAGACCCTTTAGATTACAAAGCAATTGCAGATAAAGGAGATATAGTTGGGGTAGTACACAGTCACCCTGGAGCTGCACCAACACCAAGTGAATTAGACCGAGCTGCGTGCAATAAATTAGGAATTCCTTGGTATATTTTTGGAGAAAATGACGAATGGATAAAATTGGAACCAAGCGAAAATACTTATGAATTACTGGGAAGACCTTTCGTCTATGGTATCTATGATTGTTTCACAATCTTAAAAGACTATTTCGAGACACAGGATATAAATATATACCCATATGACTATGAGTGGGAATTTTGGGAAAAAGGAAAAAACCTTTATTTGGACAACTTTAAAAGTGAGGGCTTTACTGAAGTAACAGATGGTAGTCTACAGCCAAATGACGTTATTTTAATGGCTCTGAATAGTGAAATTACTAATCACGCAGGAATATATGTAGGACGTGGAAAAATGCTTCATCATGCACCTAATAGATTATCATGTAGAGATACCTATGCAGGCATGTGGAAACAGATTACAAGAATGGTTGTAAGACACCAGAGTATGATATGAGAAAAGTTTATTTAGAAGGACAATTAGGAGAGAAGTTTGGGGCAGAATGGAACCTAGCAGTAAACTCGCCTGCAGAAGCTCTTTCAGCTATTATGGCACAGCGTCCAGGTATGCGACAATATTTAGCATCTGCAGAAGGTGTTCAAGGCTACGAAGTATTAGTAGATAACGAATCAATTGATACGCAAGAAGAGTTAGTACTACAAAATCCAAGTATGAAACAATCTTATACTTTTGTACCAGTAATTGGTGGTTCAAAAAGTTCAGGACTCATGATGGTATTAGGAGTAACTCTACTAGCCGCAACAGGTGGTTTAGCAGGGTTTGGTATTTCAGGATTTATGACAGGTAGTGCAAGTTTAGTAGGAGCTGAAGCAGCCGCATTAACTGCTGTAGAGCTTGCCGCAGTAGGAGGAACAGGAGCTATAGGAGCAGGTGGTTTAACAGCAGCTCAAGCTTTAGCGGCATCACAAGCGGCTGGAATAGCAGCGGGAGGAGCGGCCAAGGCGGCGGTATTAGCAACACAAGGACTTGGATATTTAGGTACAGGACTTATGTTAGGAGGAGCTGCAATGATGCTTACGCCAGATGTGCCAGACGGAACTTCCTCAGAAAAAGCAGAAAACTACTTATTTAGTGGACCAGTTAATACTATGAAACAAGGAGAGTCAATCCCTTTAGTTTATGGAAGAGCAATTGTAGGTTCAAAAACTATTTCAGCATCAATATTTACTAATACATCAAGACAAAAACTAACAGCAGGAAGAAAAATGGTAGGTATACCAAACTTCAGAACAGACGGTAGTAAATCAGGTACAGGAGCTATTACTCAAAGTGCTCCAAACAGTTGGTGGCCTGGACGAGGTAATGGAGGGGAGCTTTACTAATGAAAAAGAAGCAACATTTAATATCAGTTCGAGGCTCTAAAGGAAAAGGAGGAGGCGGAAGTACGTTTGAAGCAGACGATAATATGTTTGCAAGGCAGTCTGCCGCGTTTATTGATGCAATCTCAGAAGGGCCGATTAAAGGATTAGTATATGGCGACGCTTCAATTCTTATTGATGAAGTGCGTCTTAGAGATGTTAACCAAGCTACTGGTCGTATTAAAGCAACTTCAAATTTTAATAATTTTACTCTAATTACTAAAAATGGTGACGCAACCCAAGTAGTTGATGCAGATTTCTTCGCAGAATATCCTAGTGCAGCTACTACTCAGAGTGTAGGTAGCGCAGAACTTTTAGAAAACGAGCCTCAATATTTTACTATATCTAGTGGTGCTTTTGAAAAAAGAGAGACTGATTATATAAAAATTACTATATCTACTACAGGTATGTCGGCCATTACTAAAAAGGGAGACAATAAAGGAGATATAAATGAAACTTCTGTTTACTTTACAATCGACTTTAATTGGGTAGATAATAGTGGAGTACATCATACTCAAGAAATGTTCGATACAGGGTTTCAAGGAAAAGTTAGTGGTAAATATGCTCATACCTTTGGATTTAATATTGAAACTATAAAACGAACTTCTACAATCAATGATTGGTCAATAAAAGTAACCAAATTAGCGTCTAGTCCAGATAGTACAGACTCAATAGAGCTACAAAATGCTATTTATGTAGATAGTATAGAAGCTGCAATTGCTGATAAATTAGAATATCCTTATACCGCTTATGTAGGAGGAGTAATAGACGCAGAAGCTTTTAGTAATATTCCTGCAAGAGGTTATGAAATAGATGGTAGGTTAATACAGATTCCTACTAATCATTACCCTTGTGACTATAATGGTAGAAAGCTAACTTTAAGCGATGCTTCAGATTTTGCAGTAGGAGATGTAATAAGTCAAACACTAACTATTAGTAGTCTTACCGCATCAGGTACTGCTGAAGAAGGGTATACTGCAACAGCAACGGTACCAGCACATGGAGTAGCAACAGGCGAAACTTTTAAAGCAACTATTGCAACTAATGAAACTCAAGATGAAGACTTTTATGAAGGAGAGTTTGTATGTACAGCTGCTTCAGGCACTACATTTACTTATACACTAAATAAACCCTTTGACGAAACTGCAAATTCAGGAGCAGGTGGGTATAAAACTTTAACTTCAACTACTTGTATAGGAACTAAAACTGCAGTTATGTTTAGCGGCGGTTTAGTTGATAAGAAAGTAGGCAATACTCTCTATCTTAGAAATGTAGCAGGTTCGACAAGTGCTGTAAATGGTACTATTACAAATGCAGATGGAGATTCAGGAACTATTACTGCTCAAGAGCAAGTATTTATACCTGCAAACTATAGAAGAATCAAAGCTACAGAAAAACCTGGAACTGCCGAACAAGATTGGGACGGCACATATTATTTAAGCTGGTGTAATAACCCAGCATGGGTATATCACGACCTTATAGTAAATAAAATATATGGACTAGGAAACTATGTAGATAATTCGCAAATAAACAAGTGGGAACTATTTCAAATTGGTAGGTATTGTGATGAATTGGTACCAGCAGGTGTAGCAGCAGCAGATTTATTAAGTATACATTGCACATCAGACTCTAACTATATCCCGAGTGGGTCAACTGGCGAGCATGAGCCAAGATTTAGTGCTAACTTAGTAATCAGCGGAAAACAAGAGGCTTATAAAGTACTCAATGATGTTTCCAGCATATTTAGAGGAATGGCATACTGGTTAAACGGAGAGGCTTACGTCGTACAGGATTCTGAAAAAGACCCTGTATATCAATTTACAAATGCTAACGTAATAAACGGAGAGTTTAAGTACGAAGGAACAGGCAATAAAACAAGAACAAACTCTATTATGGTTAATTGGAATAACCCCCAAGACTACTATAGAAGCAGAACAGAAATAGTAGAGTTAGAGGAAAATTTACAAAAAGATACTGAGTTTGTAAAACCAGAGGCAACCACAGCATTTGGTTGTACTTCAAGAGGTCAAGCAAGAAGGTTGGGTAAATGGAAGTTACTCACCAATAATTGGAACACCAATACTGTAACGTTCGAAACTTCTTTGAACGCAGCCTTTTTGCGACCTGGCGATATTATACAAGTTATTGACCAAAATAAAGAAGGCAAATCCTGGGGTGGAAGAATATCATCTAGCTCCACTACAACAGCAATCAATATAGATAGAAAACCAAGTGGATTTGGAAGCACAAGTGTTGAATCAGGGTATGCTGTTGGCGACTACAGGCTCACATTAAGTTATGTAGGGTATAGAGCAATTCTTGCACAAGATACGGCTACTATAGGAAGTACCGCGTACGTGCGAGGAGACCATCTTTCTAGTATTACTACTGAAGAAGCCGCTTCAACTTTACAAGATGATAGTGGTAATTTAGTCTTTGTACAATGGACTCCCTTTAACTTTACAGAAACACAAACTCTTTCAGGAGTATCAAATAGTGGAAAAACTTTAACAGTAGCTTCTGCTTTTAATGCGGCCCCAACTCAGGAACAAATCTGGATATTATCAAGAGCAGCACTTGCAACAGGTAAAACAAAGAAAGAAGCTAAGCTATTTAGAATGATGGCTATGGTAGAGAAAGATAGAAATAGCTATGAAATTACTGCTATGGAATATAACGCATCTAAATTTGATGCAGTTGATAAAAATGAAGCTCTTACACAATACAGAACAGTATACTTACCTGATAGTTTTAAAACAGTTCCTGCAGTAACAAATATAGATGTAGACCCTGTAATCAGGGCTGCAGGTACAGGTGGTACAGTTAATGCTTTAATTGCGGAATGGGACCCAGCTACTAATAGTGATGGCACTTTATATACTTCAGTTAGACACTATGAAGTAGAGATGTCAACAGATAATGATACTTGGCGAAGAGTAGGAACAACTACAAAAACAGACTACGAAATAATAGATACTGATAAAGCCATACTTAGTGGAACTTACTATTTTAAAGTTTATACAGTAAGCTTGAATGGGGTAAGAAGTGCTGTCGCAGAAAGTGGAGCATTAGTTGTAGATTTTAATAGAGCAGTAGGCCCAGCAGAAGGAAGTGTAGGTACAACAAACCACTATATAAACTTTATAGGTAATATCAGTACAGATTTTTCACTTGATAGTGGAAAAGTTAGTTTTGAAAATGCAAATCATTTTCATAATGATGGAAAAAATGAACACGCAGTTACTAGCCAAGCCCAGTTAGATTTTACAGGGCTAGGCACAGCAGCTGGAACTAGAGGTGCAGAAAATGTAGGTTATGTATACTTTGACCATAGTGCCAGCGCTTTCATAGCAGTAGCTTTCGACGAAACAGCAGGTCAGTTTTACATTCCTGGTAATAATACTTTTAGTACAGCAACAGGAACATTAACAGCGAGTACTTCTGCTACTCCGAAAAAGTGGACAGGATTGGATTCTACGAACTTTGACGGTGAATTAGCACTTGGAAATGTATTTAAATATGTAAATGGTTCAAATACAAGGTATCATAGAGTAAAACGTTTCACCAGTGATTCTGAAATGTTTACTTTTCAACCAAGTAGAGATACTATTGTAGATGGAGATAACCAAGCCTTTAGTAAACCCAACTTTTTAGCAGATTATACAAATGATACTATTATGGGTAAAGTTACTAGAACAGGTAGTGGATATACTTTACAAAAGTTTGGTAATTCACAAGGTGAATCCCCCTATTCAGTTCAAGGAACAAATGAAAGTTTTGGTTTTACTGCAGGCTCTGATGGAGTGGTTTCAAACGAAAGTGACTTTACTTGCGACTTTACAGTTACAAAAGGAACACAAGCTTATACTTTTGCTTCAAGTGGTACTGCCCAAAATACTTTTGGTATAAGTCTACAAGCAAGAAGTGGGTTTGATAATGATGGTGATATAGTAATTAACTCATCAAGTGGGCAGATAACTATCGGGGATAGTGATATGGACGCCGTCTCTTCTGCAACAGCAACAATGCGACTGTTTGACAGAGGGAGAGCAAATGTACTTATCGCAGATAGAATATTATCATTTAATAAATCAGGAGTAGGTACTACAGGAGCGGGAGCTAACTTTGTATTTGCAAGAGCAGCTAGCAAACCTAATGTTCCAACAGCTGATGGACTTAATATTCCTTCCGCAGATATTCAATGGTATGATAACCCACCAACAGGCACAAATTTATTATGGGCTTCAAAAGGTACAGTAGCGGCAGGTGGAACTGCTTATAGTTGGGGTGCAGTATTTCAAGTAGAAGGTGCCGCAGTAGCTGAAATACATTGTTATTCAGATGTACAAGCAAGTAATGGTAGTTCTCCAACTAAACCAAGTAGTTCAACTTATAATGCAACTACTTCTACTCTTACACTTAATGATTCTAATTGGAATTTAACACCACCAGCAGTAGCAAGTAATGGGGACTCAATATATCAATGTACTGCTCTTGTAAGTGGAGCTTCTACAGCAACGGCTATAGCAGTTACATGGACAAACCCTGTTTTATATCAAAGAAAAACAGACGGACAAGATGGTGCTACAGGTAGAAAAGTAGCGGAGCTAAGTCTCTTCTACGCATTAGATTTTACTTCTACTAATTCATTTGCAGCACCTTCAGCTCCTTCAACAGGAACGTATAATTTCGCAAATGCAACAGTTGCTAGTATTCCTAGTGGCTGGTCTCAAACTAGAGGAGAGTTAGGACAAGGTAAATGGTACTGGGAATCAGAAGCTTTAGCAACAGAAAGTTCTACGGATAATACTTCTAATGCACTAACTTGGAGTACTCCAAGTATAGCAGGTATAGCAACTGGGGACGTAAACTTTGTATTTAAAAGGTCTGCTTCACAGCCTACAGGTGTAGGAACTACTAATTGGCCTGCTGTTCCTAGTGGCTGGTATGATGATATTGCAGATGTACCTGCGGGAAGTAATGAAATATGGGCAAGTAAAGGTACAACAGCAATGAGTAGTAGTGCACCTTATACTTTTATAACAACTTGGCAAAATGCAGTACAGATAGAGGGCTCAACTGGAGCAACAGGTCCAGAGGGTGCAGGAACAGATACTGTTTACTATTTACAAACAGGATTTAGTATACCTAGCACTCCTAGTGCAGGAACAGCAAATCCTCCTTCAGGGTGGTCTGCAACTATTCCAACAGCAGCAACAGGAAAAAGTATATGGTTCTCATTAGGAACTAAACCTGCGGGAAGCAGTACTTGGACATGGAAAGCTCCTCAGTTCTATTTAGGAGACTTTGATTATACACTACCAGGTATTTTTGACGGTGAGTTCAATTTAAATCTGGCAGGGTCAGGACTAGCAAAATTAGGACTAAGTAATTCGGACTATGTTAACCCAAGTGTGGCTGATATTAGGGGATATTTCTCAGGAAGTGGAATCAATACAACAACAGGAGTTATAACAGATACAAATACTACTTACTCAGCAAGTGACTTTGCAATTACAGGATTATCGGGGTACTCCGCTGGAGCTTATCTAAATTCTGAAGTAACTTATGCGGAACTACAAGGAACTAAACCACCTACAAATGCTGAACCTAACCCAACTGTAGCTGATGTTAGAGGATACTTTTCAGGAACCGGAATCAATACGTCAACAGGAGTTATAACAAATAGTCAATACGCAGCAAGTGATTTCAATATTACGGGATTATCAGGGTATAGTGCAGCCGCATACGCTAATGCTAGTGTTGTTGCTACAGCTACCGTTGATGGTGCTAATACAGTAGCGTGGAGTAAGTTTGCTACTGGTAACTTTAACCCAAATACAACTACTCATACTTGGTCAGTAACTTGGAAAAATGGAGCAGGTACTACACTAGCAACTTCAACTGTTGTTGCTAATTTAGATACTACAAATACTGATTTAAATGCTCCTACTATAACCGCAAACGCGTCAGGAAGTGGAGTGACAAGTTCCGTAAGTGGAACAGGAACTACTGCACAAACAATAACCCTATCTAGATCCGGCTTTAATGATGTCGTTCTAAAAGCAGTCATTTATGTAGTGACGGGATTTAGTTTCAAATTTAATGGAGAATAAGAATGAAACTAGCGGTCGTCGACTTAATAGATGTTACTACTAATAATAGAAATAGAGAACTACATCAAATAAAAGGAATATGTGACGCTATGCAAATAGAGTTTATGGAGTTTCCTGTAAATGTTCTTCCTGTTAATGATTGGTTTGACTCAAATACTGTCTGTATAGTCAGAGGGTCTATAAAAACTAGAAAGATGTGGTTAAATAAAGTGACCGACATGGAATACAGAGGCTGTACTATGGTAAATACTAGAGAATGTATGGAGCTATGTAATGATAAATATAGATGTTATTTAGCATTAGAAAGAGCAGGATTAAATCAACCTAAAACAGTTCTTGTACCTTCCGAATATGATAATCTAATCGACTATGTAATTGCAGAAGCTGAATTAGAATATCCTTTAGTATTAAAAACTTTAGAAGGCTCTTATGGAGTTGGGGTAGCGTTAATGGAATCTCCTCTAGGATTAAAAGGAGTAATCCAAGCTATGAATACTAAATTAGATTGGGACGGAGCACTCTTACAAAAATACTTGCCCCATGAGTTTGATATAAGAGCACATGTACTAGATGGAAAAGTTATAGCAAGCATGAAAAGAACTCCACCCGAAGGTGACTTCAGAACTAATATTGCTAGAGGTGGAACAGGCGAAACGATAGAACTAACAGACTTAGAAATTGAGCATTGTCTAAGAGCAGCCGAGGCTGTAAATGCAAGATGGTGTGGAGTTGACTTTATTCCATCTGCAGTTAATAGAGCAAATTATGCTCCAAGAATTATAGAAGTAAATGCAGCACCAGAAACAGGGGGAATAGAAGCAGCATTAGTAGGAAAAGAAGATTCAAACTCCGCCCCATTATTAACAGAAATAATAAGACATTTTAGAGAAATACATGGTTAATTTAAGAATACAAGGACAAAACTTATATATGCGACCAATCCTTTTAACGGATATGGCGACTTTGCGTACCGCAATGACTGGTGTTTGGCCTGGAGATATAGTTCCTACTGAAAATGAGGGAAAAGCGTGGTGGTATGCTTGTAATAGACAAAATGAGACTTTATTTGGAAAAAGAAATTTAACCTCAACTGATAAAGGTTGGTTAAATCTAACTGTTTGCAAAAATGATGATACTATCATAGGGTTTCAAACTTTAAAATATAGAGGAACCAAAGTAATTTCTTTTATGACTTCTATAATACCTGCTCAAAGAGGTAATAGTTATTACAAAGAAATTCATACATTAAGACATAAATTTATATTTGATAGTACAGGACTAAATGCGGCACTATCTAGAGTTACGCTTCCAACAGTTTCCTCTACTATTAACGACCCAGTAATTCACACAAATAGTACATTATATACTAGCACACATCATACTATTGAATTTCCAAATAAAGGAGTATATGCAGTAAAAGAAATTACTAAAGCTGAATGGACAACTTGGATTGATAATTCAGCACAGTCTACTTTAAAAGGACACACTTACACACTAACTTGGGCTAGTTCATAATGAAATACGCAAAACAAACTTTTCCAACTATTTATATTAAAGCTATGACTGTAAATGAAAAAGAAGCAGTACGTGATGCTTTTTCAGACTGGAGAGCAGACGGTGTTCAAATGACAGATGATGAAGCTACTACTTTAATTTATCAATGGTGTGAACAAATGAAAGCTCCAGATGCAGAATACTTTTCTGCCATAGGCGGGGAGAATGAGTATATGGTAGAACCAGACCCTGACCAGCCGTTTGGTACTTCATGGAGATACGATTGTATTTTTAGAAAGTCAGATGATGTCTGTATAGGTTTTCAAGTAGGTAAATTTATGGGAACTAGATTTCATCATTCTATGACTTGTATACGCCCAGCGTATAGAAATCAAGGGTACTATAGTGAGCTAGGAGACCAAGGGCTAAAAACTTTATTTATAGCTTTGAAAAATGTAGAAACCTTTACTTCTAATGTGCCAGTTAAGGCAGGCACGCTCCCTTCTTCTATATATGATTTATATAATGGAGATACAGACTGGAGTGCAGGTCTTTTAAGAACACAAACACTTCTTGATAGAATAGACCCAGTAGAGTATCAACTTTATGAAGTTAAAAAAGCGGACTGGTTAGCATGGCTAGACCTTCCTAAAAATGCAGCGATAAAAGCAGCTACCTTTTCATATGAGATATTAGACGAGTAACTCAGAAAATTACCACCACTAATTTTTGGTTATGTTTCTGAGAATTGAATAAGCAGAGCTATAACGAATTAAAATAGTTGACGTTCCAAATTTAGTTCTTGACATCACCTATGATTTTTGCTATAATTTACAAATAGGAGTATAATTTTAATATGGCAGCAGGAACTTATGATATAGTTATTGACCAAGGATCAGATTTCGCTATTGAAGTAGCGATTTCAGAAGATGGCACAGTAACTCCAATACAAACTCATACCGCAAGGGCACAATTGCGTCCTTCACCGACGTCTTCAACAAAGACAGCGGACTTTACTTGCACCATTACTAATGCATCACAAGGCAAAATAAAAATGTCATTAGGTAATAGCACTACGGCATCTATTTCGTCAGGTAAATACTACTATGATTTAGAATTAGTAAATACTTCAACAAACACAGTAACTAGGTTACTACAGGGCGTAGCGAGAGTTACCCCCGAGGTTACAAGATAATGGACCCAGTATCAACATGGGATAACCTATCATATCAAGACGGAATATTATTTTCAGTCTGGTTAGGTGTTCTCTATTTTTGCAAATGCTGGATAGACGATTATTTTTGGCACAAAAAGGATAAATAATGGCAGTTAAATTAACAATTACACCAGAAACTACTTCAGTCGGAGTAACTAATAATGTAACTGAACTTACTATTTCTTCAGCGGTATCAGGTGCAGCAACAGATGCACAAGGTATTTCATTTACAAATGCAGCGAGAACTATCTCGACTGCAGACAATGTTGAGGACGCTCTCTTACAGTTAGCGGACCAACTTTGGGTACAAACAACAGCTCCAACTGCTGGAACAACAAATTTAGCAGAGGGAGATTTCTTTTACGATACTGACGATAATCAGTTAAAGATCTATAGAGAAACGTCCGTGGGAAGCTTTAATTGGGTTCCTGTAATGATAGGAAACACATCAGCAGACAGCGACACTATAGACGCAGGGAGCTTTTAAGCTCGAATAGGATAATAATATGGCACAAGTAATTAAAATCAAAAGAAGTACCAGTACTTCCGCACCGGGTTCTCTTGGTGCTGGTGAGTTAGCGTATTCTTCAGATAGTAATAAATTATTTATTGGTCACCCTTCCTCTAGCGCAGTAACTGCAATCGGCGGTGCTCTATACGTTGAGATGTTAGACCACTCTGCTGGTACACTAACAGCAAGTTCAGCAGTATTAGTTGACGCTAACAGTAAGATAGACCAATTAAAATCAGGAAATATGGTAGTTACTGGTTCAAGTAACACCATCTCAACATCATCAGGAAACTTAACAATTGCACCTACGAGTAACTTAGTTATTACTCATGGAGGTACAATTGATATTTCTGGTCAAGCAAATGCCCTCTCAATGCCCGACAATAATGCGACTGCATTGGATATCAAGGAAGCAGGAAATTCATACCTTAAATTTGTAACTACAAACTCAGGCGAGAAAGTAGTCTTTGGTAAGAATATAGAAACTGCGGGAGTTGATGTACAGAGTGGTAATTTCTTAGTAGGAACAGACAAATTTACAGTTGCTTCTGGAGACGGAGATACAGTAATAGCTGGTACATTAAATGTACAAAGCGGAGTAGATTTAGACTCTACACTTAATGTAGATGGCAATACTACAATGAATGGTAATGTTACTTTAGGTAACGCAGGTGGAGACGCTATTGCTGTTACAGGTACTGCAACATTCACTCCTTCAGCAGACTTTGACGGAGGCTTTACAGTAGCTGGCTCACAGACTATTGATATGGGAGCTAACAGAGTAACTAATATAGGGACTCCAACAGCAAGTACAGACGCAACAACCAAAGCATATGTTGATAGTGTAAAACAAGCACTCGACATTAAAGACTCAGTTAAATTAGCAACAACAGCTAATTTATCGGCAACATACAATAATGGTAATGGTACACTTACAATGGACGCAACAGGTGTTGTAACTATTGATGGGGTGGCTACTGCACTTAACGATAGAATCTTAATAAAAGACCAAACAACCACAACTCAAAATGGTGTTTACTATGTCTCAACAGCAGGTGCTGTAGGCGTAGCAGGGGTATTCACAAGAGCAACAGATGCAGATTCAAATTCAGAAGTTACAGGCGGATTATTCTGTTTTGTAGAAGCAGGTTCAAGTAACGCAGATAATGCTTATGTACTTACCTCACTAACAGGTACTGCAACACTAGGTACTTCGGCACTAACATTTACACAGTTCTCAGGAGCTGGACAGATTGACGCAGGTAATGCCCTTACAAAAACAGGGAATACCATAGCAGTTACTGTCGATGATAAAACACTTTCACATAATAGTGGAGCAAATTTAAGTCTAAAAGGAATTTCAGCAACCGCAAATGGAGATATACTCTACGGAGCAAATGGAGCCAATGGTGGTTACGCAAAATTAGCAATCGGAAGTTACGATTCAACAAACAGCGTAGGTCAGTTACTTCAAGTTGGAGCATCTTCAACAGTAGCTTGGTCTAATACACTAGATGGGGGTACCTTTTAGTGGCACAGGTAATTAAAATAAAAAGGTCGGAATCATCAAGTTCAGTACCCTCTAGTAGTGACTTAGCTACACATGAAATTGCAATGAACACGGCCGACAAAAAGATTTATACTAAAGACTCAGGTGGAAATATAGTAACAGTAGCTTCTCATGAAGAAGGCTCTGCTACAGAAGATGATATCTTAGCCTTTACTATAGCATTAGGATAGCAACATGGCATCAGCATTTAAAACAGCAACAGCAGTAAACGTAGGAGCGTCTTTAACGACGGTTTATACTTGTCCTTCGGCAACCACAGTTACAGTTATTGGACTATATTTATGTAATCAGAGTGGAGGCGCAATTGAAGGTACAGTAGAATTCTATGATACAAGTGCATCACACCACGCAACTATAGTTAAAAA
>Ga0163180_10000785_pt1 | contig 18249 bp, 28 predicted proteins | sample AtlANTMetagenome_2_FD_109647 | JGI IMG/M metagenome (GOLD analysis project Ga0163180, IMG submission 109647) | Marine eukaryotic phytoplankton communities from the Atlantic Ocean - Atlantic ANT 4 Metagenome | ecosystem: Environmental > Aquatic > Marine > Oceanic | place: North Atlantic Ocean...
CGCAAAGACGTGGTCGAAGAATTGGAAGCCTCCCTCCGAGAGACCAAGGTGGAACTCTCAAAAGTGACGGCACAAGGAAAAGAACAAGGTCAAAAGGCCCAACGGCTGCGGCACTTAGCTCGAACGGCCCGCGATGAGATGGGGGCATTGGAAGCCGCGATGGCTCAAGCTGAAGCCGCAGCTCCCCAACGGCGAAAGCTGGAAGAGCGTCTGTCAAAACTGCAAGTTGAGTTGCAGCAGACGGATCAATCGATGAAGTCCTCCGCGGAAACCTTGGCCGTGTGCGATCGAGAGCTTTCCAATCTTCAAGCATGCGACAAGGTCCTCGGGCTCAAAGGGTTACGTAGTCACGTTTTGGGCGAAGCTTTGGTGGGCTTGGAAATCGCGGCCAACTATTGGCTGGAACGCTTCTCTCCGGGGGTCGAGATCCAGATACGCCCCCAACGCCAACTCAAGAACGGCAACACCAGCGAGGAGATCGACGTCCAGCTCCTCGGGGTCGCCGGGGGCCACGGGTACAAGGGCAGCTCCCGAGGGGAGCGTAGGCGCCAGGACGTGGCGCTCACGTGGGCGCTCGGGGAAGTCGAAGCCGCCGCGACGGGGCAATCGGAGTCCACTGTTTGGTGTGACGAGCCGTTCGACGCCCTCGACCGCCAAGGTGTCGACGCCTTGGTGCTTGCGCTGGAAGAGGTGCGCACCCGAAGATGTGTCGTGGTGATCTCCCACTCCGATACGCTCGTGCAAGCGCTACGTCCTGACGCGCACTACCACGTCCAAGACGGCACCGTTCAGGTGAAGCGGTGATCTTGGGCCTCGATTTGGCTCTGACCACGGGGTTTGCCGTGCTGGCCAGAGACGGCGCACTGGTAGCGCATGGCGCTTGGTGCAACCGGGCTCCCAACGAAGGACGGAAAGCGGAGCAGCGCGAAATACGGGCCCAACTCCGCTTCATGACCTTTCAACGCGAACTCCGGGACGTGATCCACACCTACCGTGCCCAGCTCGATCTTGTAGCCTTCGAGCACCTTTCCCCTCACGGAAGCGTCGGCGGTGCCCAGATGCAACTGTACGGGGGGTGGAGGGCTCTCACCCTCGCGACAAGTTGGGACGCTGGTTTGCGCGCTGAACCGGTAGGAAACTCCACCATGCGCTCTACCGCCTCCCCAGACGGCGAGCCGGATGAAGTACGAGCCACCCCGAGGGGGCAGCGAAAAGCGCGTAGGGAAGCGTGGAAGTCCTCCACAGTTCGCTTGGCAAAAGAGCGTTGGTCGATTTCACGGGCGCTCACGGACGATGAAGCCGACGCGTTGTGGGTCGCGGAGTCCGCTCGGTTGCGGATCGGCGCGAAATAGCTCGACATACACAAGCGAGACGCTATACTGCGGGGGTCATGCATGCCTTCAAAACGCTGTTACTCACCCTGCTCGGGGTGGCGTTGCTCGGATGCGCAAACCAGAGAGCCGTCCAAGGGGCGCTTGTTGCGAAAGAAGTCGTGGATGCCGGGGCACGGCTTACCCGCCAGCACCTCGAAGCCAAAGAAAAAGAGTGCGAGGCGTTCGTCGGAGAGGGTGAGCAGGCATTGCGTGCGTGTTTGGGTCCCATCGCGGGGCGGCCGGATGAGATTGACGCCGCGTTCGAGTCGGCCAGGGCCGCGCAGCTTGCCCTCTATTTGGCAGTGACCACGGAAGACCGGGAAGCCACCAAGCAGGCGCAAAAGGACCTGGCAGAAGCTCTGGCACGCGTTCTGGGCCTCATCCAGGCCATTCGGGAGGCCAAGTAAATGGGAATCGTGAGCACCCTTGTCGGCGCCGCGCTCGATGGTCTTTCGGAGATTACACGGGAAGCCATCGCGTCCAGTTTGCGCTCGGTAGCTGATCGCGTGGAGCAAGGCGATCTGGTCTCAGACACGGAGATCGACGCGCTCAAAGAGTCCACATCCAAGATACGAGACATGCTCAAACGAGCATCGTCTTCACCCAGTTAGGCCCGTCATCGGACGGCCAGGAGAACCAAGATGCAACCGTCCATTGACACCCACCCTGACTACTTTTTCTGGCACGAGCCGGGGCGCTCGCTCCCGTTTCGTTGGGCTTTGAAGCGTGTTCCTAGCGCTTACCAACGCCGGCACGGGACACACCACGGAGGTGCGACAACTCCCGAGGGGGCCCAAGTGGCCGCAGAACGGCACGCGATGGCTGTTCAAGCCGGCGCCGATCTGTGATGTTGTGCTGCAGGGTTTTCATGCGGTTCGCGACCGCCCGCATTCTTTGAATCACATCGTCCATGGTTTGTACTTCGTCGTTTTGGGGTTGAACTTTAATCCTTTTCTCTATATTAGGTTTGAAGCGTAAGCCGGCAACAAATTATGGTCGCCTGTCCCCTATCGGAAATAGCTCTATGGTCAGCCGTATCGTTTCGGGAAGCTCCTATCGATGCGGGGGTCCCCGAAATCGTCGTTGACCAAGATACCCCACCGTACGGTTGGCCGCTGACAATCGACACTGCGTATTCGCTGCACCGACCCGGGAAGTCCCCCGCGCGGTAGACTCGGCCCATGGCATTCATCAACGCCGATACGCCGGTGATCAAGTGTCTGATGCGCCGGGAGTTTTTGTACGACCTCCAGGACCACCACGGCGAGTTTGAGCCGGTCAACGTGTTTGGCGTGTGCAGCCTCCGAGGACGCGCGTTGCTGTTTCACGTCATGACTGAGAGGGGGGCACAGTTCGCCCGTGTTCCCCTCCACGCTCTGGTCCACAAAGAAGACGCCCCCCTTCTCGACTTGGGCGCGCTGGAGCTGTGGGACGCGTTCGGGTACACGTTCGGCGTACACCAGTTCGCGTATTTGAAAGACTTGAGTTGCCGCGCGCGCCTTCGAGGGATGGACGGATTGTTCCGTGGCGAGTACATGTTCACGCTCGATTGGTGCAGCGCCGACGACGGTGTGGACAAAACGTACAGCGAGATCCCCGACGAGCACAAAAACGCGCACGTTCTCAAGCTCGAAAACGGATGTTTCGCGGCGCTACCCAACAACCGGATCTTCTGGAGCGAGCCGTCGTTCATCACCAAACCGTTCGCTGAAGACGAAAAGCCGGACTTCCGCACCAACAGCCGTAACTGGTCGGTCGAATCGTACTGGCATGCTACCGACGACACCCGATTCTTCTACGGGGTGGAAACGACGGGCGGTGACGGTGGCGATTGACGTCATAGACGTCTCTGAATCCGGGTTCAAGGACGCAGACGCGGAGTGGGCCTATCAAGTCCTCGTCGTGACGCGGGAATGGCTGCCTGAGTTGACGTACCATGCGGTTAGCGCCGCGGACGATCTTATACCTCCCCAGGATAATAGGGCCGTGGTATTACTTCAGGCAGCGGAACGCATTGGGAGAGCGGTCCAAGACATCGAGGACGCCAGGAAGTACGTGCCATGCCCGACAACGACGACATGAAAACCAAGTGGCCACCCAACATGGGGCCGAAACGCCAAGTCCAACGCGTGTTGACTGCGCTTCTCGAAAAGATAGGGATCGAGAACGTACGCGGCCTTGCTGTGTTCGTGCGATACGACGGCAAAAACTCGGAAGGCGAATCAGGCGTCCAGAATGCGATCTTCACCGGAGGTCACGAAGTGGATGACGTGTACGACTGGGCGAGAAAGACGATCAGCGATGAGTAAGAAGCAACTGGACCACATTCACGAATCTTTGCGGCACATGGCGGTTGCCGTGGCTGAGCTTCAACCCGATCCGAAGAACGCTCGAAAACACGACCGCCGCAACCTTGACGCGATCAAAGCGTCTTTGGAGAAGTTCGGGTTTCGTCAGCCCATCGTAGTACAAAAGCAAGGGATGGTCATTCGAGCCGGCAACGGTCGTGTGGAGGTCTCGAAGGAACTCGGGTGGTCTCATATCCCCGCGCTTGTTGTCGATGAGAGTGAGGCTCACGCGGTTGCCTATGCGATTGCAGATAACCGCACGGCCGAGCTTGCCGAGTGGGACCTAGAGAACCTCGCTGATATCCTAGTCGAGATGAAGGAAATTGACGTAGAGGGGTTGCTAGACTCTACAGGGTTTTCTGGGGATGATCTGGATATCCTTCTTCAACAACACCAATCAGACTTGTCTTCAGTCGGAGAGTCGAAATCAGATAGGGTTGCGGTTGCCCCTGAAAAGTTCCCTTCTTATGATGAGAGCATAGAAACGCAGTACGCATGCCCGCGCTGCGGCTACGCCTGGTCTGGAAAGGCTGACCCAAATGGATGAGGTCGTTTCCCTTCGTAAGCGTATCGACGCTATTGATAGTGCAATAGCAGCGCTCGTGGCCGCACGTGCGGAGACCGTTGAGCATATCCGAGCGGTGAAGCTACGTGAAGGCCTGCCTCCCGTTGATGAATCAAGGGAGTCTATTGTGGTCAGCCGGTTAGAAGCTAGCCTCCTTGGTATTGCTGAACCAGCGCTTGTCGCTCGGAAACTTGCGGACGTACTACTGCGACGGGGTACCGTATGAACAAGCCACCTTATAGCGTCCCTTCGATGCAAGAAGTCGAGGCTATTCGCGGTACAAACGGGTTGTCAGTAGTCTCAACCTTCAGTGGGTGCGGGGGTTCATGTCTTGGCTTCGAGATGGCAGGGTATAACGTTCAGTACGCCGTTGAGTTTGTACCAGCCGCGCAATCTGTCTATCGTCTAAACCACCCAGACGCATATCTCGACACGCGGGACGTTCGGGAGATCACCGCAGGAGACATCCTGAATAAACTCGGTATGTCTGTTGGTGAGTTAGACGTTTTTGAAGGTTCTCCACCGTGCTCAGCGTTCTCTACAGCCGGAAGCCGGTCGAAGGGCTGGGGTAGTATAAAGAAGTATAGTGACACTGAGCAACGGGTCGAGGATCTGTTCTTTGAATACGCCCGCTTGCTGGAGGGTTTGATGCCGCGGGTGTTCGTTGCTGAGAATGTCGCGGGGCTGGTCAAAGGCGTCGCTAAAGGTTACTTTATCGAGATACTCCGGCGCCTCAAGGCGATTGGTTACAATGTTGAAGCGAGGGTTCTCGACGCCCAATGGCTAGGGGTACCGCAACGTCGGCAGCGGCTTATCTTTATCGGCGTTCGTGATGACCTTGATCGCGCGCCCGTGTACCCTAAGCCATTACCGTATCAGTATTCTCTTCGCGAAGTTTGCCCCTGGATAACTCGCGCGGTTCATGACACTTCAGGCATTATGTCGACGGGTGAGTACACTGACAAACCATCTCCCACGATTACAGTTAGCGGTGGCGCTGCGCATATTCACCACAAGATCTACGGCGACGAGCCCCAATCTATCAGCGAGGGTCCGTCGTTTGAGGGGCACGCGATCTATGATGAGTGGATAAAGCTTAGGCCAGGCGAGTGGTCAAATAAATTCTTCAGCCTAACCCGGGCGAACCCTAATCGACCATCACCAACAATCACAGCGATGGCCGGAAACGTGGGGTTAGCCGGCGTGACGCACCCGACCGCCCCACGCAAATTCTCTATCGCAGAACTCAAACGAATTTGCTCTTTCCCTGATGACTTTCAGCTCACGGGTACCTACCAGCAGCAATGGGAACGGCTCGGCCGGAGTGTTCCACCGTTGATGATGCGAGCAGTCGCAGAAGTTCTTCGCGATGAGGTTCTTCAGTGTGCGGAGTAGTCGGTGGGGTTGGGGCTGCGCCAGCTGGCGCGCTTGTCGGTATACAGCACCGCGGGCCAGACGCCGAAGGCGTTGTCGAGGTAGAGGGTTGGTGGCTCGGGCATACGCGACTCGCGATTCGTGACCTTGATCCGCGCAGCGATCAGCCGTTTCGATTCGGTGATATCGTGCTCGTCTATAACGGTGAACTTTGGAACGCAGACGAACTTCGTCAAGAACTCCGATCCGCTGGGTGTGCGTTCCAGACAAGCGGAGACACCGAGGTCCTCGCGGCTTCATTGTCACAGTGGGGTGTTGACGCATTACCGAAGCTCAATGGTATGTTCGCGATCGCCTGGGTTGATGAGCGCGACGGCATACTTCGTCTTAGCCGTGACCGGTATGGTGAGGTCCCGCTACACTGGTCACCTCGTGGTGGTGACTTCGCATTCGCTTCTGAGCTAAAGGGTCTCGCAGGGATCAGCAAGCTATCGCCAGACGCGCGGTGGGTCGAGCCTGGTGAGGTTATCGAAGTTGCACGCGAGCCATTCCACGTACACCGTAGGCGCTGGCATGCCCAGTCAGCGTGGCCACCGTTCGAGGGATCTCGGGATAACGTCGCAGCTGAAGCGCGTCGACTTCTAACGGCCTCGACTATTGAGCGGGCTGTATCCGACGTTCCGGTATGTTGTCTGCTATCTGGGGGCATTGACTCAAGCGCGATCGTCCGTCTCTTGAGCAGCTTGATCCCTAACCTCACGACGTATATCGCTATCCAAGATCCAGCGTCGCCAGACCTTCGAGCAGCGCGAGAGGTATCGAGCGCGTGCGACGTCGAGCTTCGTGAGGTTGTAATCCCGAAGCCGTCTGCCACTGACTTACAAGAAGTCGTGCGATCTATCGAGATCCCACACAAGGCTCAGGTGGAGATTGGGTGGCCTTGCCTCGTGCTTGCGCGACGTATGCGGGAGGACGGATTCAAAGTTACCTTTAGCGGTGAGGGCGCTGATGAACTTCTCGGTAGCTACGGATTCGTCGACCTCGCCCTTCGTGATGGTGAGGACTTTCACGTCGTCCGCAAGAAACTATTCACAGCTCAGCACCGGAAGAACTTCGCCCGCGCGAACAAGGTGTTTATGGCCCACGGTGTCGAGTGTCGGCTACCATTCTTGAATCCTGACCTCGTTGACACCTTCCTCCGCTTTACGCTTGGCCAAGTCCGTCACAAGAGTCGCCGAAAGATGCCTCTGACTAACGCATTCACGCAGGATCTACCGTCACGGGTTACTCGCCGGGCGAAGCTAGCGTTCCAGGTCGGGCTCGGTGACTACCGAGACTCGTGCGCGGAAGCAGTAGGCGGCGATCCGATCAAGACCTACCGATCGTGGGTACGAAAGATGCGATACCAATGAGCAAGACAATGGATGAAGACTCAAAAGCACACGCAGAAGGTCGAGACGCCTTCAATGATACAGGCTCTCGCGAATCAAGCAGCGCCTCAGATCAGAGCGATACCGGGTACGCGCCGAAATCTTGGGCGTTCGACGCTGAAGTCACGCGAGTCTTTGACGATATGCTCACGAGGTCTATACCCCAGTATCCCGCTATGCGAGACGTCACTCGCCGCGTTGGCAAGAGGTTCATAACTCCTAACTCGACCGTCGTAGATCTCGGGTGCTCACGCGGGGAGTCTATCGCTCAGATGGTTTCGCTACCGAACACGGTAGGGTGCCACTTCATCGGCGTCGAGATCAGCCCGCCGATGCTTGAAGCCAGCCGGCAGCGGTTCGAGGGTAGTAGATCTATCGAGATCATTGATATTGATCTTCGCCGTAGCTACCCCGCGACCCCGTCACAAGTAAGTCTGACGACGAGCGTCCTACTGCTTCAGTTCGTCCCGATCAACTACCGGCTCCAGATCCTCGAAAACGTCTTCAGCTCACTTCGCCCAGGCGGAGCGTTACTGCTAGTCGAGAAGGTACTCGGCGAGGGCGCGATGATCGACCGCGTGATGGTCGAGGAGTACCACGAATACAAGGCCAGCCAGGGCTACACGCGCGAAGACGTCGTACGGAAGTCAGCCGCCCTCGAAGGCGTACTCGTGCCAGTCACGGCAAGCATGAACGAGAAGTTCCTTCACCTTGCTGGGTTTAGTGAAATCGACTGTATCTGGCGGTGGCTAAACTTCGCCGCGTGGGTGGCGATCAAGAAGTAAGGGAACTCGCTTATCATGATCGTCTACCTTGCCGGACCCATCACTGGCCTTAGCTACTCCGACGCGACCGACTGGCGCGTATACGCGAAAGACTACCTGGCCGAGTGCAAGGTGGACACGTTGAACCCGTTGAGGCATAAGGATTACCTCGCCGGGTCGAAAGCCATCGCGGCGTCCTATGAACGTCACCCCATGAGCACGAGTCGGGGGATCATGACTCGGGACTACTTCGATGTGTCGCGGTGCGATTTGGTGCTGGCCAATCTGTTGGGCGCCGATACCGTCTCGATCGGTACGGTGATGGAGTTGGCCTGGGCTTACCAACGAAGAATTCCGACCGTCGTCGTGTGCGAAGACGGCAACCCCCACGAACACCCCATGGTTTTGGAGGCCGCCAGCTACCGCGTGATGACCTTGGCGGAGGGCTTGGAGATAACGGCCCGGTTCCTTGCCGACGAACCGCCACCGAGGGCAAAGCCGTGATCGTTGGATTCTCTGGGTTCGCTGGCAGTGGAAAGTCCACCGCCGCGCGGATGTTGAAAGCGCACGGGTTTGCCGTCGTGCCGCTCGCGGAACCAATCAAGCTGATGCTTCGCGCTTTGGGGCTTTCAGAGCCCCAACTTTACGGCACCGAGAAAGAGACACCGTTGGACGCCCTATGCGGAAAGTCCCCTCGGCATGCGTTGCAAACGCTGGGCACCGAGTGGGGGCGCCAACACATCGGCGAAGAGGTCTGGTTGCGGGCATGGTGGTCGAAGTGCGCGACGATTGTGGGGCACGTAGCGTGTGACGACGTTCGGTTTCCCGATGAAGCTGAGTTCGTGCGGTCAAAGGGCGGCGTGATCGTCAAAGTTTCCAGGCCCGGAGTCGAAGCCGGAGACCACCCCACGGAGAAACAGCAATTCACGCCCGACTTGGAGATCGTGAACGCGGGAACGCGGCAAGACCTCGCCGAAACTGTCCGAAGCTTGTACGAGCGTTTACAGACCGCGGCGCCAGTAGAGCCATGACGTGGGCTCGAAGTCGACTTCGCACCCACCCCAAAAAGCGGGGGCCCACATCGAGAATCCGCATCGGAGCAGGTTGTTGGCGCTAGGGTAGTTCCGCCAGTGCGTGTACGTCCAAACCTCTTGGCAGCCGATCTTCCGAGCGTACCGAATACGCGCGCGAATCAACCGGCGTTGTAGACCTCGGCCTCGATATGCGTCGAGGACTCCTGCACGCGTCAAGTTCAACGCGTGTTCGTCGTCGATCTTCCACTCTTCGGCGCCCGCGTACGCAACGATCTCCAACCCGTCGGTAACGACCCACCACAAGGTTCGCGGGTGGTCGTGGCACGCGTAACCTTCCGAGAACAGCTGGCTGTCCACGGACAACACCAAGCCCAGCTCGGACGGTCGCATTCGACGCAAGCTGAGGGTTCCCATGATTCGATTTTACCGCCACGAGAGGGACGGGCCCGTGTTATCTACGCTCCTACGGCTCGATTGGCTGTTGAAACTAACCGCTGCCACTAGCATAATGCACCAAGTGCCGGGCCCAGACCTTGACTACATCGTGCCCCAGCTACGGCCGTTAGCGGTTGAGGTCGGGGATTTGTCTTTAGACCCTAATAATGCGAACGAGCACAACGAGAGGTCGATCGAAGCCATCAAGTCTAGCCTTCGAGAGTTCAAGCAGCGCAAGCCGATCGTAGTGCGACGCGAACCCGAGACGGGGGTGCTGGTGGCTGTGGAGGCGGGCAACGGTACCCTTACAGCCGCGCGAGCACTGGGATGGTCCCATGTTGCCGCGGTCATTGTGGAGGAGAGCGAGATACGTGGCAAAGCCCACGAAGCTCATGAGGTGGCTTCTGCGGATGGTGACACCACCGGGTGGCGTCGTCCTGGAGCCCTTCGCGGGATCGGGCACCACGATCGTGGCTGCGCACGGGCTCGATCTCCGAGTGATCGCGACCGAGCGCGATCCGGGGTATTGCGACATCATCCGTGCGCGCGTACGCGGGGTTTCAAACTCTAACCCCGACGAGAAAGACGCGGGCGAAGATCGGGACCCAAGTTGATTGGCGAAAAATCCCGTTTTCCGTGTTCAGAATCGACCAAGAAGAACGCTTGGCGGGGCTGCTCATACTCGAAGCCGTGGGCCATTGCAAAAGGGTCGTAGCCTTTGTTCGAGCCGTTGATCACCGCGTAGTCCAAATCCACGCAGGTGTGGAAATGGCCCAAGCAGGTTACGTCTGCCCACTCTGATTTGTTCCACCGGTCGATCTTCTTCCGGAGAGGTATGGTCACACCGCCCGACCCACCGTTGTATCGAACCTCGTGGCCGTGAATCCAGCGGTAACGCCATTCGTAGATGTCGGTGTAAAGCATCGAGCCCTCCGCGATCTCGAAGTGCACGCGAGCATCCCCGCGGTAAATACGGGCCAGACTTTTGTACGCCAGGACGGCATACGAGTTTCGGCCTTGGGTCCCGAATCGAATCTTCTCGGTTGTCCGGTCGTGGTTGCCTCCGACGCAAGGGAGCATGATGCGTTCGATGTCCGAGTGAGTCAGCACGAAATCGATTACCCCGGCGAGAAGATCGGTCGCGAACTCGATCTCCTCGATGGGTGTGAGGTAGTTGGATTCCTCCAGTTCACGGTGGATGTACCCCCCGATGAAGTCCCCAAGCAAAGCGAGCACCAAGGTGTCGATGCGGTACCCAAGTTCGGTGTCACCCCCACAGCGGTGGCGGCGGATCATCCAGTCGAGACCGTGAGCGAATTGTTCCGCTCGGGAGCGCGCAACCGTCGGATTGTGCTCATTGAGCCCAAGGACGGCCCCGGGGTCCACTCGCTCACCTACGTGCCAATCGGAAGCAATCGCGACCGCGACCGCTTCGCGTTTACCTGAGGGAGATCGGCGCACAATGGGCGGAGGGGGCTGGATATCGCTGATTCCGAGCGCGATGTCCACTTGTTCGCTGGCTTCATCCAACGCGGACGTGAGGCGCTTGTTTCGCTTTTGGGCTTGTTTCAGTTTGTTGCGTAGACGGGCGTTCTGGGCCTCGTTTTGCCGCAGCGACGCCTCGTGCGCCTCAATCTCCATCCACTTGTCGAAATCATCCACGGCCGTTTACTCCCTTTGGGTGTAGTTCTTGCGGCCAAGGACGGCCCGACAGTACCGGCACGCTGTGTCGCGTGTAATCTCGACTTCGTACACCCGTTTCCAGCGGTTGAGAAGTGACGCGAGAGGGACTCTTCGGTCGGGGCTTTCGTCATTGCGTTTCAAAGCGCGTTCGAGTTCTTCCCGCACAACCTCCGGCCACGAGTCCCAGACGGGAGCGCCGCGCCCATTGGGTTGTTTGGCTTCCGTGTTCATCCACTCGTCGAAGTCGTCCGGGTTTGCCATGACCCAATCGTACACCCCCGACGGCCGCCGTGCTTTCGCCGGGGCGCCCCGAGGTGCGCGGTGTGTACGTACCCAAACCACCGCAATTGATTCACCCAATGAGTCAATCCACCGAAACGATGTTCTACGCGCTATAAATGACGACGCAATGACGTCGCGTACATTCGACCACTTGTTGGTAGATGGGAAGAATCTGCTCTACCGCACAGCGTGGGCCAACCAGATGCTCCAGCATCGGAACCGACCAACAGGTGGAATCTTCGGTTTTCTGCGGACCTTGATCTGCGCGCACGAAGAGCTAGGACGCCCCGTGATCAGCGTGTGTTGGGAAGGCCGACGAAATTGGAGGTTTGAACGGTTCCCGGGGTACAAGTCCACGCGCCGAAAGGACCCACGTGAAGGTTCGTCGTTCGACGTCCATTCCGCGGTTTCTTGCCAACAGCCACGGCTTCGGGCTCTCTTGGCGTTGTGCGGTGTGGCTCAATGGCGAACCTCAGACGGCGAGGGAGACGACGTGATGCACACGCTCGCCAATGACTTGGCCGAAGATGGGCTCCGAGTGGCAGTGCTCAGCCAAGATCGCGATCTGTACCAGGTTACAGCGAACCCGATGTGCGAGGTCATCCGTTCCAACAAAGAGGGGGACTGGGTGGTGGTCAACGGCGATGACTGCCATGAAGAGCTGGGAGTTCCCCCGGAGAAAATCCCCGCGTGGAAAGCTCTCGCGGGAGACAGTAGCGACGGAATCCCCGGTGTGCATCGCATCGGCCCCAAGATCGCCGCCAAGCTAGTAGCCCCCCACGCTACCCTTCAACAACTACTTGCCGCCGCACGTTCGGGAGAAGGCTGGACCGGCACGCCGCGACAACGAACTCAAATCCACGAACATGCGGAGGACGTCCGTTTGTACGAAGAAATTGTGAAGCTCCGCTCGTGTGAGTTGGAGCGTTCGGACACGTACACGCCGCCCGATCGCCCGGCGCTACAGTACGCCCTCAAAGAGCTGGGGATCCTTTCCCTCACCGAACGTGAGCCTTTGGAGTCGTTGTGTTCGATGGGCGGCGTGGAGTGTTTCGAGGCCCTGGGGTAGACTCTTCACATGAGCGGTCTAGTCGTCACGGTAGACGGGGTCCTTACGATTCAGCGGTCGGACTGCAACCCCGGTTGCCCACCCCCAGGACAAGACCTCACGATCTTCCCCATTTCGTTGTTCGCGGCTGGGTTGTGCGGAATTTCCGGGGCCAACGGGAGCGAGATCAGCCAAGGGTGCTTCACCATCAACTCGCCTAACGCGTTTGTCGATTTAGCTTTCCCGGACACCCTACGCGCGACGATCTTCTTCCTTCGTGCGCTCCACGGCTCAACGCCCCTGGACGTCCAGCTCACGCACGAAGCCTCGGGGGTGATCACGTACCCCGACCAATATCTGATGCTCCTCCAGTTTGACGCGGCCGAGCAAATCTCAGCCGCGGCTGTTCAAGGCATCGGGTCGTTCTCTTGGGCTGCCATCGGCGTTCTGGTCTGAGGCCTCCGTGGATATCCAACCCGAGGCCTCAGTCGACTGGCGCTACTCGGGCACCCAACGCCCCGAGAAACACCGCCGCAACGGTGTCGAGAGGCACCGGAGCTTGCGCCGTTCAGATCGGCAAGAACTCCATCGGCTCAAGCGGATCTTGCGGGAGACCCCGTTGGTATAGCGTCCCATTGATTCGGGTTGGCGTGGGGTGCTACTTTGTTCAGTATGCCCACGCCAGGGACCCCTGAAACCGCACCCGAAGCCCCCACGACCGCGCCCGTTGAAGTGCCGGCACCAGCGCCAACGCCGGAACCAGCTCAAGTAGCACCGGAGACAGCTCCAGCACCGACAACGCCGCCGGCTTCACCGTACGCAGACACGGCGGACTCTGAACCGCCTTCGGACATCACGCTCGAAGACCTCCTCAACGACCCCATCATCGCCCGGGAACTGAAGAATCGGACGCAGCAGCAGGTGACGAGCGCGTTGGAAGCCCAGCAGAAAAAACTCGCCACGGAACAAGAGCGCGCGAAGATGGAAGAGTCCGACCGCCTTCGAGCCGAAAAGGCTGACGAAGAAGCGCGCCGGATTGCCGCTGAGAAGAAAGCATCCGACTTGATGCTCGACTCCGAGTTCTCCACCGCGTTCATGCGTTCGGGTACCCAGCTGGCAAATCCGGCGTCCATCGATTTCATCAAATCCCAAGCACGCGCAACCATGGAAGCGGAAGGCTTGAGCATGGAAGCGTGCGTGGCTGAAGTGTTGGAGAAGCACGCGTATCTGGTAGCTCCTCCCCAAGCACCGCAACCCGTTGCACCGGCACCCCCACCGCCGGCCGCGAGCAGCGTTCCTCCTGCGCAGGTCAAACACACCGAGACACCGGCACAAGAGACGCCGAAGAATTCGGTTGACACGCGGAATATGACCCCCCAAGAGTACAAACGCTACAGGCGCGAAACGCACGGTTTCTAGTCCAAAGGTATAGACCACGATGTCACTCTCACTTCAAGGCATTCTTCCCGCGCTCGGGTTCCTGGAAACTGTTGTTCAGGACAACACGCTCGCGCGCGAATTCTACGACGCACTCTTCCCGGAGCTTCTCTACCGAGCTGAGGCAACCCCCGAACGGTGGGAAGCCAACCTCGGTGAGCGGATGATCTTCACACGATCGTCCCTCCTGAAGCCGACGGTGAAGCCACTGGAGCCGGGTTTCGACCCTACTCCCAAGAGCCCCGCGTATGAGCAGTGGGAAGTCGTCGCCAGCCAGTACGGTGACTCGATCGACACCAACATGCCCGCTAGCCGCACCGCGCTGGCGAGCTTGTTCGCTCGGAACGCGAAAACCCTCGGCCTCAACGCCGGTCAAACCCTGAACCGCCTTGCCCGAGACAAGCTATTCGCTGCGTACATCGGCGGAGCGACCGTCACCACGGCTCCGGGCGTTGCGACCGTGGACGTCCCCGTTGCTTCGTTGAACGGATTCGGAACGGTCATCGTGAACGGCCAGGTTGTGCCCGTGAGCACGGCGAACCCCAAAGCGGCGACGATTTCTGGCGTTGTTCCCCCGGACGTTCTGATCATCGGCGTCGTCCCCGACAACCCGAACGAGCCCCACGGGCCCGGAACCCTCACGCTCGCTGCTCCCGTCACGTTTGCAGCTGGCGCGGTGGTCACTTCGGCAGATGCGCCCACGATCATCCGGTCGGGCGGCGGAACCAGCGTGGATTCCTTGGTCTCCACGGACGGTCTCACCGTTCAAGACATCCGAGAAGCGGTCGCAACCCTTCGTCGGAACCGCGTGCCGCCCCACGAGGACGGCTACTACCACTGCCACCTCGACCCCGTTGCGGAGTCGCAGATCTTCTCGGACAACGAGTTCCAGCGACTTCTTCAGTCGTTGCCCGACGACTTCCGCTACCAGCGGTTCGCGATCGGCCGACTGGCGAACTGCGTGTTCTACTCGAACAACGAGTCGCCGAACCCGGAGAACACGGGCGTCCTGATCAACACCCGCGGCGACGCGCAAACCTCCCCGAGCTTGGGAGGCGAAGTTGTCAACGGCGCAGGCGTTTCCATCATCCGCACCATCCTCACCGGGGGCGGCGCGATCATGGAGAAGTGGATCGACGAAACCGCGGAATACTCCAGCGAGGCCGGATACCAGGGCAAAGTCGGAGCGTTCTCGGTCGTCAACAACGGCATCGTGGTGCCAATCGAGCGGACTCGGTACATCATCCGCGCTCCTCAAGATCGCCTTCAGCAGATTGTCAGCCAGTCGTGGTCAGCTAGCCTTGACTTCGGCATCCCCGCTGACTTGTTGGGAGGACTCACAGACGCCCGGTTCAAGCGAGCCGTCGTCATCGAAAGCGGTTCGGCCCTCTAAGACAGGACCCGAAAGGACAAACCAATGGCGACTACAAAGCAAATGCTCAACGCGGGCCAACCCAACGTCACGCCGGACGCGATGCAGCGTCTCAAGATGGGGGACGTTATGGAGGGGCTCATTCCCAAACAACGAGAGCGCACTGGTCTCGTTGCGGCGGCAACCCAAGTGGAGCCGGAACCCGGGTTCGTCCAGTTGGTCGAACTTCCCGCCGGCCCCACTACCCTCACCATCGTCGGGCCCGACACCGTGCCCGGAGCTGGCGAGGTCTCGATCTCCTACGACGCCCAAGGCGTGGCAACCTTGACCTTCGGTGACGGTCCTCAGACCGATTACAACGTGATCAAGCAGTCACTTCCCGCGGATTTCCAGGCGCTACTGGACAGCGACCTGGGCCAGGCGCTCTAATAGGGGGAGAGGAACCGGACGATGGCAAAATCACGACGAGGCCGAAAGGCCAAAGGCAGCAGCAAGATCCCCGGTCGGCGCAAGTCGACTGCAGACCAATACCCAGGCGCTCCCATGGGGGGCCAGGGTGGAAGTCAGTGGGGAGCACCCGGCAACGCAGCCGGACCCGGTGGCGTGTACCAGCCCGCCTCCGGTTCAGGGAACACCCTCAAGGACCTTCCTGGGCGCATGAAAGAGCCCCCAGGCGGAGTCCATGGCCCGAGCTACTTCAAACCGGCTACGAGCCAAGGTAGTGACGGTCCGCTCCCCGCTGAGCGGTTGCGGGATGCGTCAGAAGGGCGACCCGTTCAGGGGTACGGCCCGGGTAGAGGTCGCTACAAGACCTGATTGACGGCTCGACCGTCCAAGGCCCCGTCGCACTAGCGGCGGGGTTTTTGTTATGCTTTCAGGCATGCCAGAGGAAAAACCGAAGAACGAAGAGTCCAAGCCGAGGCTCTCCATCGCCCATTTGAAGTCCCGTATGGATAACCACGAAGAATCCGTCAAAGAGACCATCGCGAACCTGCAAAACGAGGTGAACCGCCTGTCCGGCGTGGTCGACAATTTGGAGAATCGGTTCGGGCGACTGGAAATCGCGGCGCCCCCCGCTCTTCGGGCGCTGGAGTTCAACGCGGTCGCGGAGATCTTGAAGTCGAACCCGTACGCAGAATTCGAGGTCCTTCAAACCTGGCAACGCCACAACAAGTCATACGCGGGAGGCCAGACGATTCGCTCGGACCACCACCCTCGTCTGCTCGACCACGTTCGGGCTGGGCTGCGCCTTGGAGTGCCGCAGAAGCAAGCTGAAGCCGTCCAACGCTACCGAGACGAGGCCAAAGCCCAAGAAGAGCTGAACCGGCAAGCACTGATCGCGCGCTCGGAGGAAGCCGTAGAGGACGCCAAGCGTCGAGCTTTAGCGGCTCGGGAGACGTGATACTCTCAAGGTGCCGTGGCCCTGAATCTTGAAGAACGCGCTCGTGTTCGCTACCACCTTGGGTACTTGAACACCAATGTGGGAAACGCGCTGGCCATCGGTTTGGTGGCCGCGTCCCAGATCTTGTTCATCCTTGAGCGGAACATGGATGACCTGCTGGAAGAAGGCGAACCTTTGGTGCGGCGTGCGGTGGCCGAACTGGATTGCATCGAAGACCAACTCAGCCAATCTCGGGGCAATTACGCATTCCGTGGGGTGGAAGAGGTCGAGTTCGACCAGCACCAAGAAGACCGGCTCCAGGACCAATATCTCCAATGGGCCAACGCCTTGGGGGATATCTTGGCCACCCCGATCAACCCGTTCTCGAAGCGTCACCGCTTCATGCGGGGCGATGTCATCTTGATCGAGCCCACGTGATATGCTGCCCCCATGGGCACCCTTTACACCGACGAGCCTACCGGGGACTGGACTCTGCTCCGAGTCAAAGCCAATGACGGTGCCCCGGGAACGTTCGCGGATGACCCCGATTACGCCGGAACCAATACGGTACCGCCCCAGGACGAATTGCAGTCGTTTCAGGGGCAGCTCTCCTACAACGGCGGATTCCGCACCCGCAAGCTCGTGGTCATGGTCATCCCTGTTGACGCCAACGACGCGCCTGTGGACCGTGGGACGTTTGGGTTTTCGATTACCCTGACCGAGGTCGCACAAACCTCGGGCAACGAACTGGAGTTCCAACCGCCCCCTCCAGGGCCCGTGTTCGTCATCGACGACGAGCCGGTGCGGGGCCAAACGTCGAGCCGGCGGATCGTTTTCGAGATCGAGAAGGGCCAGTACGGGTTCCGACTTGCTGACTTTGTGGCGGTTCCTGCGACGGCTGAAGAGCTTCGCGTGTACGTCAAGGCTGCGTGATGTCCGATCCTTGCACGTGCGTTTGCGAGCCGCCCGATGAGTGCAAGGGCGGAGGGTCCTGCGAGATCGCAGCGTCCTATCGCACGTGTTTGTCCAAGAAGATGGTGCCCACATGCGGGGATTTGGACGCCAGGGGCAACGTGGTCGTGGGCCCCAATGGTGACGCGCTTTGCGACATTTACGCGCCAATCGACCCGTGCGTGTACCAACGCAGCATCGGCGTCACGATCCAAAGCTCCATCGACGCGGCACGCCGACTCATCCACGAGCTAGGATTTCGCCCCTACCGGGTGTATCTCGTCTGGACTCGGAGAGACCGGCGCCAGATTTTCCAAGAGTTTCGCCGAAAAGAACTGATGCCCGTGACGGTAAGCCCTTTGGACGCGGTGGACCGAGAGCTGCGGCAAATCGGACTCGATGAGGTCGGTAGCATTCGTCTCACGCGGGTTTCGCCCAACCAGACCACCGACTACGAGCTGAGAGGCCAAATTATTCAGGGGCAAGACCTGGGGCCCGACGAGCAGTTCTTCTACGAAGTGGTAAGGATCCCCCGTTTTGCCGGTGAAACACCAGAGCGTGAGCGGTTCAACATTGGCTCCGTGCCCTACTACAACGCGGTCAAGTTCGAGTGGGAGTTGGAAATCCACAGCCAGCACGCGAACCGGTCCCCCGAAGGTCAAGATCAGACGTTCGAGCCCCTCACGCCTCCTCGCAAAGGCCGCCTACAGGTTCTCAGGCGATGACCTCCACGATCCGAGTCACGTCAAAGCGTTTTCGCCGCATCGCCCCC
>Ga0163180_10000787_pt1 | contig 18210 bp, 9 predicted proteins | sample AtlANTMetagenome_2_FD_109647 | JGI IMG/M metagenome (GOLD analysis project Ga0163180, IMG submission 109647) | Marine eukaryotic phytoplankton communities from the Atlantic Ocean - Atlantic ANT 4 Metagenome | ecosystem: Environmental > Aquatic > Marine > Oceanic | place: North Atlantic Ocean...
ATACCGCCATGGTCTGGCATCTCTACCATTGCATTCATTTTAAAGTAAGGAAGTTCAAAGTGTCCAAACATATATCTACATTTTGTTTTCTGTAGTGTTTTCCACTCGTCTCCTACTAGCCAAGGAATCAATGCAACGTCATCTTTTACAAGTGCATCTTCTACCAGTGTTACATTTTCAAATAGTCCTGCATAAGGTAAACTGTTTAGATCACGTTTTTCTCTGTAGTACAAATCATGATTGCCCATAATCATATACACATGTTTAAACGCACGACTTAGTTTGCCTACATTTTCTACACTGTGATTGAGTGTGCTTACATTTACACTAGCTCTATGATGATGCCAGTCGCCGAGGAATATACAAGTTTCACAGTCTTTGCTTTGTTCAATAAACCAATCAACAAACTCTGCACAATCACGATTATGCTGTTTACTGTTGTTTTTATTTCCAAAGTGAATGTCTGTAAAGCATGCGGCTTTATTAAAAAATGTCATGATTCTCCAGTCAAGGAAGTTTTACTTCTATCATTGTAGCTTCTGATGTATGTATTGTCAACCTAAACGTTGAACCCGTGTTCTTTGCGTTCTTTATCGGCGGCTTCATCCCATTTAGCACGTTCAGCCATTTCATGTTCAATCTGTCTAGTAAAGCTGGGCATTTGTCCTGCTTCTTGTAGTAAATCGTCTCTGATGTTTTGGTTACGTTTCTCTAGGTTCAACACCCTAGTAAAACTATTGGTAACCGCGGCTGTGTAATATGCAAATGGGTTTTGACTTTTAAGTTCATTAAACTGTAATCCGATTTGACTTAGTTGTAATAATGCGTGACTACGCATTTCATCTACATAAGTATAGCCTCGCCAGTTACTACGCATGCTGTACCTTTCACACAGTTTGATAAACATCTTTGCAAGATTATTGCTTACTGCGCCATGTCCTACATTAAATTTACCATTGTCAAATCCACCTTCCCAATGACTACGAACTACTTCTGTTAGTTCACCGTCTTTGTAAGCAAAGTGTTTGAATGGTGGAAAGTTACATTTTGCATGATGATCCGCAGTTGTTTTAGGTTTGCTTTTTCTGCCTGGCTCCAGTGGCACATGTTCAAATGTCATTAATCTGAAAATTAAGTCTTGTTCATCTATTGTGTCTGGGTCTATCTTGTAATTGATCTGTTTTGGTTTCTGACTGGTTTTCCTACTAGTATCTCCATGCCATGTCCAATAAGCATCTTCATATGCTTGATTACTCAATTGAGCGGCTCTATTCTCTTTTGCCAATTGAATTATTTCTTTATTTTTAACATGCGTTATGTCTTCAACAATTACATCAAATCTTGTATAATCATCGTCAATGACACTACAAAAACTTAGTTTGCTTTTGTGTATCTCTTTTAACATGTCTTTGTTGTTTAAATAATTTTGTTTCCTCATTGTTATTCCTTTGATTTCTAACAGTATATGCTCAATATTGCGATATGTCAATAACTACCCATTTATTTCTACTATAAATATAACTATAGGAGATCGTAATGAAATATGCACAATTGACAGAAGATGTAGCTAGTGATGTTGCGGTATTTTATGGTGGAAGATTTCAGCCTATGCATAAAGGTCATCATAAAGTCTACATGGATCTAGTGGAACAGTTTGGTTCCTCTAATGTATTTATCGCTACTACAGTTAGCAAAACTGCAACTCCAGAACGTGACCCATTTACATTTGATGAAAAGAAAATGATTATGGGAAGTATGTTTGGAATACCTGCTGACAAAGTTGTGCAAACACAGCCTTATAGACCAGATGTTACACTAACTGGTAAAGACCCAAACAACACAGCGGTAATACTAGTATTCAGTGCTAAAGATGCTGGCAGACTAAAGCGTGGAGGTTTCCTTAGAGATTACGAACCAGGTGCTGAAATGGTACCTAGTGACCAAGGAGCATACATTTATGAAGTGCCAATACAAGAAGGTGGTATGAGTGCTACTGATTTTAGAACTGTTATGAAGAATGAAAGTTTAAATGACAATCAAAAGATGATGCAGTTCAGGGAATTTTTTGGCAGTGTTAATCCTAAGATGTTTGCTTTTATAAAGGATAAATTAAATGCCTGAGTCCCAAGGAATACAAGCCCAAAATAGAGCAGAACTTGTACTCAAGCCAGGTGCTGTAGGTACATATATGTCAAGCAGTTTATTAACACCATTGAAAGAACATGGTGGAATTATGTTTCCTTATCAACCTGATATAACATTTTCACAAAGTGTAAACTATAGTCCATATGACATGGTACACACAAATTATACATTTAATGCATATAGAAATACACCAAGTCCAAGTATACAAATGAATGCACAATTTGCAAGTGTAACAGATGAAGAAGGCAGATATACTTTGGCTTGTATACATTTTTTACGCAGTGTAACCAAAATGTTTTTTGGAATAAATGACTTAGGTAAGTCGCCATCGTCTGGTACTCCGCCTCCAGTGTTATTGTTCAGTGCGTTTGGTCCACAGTCGTTTAACAGAATACCTGTAGTTGTAGAAAGTTTTAGTACCAACTATGACAGCCAAACTGATTTAAAAGATGTAGATGGCAGTAACATTCCAGTGGTAATGAATATGTTTATAGGACTTACTGTACAACAAAATCCTGACAAACAAAAGAGTCAATACAGTACTCACAACTTCATTAGTGGTTCCGCTTACAAGCAAGGATTTATTTAATGTTAAAATATAGAGACAACAGCAACTATGCGGCGACAAATGTAAACCAAAAATACTTAGAACTGTATAATCCACCAATCAATATAGATAACCTAAGTGATAGGCAAATTACAGTAACTATACAAGGAAAGTATGATAGACGTCCTGATTTATTAGCACAAGATATGTACGGAAACAGTAGATTATGGTGGGTGTTTACTCATTATAATAGAGATAAGCTCAGAGATCCTATAATGGACTTTAAAGCTGGAATAGAAATAAGTGCACCAAAAGAATATAAGTCATCAGGGGTTAACTAATGCCGCCAACGTTTACTGATTACTATCAAGACAATGTTTTAAACCAGTATGATTCTTACACATACAAGTGGAAGATGATGATGGTGCATCCAGATGAAGCACACAAGTTTGAACAGCTTTCAAAGCCTAGTTCCAATAGAGTTGTGGTTATGGCAGAGTCTGGAGTAGAAAGTGAAATAAACATACAAACTGTAAATCAATCATTGGTATTGGCATTCAAAAAGAACAGAGATAGAAATGGGCTTGCTAATATGTTCAGCATTAATCTTGTTGAACCAGGCGGAGCTACATTTTTTAACAGAATTATACTAGCCGCAAACAGATTGGGCATTGAAAACCATTTGCATGCTTGTTATATGTTAGAATTAAAATTTATAGGCTATAACCCAGACGGTACAACAGATGAAGATATGGTTGGTCCTTTTTATTATGTGTGTGCAATGACTGGATTAACATTTGATTATAGTGAGGGTGCAACTTCATATAGAGCTGATCTAATAGAAACACATCAAGAAGCGTTCTCACCACAGCAACTACATTTAAAAATGGATAGTGGAAATATAGTTGCAAATACTTTTGGACAATTTCTAACAGAATTCCAAAAAGTGGTTGAAAAACAAGAACTTGAACGATTAGCAAAAAGTGTAAACCAAAGATATCCTACAGAATATGTTTTTGGTTTAACAGATGAAGCAAAAAAAAGAGGCTGGGACAAATGGGAATTTGGTGCAAGTACAAACGGCGGAATGGAGTTAGACCTAGGCAGTACTAGTGTTACTGGATCAGGAACACTTACATTTAGATTTGACAAAGGTACTTCTATAAGTGATGCTATTGTGACTGCATTATTGCATACGGCAAATATGAGAAAACTTCCTACTAGTAAAGGTGGATTTCATAAAGACAATGAAAATGATGGAGAAGCAAAAGCACTAACTTTTGCAGATCTAAGTGCTTGGTATGTTTTTGAAACTGAAACCAAGTATCTATACTACGACGATTTAAGGAAGGTTTATTCAAAACACATAACATTCAATATAAAACCATATACAGTATCTGAGCTTATACATGATCCAATTAGTTTTGAAGAAGTAATTAACGATCCTGTCTTACAGAAAAAACGAGTAGGGCAGATATTTAAAAACGGTTTACTTGCAAAAAGATTTGATTACACTTATACAGGGTTGAATACTGAAGTACTGAATTTAGATATAAGTTTACAAAACACATACTTTCAGTTGCAAGCTATTAACCACGGTGCAATGATGACAAGACTGCAAACTCAATCAGGAGAAGGTGGGCCAGGTGAACTGGTTAATAGATTACGTAATGAACAAATGAATATTCAAACAAGAATGAATGAAGCAAGAGATAATCAAACTAAACTTAAAAATGAATTAGAAAAATTAAATCAAAATTCTCCATTTCCTCCAGGATCAGGATTTGGAAATAATGATGCTTTTGAAGGTAAAATTGCAGAAACAAAAGATGCAATACAAAAATCAAGTCTTGAATATATGAGACTAGAGTCGCAAAAAGTAGCGGCTGACAAAGCATACAATGAAGCATATAAAAATAGACCACAAACAGAACCAAAGAATAAATCACCTGTTACAAATCGATATATGACACAAAGCGAATTTTATGAACAAACAAATGAACTTTCGCAAAATATGATGCCACTGAGTTTTGATTCAAACATAGTAAAAAGTAAAGCAACTGGTGATGCTACACCTGACACAAAAAATCAAGGTGCTTTTATGTTGGGTGCAGTAGAATTAAACTTAAACAGCATGGCTGATTTAGTACAGCAAATGATTTCTATTAGAGGTGATCCTTATTGGTTAGGAGCACCTAAAGGTGAAAACACATACAGAAATGGAGCCAACTATGCTAGAGGTGGCGTACACTATTTCTTAAATATGAATTTCCCTACATACCCACAACCAGACTCTGGATTTATGGATGCTGATAAAATGAATTTTGGTATTATAGGCATGTATAGAGTTACGAGAGTAGATGCTGTATACAGCGACGGTCAATTCACAATGACACTACAATCATTTAGAGATACCAATACTAACACAGGATTTGTAATTGAAGAACTAATGAGTGGACGCATAGCTGATACTGAAGTAAAAAGTCTAGCAGAGAGATACAAAGATTCGGAGGAAACTGAAGGCAAAGGTGATGGAGCAGATGATCAAACTCCAACAGAAGAGAGTACAGGTGACCAATCTGATCTAACTCCTGACAGTGAATTATCAAACTTAAATGGTGGCGCACCTGGTACATACACAGAAGATCAGGCAACAGTTGCAGGTATTAGAAAACTACCAGTTGCTCCAGACTTGGCACAGATGTTAACAAATGTAGCGGCTGAAACAGGAGTAGACATACAAGTACGCAGTGGTGGACAAGATGATACAACTGGTAGACCAAGTGGTTCAAGTGATAGGCATACTGGCGGACATGCGGCAGATGTTGCATTGTATGTAGGCACTGGTGCTAATAGAAGAAGACTAAGCACTAGAAATGAAGCAGATTTACCTTATATTCAAGCAGTTTTTGAATCAGCTAGAAAACAAGGTGTAACAGGATTTGGAGCAGGCAACGGTTATATGGGAGACGACATGTTCCACATGGATAATGCGGCTAAGTATGGACAAGGATCAGTTGCTGTTTGGGGTGGACACTCTAAGAGATATGCAGGTGCACCTAAATGGTTGCAAACATTTGGAAAGAAACTGACATGAGTATGAGAAGAGGTACAAACAGACCAGGTGTTGACAACACCACACCAAGAGAATTTACTGATGCACCAGTAACTGGTTTAAATCCACCTAGAGGACTAAAACTTGCTAAAGTTGTTGATGTTGCTGATGACAGATACGAAGGCTATATGTATGTTGACATGATTGGAAGTAATATAATCCAAACAGATGTACAAAGCAAAGATGCAAGACAAAAATATACAAGAGTAAGACGCATGCAACCTTATGGTGGCGCTTATCAAGGTGATGATCATACTAGAAGTTATGGTATGAGTACTCATCCTCCTGCACCTGGTACAGAAGTACTGGTTGCATTTACAGGACAAGACCAAGAAGGCATAATTGTAGGGATTTTACCTGACACAACAAGAAATAGCAGTTATCCAGACAATGCAGTTAGCTATGTAGAAGGTGAAGGCAACTCAGTTGGACCAACATTTGATAGTGGTGTAACAAAAACACAAGATAAAAACGCCAGACCCAGACATCCGTTAGCAGGTGCCTTAGCAAAACAAGGGTTAGGTTTAGACAGTGTAAGAGGATTAAGCAGTAGTAGTGCAAGACGAGAATCTCCTAGCAATGTATTTGGTTTTAATACTCCAACTGGACATAGTTTTGTAATGGACGACGGAACAGTTAGTAAAAGTGAAACAAGTTTAGCACCAGACAAAGATAGACAACCTGGTCAAAGTAATCTTATGAGATTACGCAGTGCTGGTGGTGCTCAAATGTTGTTTAATGATACAGCAGGTATTGTATATGTAATAAACCAAGCAGGAAACAGTTGGGTACAACTAAGTTCAGATGGCAAAATAGATATCTATAGCAGTGGTGATATCAGTATGCATACAGAAAATGATTTAAACTTCCATGTTGGTGGAGATTTTGCATTAGATGCTGATGCAATTAATATTAAAGCAAGAGGCAGTGACGGAATAAAAATGGAAACAGCCACAGGTGAAGTAAACTTGCACAGTAACAAAGACATAAAACTTACAACTGATTTAAATCTACATTTAAAAGCTGTTGGCAACAGTAGAACTACTGCCGCCTTGATAGATTTGAACGGTCCGCCAGCATCGGAAGCAACAAAAACTACAAACAACAACATAAGTGTAAACAGAACTGTAAAACAAAGTATTACTGGTAGAGTTCCAGAAGCTGAACCTTGGGGTGGGCATACTGAACAACAAGGTCAAGTAGGAGCCGCCGCTAGTAGTGATCGAAACTTATCAGGTAAAGACATTGATGTATCTAAGATAGAAAATAACAATCAAACTGCACCTAATAATCCAAATAGCAGTAGCACACAAACTGGCGGTTTTGAAACACCAAGTAGAAACACCAATCCAAGAAACGGGAGTGCATTTTAATGTCGTTAGATAGTGTAGCAAGACGTTATCAAACTGTATGGGAAGACTTTGTTGTACAAAGTCATCACTTGTATCACACAGAATTAGAAATAGACAGCGTTAACGCTAGTGCAAATTGTGAATTGGTTGCACTTAACTTTGCTAGATACAACGGTTTCAATGGTTTTGCATATGGTGAAAGCAGTGTAGATACAGGTATTACTGAACAGCAAGCATATGATTTATGGATTACTGAATTTGACAAGCAACAAAGACTGGTTAAGAATCAAATAAAGTCTAATGATATAAAACTTATTAGTCAAAGTGTTTATGACGGAATTGTATTGCTAAATTGGGCTACAGGAAACATGTTTAATGTAGATGCAGTAGAAGGACAGTACAATTTATTACCTCATATTAAAACAAAAGCATATGATACAGTAGCAGATATGATCAAACGCAGTGATATGAATAACGAAAAGTGTATTAAGGCGGCTACAGTTCTAAGACTTGCAGATTATGGTAAAACAAAAAATAGAACATGGATGAGAACAAATGGCATATACAATATGCGTGATCAAAATGAAAAAAATCTACTATCAGACAGTGAATTAAGAAAAGCAAGGTATGCATACTATGCTGAAACTCTTAAATTTTTACCTTTTACTCCAGAAAGTATCAAAAGGGATATATCTAACAAATACAACAAGTCTTTAATTAGACAAACTTTTACATATAGTGGAACGACTACATTTACTCTAAACAAAACACCTAGTATGACACCAGTAGAAAAGCTACAAGTAATAGTAAATGGAGACATTATACAACACTTATTTGACTTTACAGTTAGTGGTACTACACTTTCAATCACCAAAACGTTACAAACTGATGATTTCATTGAAACTATAGTAAAAATATAAACTGAGTAGTTAATTTTGCAATAAATATTAGTATGGTAACTTATATAGGATATAGCAGTGTAGATCAAATAACGGGCAGTAAACGTCTTGAAGATGTTGATATTGCCAAGAGGGATCTAATGAATCATTTGCAAACACGTAAAGGTGAAAGAGTGATGAATCCAAAGTTTGGTAGCATACTACCTGAATTGGTTTTTGAGCCTTTGGATAATAGAACAAAAAACGAGGCTTTGCAAGATATTACAGATATTGTAAACAACGATCCAAGATGGAGATACTTGGAAGCTATCCTTAACAAAACAGACGAACATTCTTTAGAAGTTCGTGTTAGACTAGAATACATTGATACAGGAACAGCAGAAGAACTGTTTCTTACATATACAGGTGAGCAGAACTAATGGCACAAGGCGCAAGACAAAGTAGTTTATTTGCCGCAGAAGATTTTAGCGTTGTATACGAAAGTTTCAGCGAAGCAAACTTCCAGGCGTATGATTATGAAACCATAAGAAACGCAATGGTTGACTACATTAACAACAACTATCCAGAGAATTACAATGACTGGATCAATTCAAGTGAATTTGTAAGTTTAATAGAACTTATGGCATTTTTAGGTCACAACCTAGCATTTAGAGCAGACCTAGCAAGTAGAGAAAACTATCTTAGTACAGCAGAACGCAGAGAAAGCGCCTTACGTATTGCTGAATTCTTAGGATATACTCCAACAAGAAACGTAGTTGCTAGTGGTTATTTAAAAATTGATAGTGTAAAAACAAATGAACCTGTATTTGATGCAAGCGGAACAAGTCTTGCTAATGTTAGTGTTAATTTTGATGATAGTACAGATCCTAATAGCTACCAAAACTTTTTAACAATAATGAATGCAATATTTCAATCAAGCAGTCAGTTTGGTAGTCCATTTAGTAAATTCAGCAGTGGTAGTGTTAGTAACGAAATATACAGAACCAACAGTGTAGCAAATATTGCAGTACGCAACTTTCAAAATCTAGTAAACAACAGAAGTACAACTTTTAGTTTTCACAGTGTTAAAGCAAACACAACAAATAAAACACTAGAAGAGAAATCACCTGATCCGTATGGTGTTGTAGATTTATTATACAAAAATGATAACAGCGGTAATACAAGTGCTAACACAGGATTCTTTGTAGGCTTTAAACAAGGTGCTTTAGAATATCAAGACTTTACAATTGCTGAAGGCATTCCTAATATCGTTTTAGATATTGATACAGATAATATTGCAAGTGGCAATGTATGGGTACAAACAATTGACGAAGTTGGTAGTGTACAAAAAAGCTGGACAAGGGTAGACAAGCAGTTTGGCAACAATACTATATTCAATGCAAAGTCAAACAACATAAGAGACATCTATACTATTGCTAGCAGAGAAAATGATCAAATCAGTATTGTATTTGGTGATGGTAATTTTGGCAATATTCCACGTGGAATAATCAGAGTATGGTACAGAACAGGATTAAACTTAACTTATACACTACAGCCAGTTAGCTTTAGTACTGTTAACTTGACTACTGAATATATTGGTGCTAACGGAAACACGTACTCAATGACATTTAACTGTAGCTTGAAGTCGAATGTTACTAATGCAAGTGAACGTGAAAGTATTGCAAGTATCAAAGCAAATGCTCCTAGATACTTCAGCACACAGGATAGAATGGTAACAGCAGATGATTACAGTTTGTTTCCAGTTACAGTCAGCGAAAATATTAGTAAAATTAAAAGTATTAATAGAGTACACAGCGGACACAGTAGATTCAGAGACATATATGATCCAACAGCAACATACAATGATGCAACGCAGTATACAGATGACGGATATGTTTATGAAAACAATGTAACCAACAGAAGTTTAATCAGTATGCCTAGCACATTAACAGGTGCACAAATTTATGATTTACATATCAAACCTTTGTTAAGCAATCCTGAACTTAAAAACTTTTATTACAATAGACAAGGATACACCAGTACTGGGTATAACAGTCAAAGTGATTTTAATAACACAACTGATGGAATTACAGTTGTAAATTCTACACTAAATGATGAAACAAATGTATTTCGTTGGAATCAAGTAACAAAAGGCGCCAATGGTTGTAGTGGATATTTTACATACAACACAGGTGGCACAGCTTATGTACAAAGAGTAGGACTAACACAAACAAACAGTTTGAAAAAAGCAAGTTTAAACAGCTTAGTAGAATTTATTAGTACACCTTTTAAAACAGGTTATATTAGTGCAATTACTAAAGTAGCAGGTGGTAGCGGATATACCAGTGCTCCAACTGTAACTATTAGTGGTAGTGGAACAGGTGCAACAGCTACCGCAGTAATACAATCTGGTGCAGTAAGTCATATTGTTGTTAACAATAGTGGTAGTGGATATGATGCAAATACAATTGTAACACTAACAGGTGGAGGTGGTAGCAGTGCTACAGCAACTATCACAGTTTCAGATGCTCCAACACAATGGATTAAAATTGATAGACTGTACAAAGATGGAATTGGAGACGATGACAGTTCAGGTGCTCCTACTGGTTTAGACAACACAGGAAAAGGTGCAGTAGTACTAAGTGGTATAATTAATGCAGGTGCAAGAGTAAACAGAATTGTTCCTGTAATAAACACTGATTTAGATGCTACTACAAAAGCAGATGTAGTCAGTAAAATAAATGCACAGAACAGTTTCGCACTAAGATATGATGCTAATGCACAGCAATGGAAAGTAATTGAAACAGCAAATATTCCTGCTAATACTACAGCAAACAATTTAGCAACTCAATGGAGTAGACAGTATGAAGCAGACAATACAGCTACAGGAAGAGATAACAGTTGGCTGATAAGATTAAACTACAGCTCAACACAATGGGAAGTACTTACACGAAGAACACAAATGGTTTTTGGAAGTACACAAAAATTAAAGTTTGGTAATTTAAATTTTAATGAAACATTCAGCAGTGAAACAGCAAAGCCACAAAGAGATTGTATTAAAGTTTTAAGTATGAATAAAACTACTGATACAAATGCAACACCACTAGGTAAGAATTATAAGTTTAATATATTTGGATATTTTACATATCAAGATGGTTATACAGATCCTCATAATGTAAGAGTAACAGTTGCTGATCCTGATAATAGTGATTACCCAACTGATCCAGAAAGTTTTAACAAAGTACTTGCTGGACAAACTATTAAGTTGGGTACAAAAACAGTTGACGGATTCGATTATACAGTATATGATGCAAGCGGAACAACCACTGTAAATGGTAAAGCAAACTTGCACATGCAGTATGATAGAATTAGTGACATATACAATCTAATTGACCCAGCAGTAACAAATATTGTAGACACTTATGTATTGCTTAACAGTTATGACAGTAACTTTAGAACATGGGCAAACTATGATGGTAGAAGTGAAACTAAACCTAACCCTCCTACTATTAGTGAACTTACAAATCTGTTTACAAGTTTAGAAAGTAAAAAAGCAATCAGTGACCAGGTAATTTACAGACCTGTAAAATATAAAATACTGTTTGGAGATTTAGCAAGTAGTGAATTGCAAGCACGTTTTAATGTTACAAAGACCAGTAACAGTACACTGAGCGATACTGAAGTTAAGCAAAGAGTAATATCACTTATCAATGCTTACTTTAATATTAACAATTGGGACTTTGGTGAAGACTTTTACTTTACAGAAATGGCGGCTTACATACACAATAATCTAGTAGGCGAGATAAGTCAAATAACAATCCAACCAGTAGGCAGTGATACAGAAGCAAGAGACTTGTTTGAAATTACAAGTTTTGGTGACGAGTTATTTTTACCAGTAGTTAAATCAAATAATATCGTTGTTGCAAACAGTGTAACAGGAAACAGTACAACTATTGCAGAAAGTGCAAGTGTTAGTGTAACAGGCGGCGGAAGCAGTAGTTCGGGGAGTGGATACTAATGAGCGAACGCAAAGCAAATCCTAGTGTAGCACCGTTAATTACAACTCCAGGTGCTGGCAAAAAATTTACTGGTACAAGAGATATCACTGGTTTATTGCCTAGCGTATTTCAAACAGAAGTTAACAAACAGTTTTTAGATACAACACTAGAACAGTTGCTTTCATCAGGTAGCTTACAACCTATCAAAAATTACATTGGACAGAGATTTTTCAAAGACACAGTAAGCGTAAATTATATCAATGATGACAGAACAGAAGATAATTATCAGTTTGTACCTGCTTTGGTAAACAAAGATGAAACAAATAATAATGCAATTACACAAGTTTTACCATACAGTGATTTTATTAATACACTAAAGTACAACGAAGTTGATGTAAACAATCACAGTAAGCTATTAGACGAAAAAGGTTATACACTAGACTTACCGATTAACTATGATATGTTTATCAACTATCACAAATATTTTTGGTTATTGGATACACTACCTCCTGCAAGTATTAAAGCAACTACAACAAATACAATTGATATTGATACTTTAATTGGAGAAGTCAATTATACAACTCCAACATTAAGTACAAGCAATACACTAGCACTTCAGAATGGTATGCGTATTAGATTCATGCCAACACAGATTGATAGGTATACTCAAACCAGTTCAGGCAACACAACATTTAGTGCTACAGTTACCACAGCTCAAACATTAAAAGTTTACAAAAACAATATACTACAAACTTTAACAACACATTATACATATAACAGTGGAACTGGTGTAGTTACATTCGCAACGGCTCCTGCATTGACAGATGAAATTGAAATACACACATTTTATTCCAAGAGTACAAGTGGTAACTATCCAGTAGGTGATATCTATATTGTTGATGGTGTAGGCGAAGCCAGTGGTATAAAACTTACAAAACAGTTCACAAGTGGTCAAGTAGAAGGCAGTTACAGTGATAGAATTTGGATAAATCATACAGTTTACAGTAGTCAAGAACCAACAGGGTTTGACGAAACAGCAAGCAGTTTTGATTTTAGACCATTTGATTTACAAGAATATAAAATGACTACAAGAGATTATGTAGTTGAGCAAAGATATTCAGCAGATCAAAGTGCTTGGGCAAGAAGTAATTTATGGGTACATGAAGATACTGCAAGAGCAATTATAACATTTGAAAGTTTAGTTGATACTGATTATTTAAAAGACAGCGTAAGAGCTGTAAGACCAATCATTGAATATAAAGCTAGTATTGAAAAATATAACTTTGGTAAAAGACATATTGCAAATGTAACGTATTTGATTGAAGACAATACAATCGATCCTGCTACAGCAATCGTAGGTCAAACAGCATATGATTGGAATATAACAGGTATTAATACAGCATGGACACAATCAGTCGGAGGTTCAGAAGTAGGTGATCAATACTATGTAGACCTTGGCACTTCGCCTAATACAAAACGTACTTACTGGCAATGTATCAAAAATCACACCACTGCTAGAAATCCTATACATGGTGAGAATTATGAATATTGGAAACAAATAACACCACAAGAGCTTGAGAATGGTGATAGTATTTTGTTCCTAAGAAATGCTAATACAACTTACAATGAAAAAATATTTAGAGTAGGTGGTGTAGGCAGTTCAATTACACTTACAGAAATTTTTGGACCAGCTAGTACTAGTATAGTTGCAAATGATAAAGTTGTTATTATAAATGCATTCAACACTACAAAGTTTGACGATGGTGAAGAAGCAAAACCATTTGGAGGCAGTGAATGGTATCACAACGGCACAGTTTGGGTTTATGGACAACAAAAGACACACAGAAGTGCAGGTATGCTTGCAGAGCTCTATGACATAAATGGAGTAATACTTAGTAATACAAATACATATCCAGAAAATAATTTTGTAGGTGCATGTATATTTGACTATGTACACAATGATTCTAATGCAAAAGACGAAGCATTAGGTTTTAGTCCAAGCTATGCAGATTATGGAAACAGCCCAGGTCTAAATTTCTACATGCCATTCTTAAGCACTAGATTTACATATACAAAAGTAAGCAGTGACGGATTGCGTAGTCTTAATCAAGAAATACAAGGTCAATATTACTACAGAGATTTGTCTGGAATTGCATACAATGGCTGGAGTATAATAAGAAATGGACAGCCTGTCAAGAGAACAATTAGTAAAACAGTTACAACTGAGAACAGTACCAAAACAATGGTTTTTGATTTGGGCTATACTGATTTTGCAACAGACAGACATATTACAATGTTCAAGCGTGATGCATATATCAATGTTAAAACACAAAAAGACACAGGACTAACAAATATTTTAAATGATGTTAATGGTAGACTTCCTGAATTGTTTTTTGCAACAAATACAACATATAATATAACAACACAGTTTAATCAATCAGAAGTTGAATTTGTAAACATGGACGGTACTGCAATTGGTAGTGGACTGACACGTACAGCAGGTAGTGGAAACGACTTTACAATAGTAGTTGCTTCGCCAACTGTAACTGCAATCAAGTATAGATTATCTGCATACCCAAACAGTTTTGGCGTAATTTATTTCAATACAATTGCAAATGACACCAACATAACAGTATATAGAAACAGACAAGAAAGTAGTAACTATACATTAAGCAACAATTTATTAACTATAAATGGCGGACTAGCAGTAGATGATATCTACGAAGTAGAATATTATACACACAACACCTACAGTGATTCAGCAGAAGGACATCAACAGGCTAGCGACACATACCTGCTTAATCCACAAAACAATAGTTTTACAAACATTACATTTGGTGACTTAATAGAACATATGCGTCAACAAATGACCAGCATTCCAGGATTTACTGGTGCATACTTTGGAACCAACAACTATAGAAATATTCCACATGTACATGAATTTGGTGGAACAATTAGACAACAACCTTATGGAACAGAGTTGCTCAATCAATTGCTTATGGATACAGATACAAACTTGTATGCCAGTATCAAACATGCAAGCAGTCACTACAGCATGTTCTTAAAGAAGTTTGCCACAAAAGCAGTACAAATACACAAATCATTGGATATTACAAAAAGCACATATCAAATGGTAGACAAGATACTTGAAGAAATGAATCTTGGTAAAAACAAAGACATGGAGTTTGCACAAAGCGATATGGCAATGTACAGAGATTTCGAAAGCAAAGACTACAGTTTTCAAACCACAATGACCAAAGTATTTGATTTACCACAAAGTGTAAACACATATGACGATAAATCTAATCATGTACAAGTATGGGTACAAGATGATGACGGTGCAGGCAACCTACGCTGGAGAGCATTGGTAAAAGACATAGACTATACAATTGGAAGTAACAAAGTTACTATCACAGGCACAGTAACCTATCCTGCAAGTGGTGTAGCAAAAACACATATTAGATGGTATAAAAGAGATAGCGTAAGTTTTGTTCCAAACAGTGCAGTAAAGCTAGGACTGATACGACCTTATACACCTGAACTGAGAACAGACTACAGTGAAGCCAGCAATGGTACAGCTACAACCAGTGTTATTGTTAGACACGACGGAAGCATACATGTACGCAACGGAACAGAAATTTATGATAGAAGCAGAGCTGGATATGATCCGGTTGATGCCGCTATATTTGACTTAGAGTGTAGAATATACAACAACCTAAATGCAACATTGGATAATATAGAAAATATTAAAACCTATATGCCTAACGCACACAGGGCAAATAGATATAGTAGAGCACAAATACAAAATTCAGTTGTAAGCGAATTCAATAAATGGAAAGTAGCAAATAATTATACTGATTTACAAGGCACCAGTTACTACAGTGGAGCAGATAAGTTTACTTGGAACTATAGCAGTGTTGCTCCAAACATCGGCGGCTGGAGAGGATTGTATCATCATTTCTTTAATACAGACAGACCACACACCCATCCGTGGGAAATGTTAGGTCATAATAAAAAACCAACATGGTGGGATACATACTACAGTTGGACAAATGTTACAAAACGCAATGCATTGATTACAGCGTTAAGGTATGGTAAAGTAAACGATCCAAGCGTTGATAATAACTTTGACATCAACTATAGCTATGACAACTATGATTGGACAAACAATACCTTAGTTACTAATGCTGGTGTGTTAAATGATCCAGATACAGCTAATATTGTTACTACACCAACTGTAACAGATAGACAAAAAGACTTTGTATACGGAGATTGGGGACCAGTAGAAGCAGAATGGAGACGTAGTCCAGAATATAAGATAGTTGAATTTTTATCTCTTGCTAAAACTAGACCATTAATTGCTGTTAATAATTATTTTAAAATAAATGAAAGATCAATAAAAGATTCAAACGCATTTGATAAGCCTCAGATTTACAGTGTTGAAAATAGTAAACTAACCAACTTTAAATCTACAGGTGTTAGTGGCGTACTACAAACTGGCAAAATAATTGAAAGCGTTATAGTTAAAAATGGTGGTACAGGTTATACCAGTGCTCCAACTATTGTAATTAATGATAACTTTGGTAGTGGTGCGATACTTACTGCATTTGTACAAAACGGTAGTATAGTAAGTGTTAGTGTTACAAATGCTGGTAAAGACTATTATAACAATCCCAAGCTCACACTAAGCAGTGGATCAGCAGTATTAGAAACAGTGCTTGCTGAATCACCAAAAAGATACTTTGGTGGATTACAAAACGCTGTGGTTGAATATGCAAAATCATTGGGAACAAACAGTACCACAATACAAACAAGAATGAAGAGTATGGACTACAATCCTGTAGTTAGAGCTGGCGGTTTTGTAAACAACAATCAAAAGTTTATCTTAGAAAGCAGTCAAGACAAAGGTAGAGTTTTTGTACCAGAAGAAAACTTTACAACAATTTTATTCAACAGCAAACCTACAGCTGAATATTTTATAAGTGGTATTAAAATAGATAAAGTAAGTAATGGTTATAAAATAAATGGATATGATAATAGCAAAATGTATTTTGAATATTTTGCACCTAATACTGCTAGTTCGGCAATTAAACAGCCATTTACTACTGTTGAAATATTTAGGTACAGTGAGTATAACACTGTAAAAAGTATTCTTAATTATAACACAATTTTTACAACAATGCAAGAAGTATATAGTTTTATATTAGGCTATGGTGAATATCTTGCAACACAAGGTTTTACGCAAAATTGGAGAGGTAGTGCTACTAACTTTATTAACTATGCAATAAGCACTACAACTGATACACTCTACATTATTCCTGATAATACAAAAATTATTGTCAATGATGGAGCTGACGGATACTTTGATAGTTTAGAAACAAAGTATGATGGTGTGTTTAATATAAACGATAAACTTGGCAAAAAAATTAACAGCAATGATTTAATCATTGATAGAAATTTAATGATACCAAACAGCGACACAACTTTTAAAGTAAAACAAACAACTACACAAATATATGGATTAAGATTGTACAAGACCAGTGTAGAACATTTAATTGTATTTGACAACACAACAAATTTTGATGATACAATTTATGATGCAAGCATTGGTCAAAGACACAAGCGTATTCAGTGGAATGGTAGTAGAACAAAAGAATGGAACGGAAAATTTTATAGCCCTGGATTTATTATTAATGATAATACTATTATTCCAAACTTTGATACAGTAGCTGAGCAAACAGATCAATACTTGGGCAGAACTAAAACACTCGCAAACAGTCAAGTAAGTGATGTTGCTAGATTTAATATTGGATACAATCAGCCTACATGGGCAAAAGATTTAGACCTTGATGATGATACACTATTTGAGTTTGTAAAAGGCACATACAAGTACAAAGGTACAAAATATGCACTAGATGCATTCTTAAAAAACAAAGGTTTGTTTGATGGAGATAGCACAGGTGAACTATATGAAGAATGGGCAGTGCGAATGGGCGACTTTGGTGACACTCGTAGCAGAGATACATTAGAGTTTGAACTTACACCAGACTTGTTAATTACTAGTCCACAGCCTGTAAGATTTTTTAGCACACAGAAATATGATGTGCTTACAGATACTACAATTGATATTGATACAAAAAGTCCATTGTTAGTAACAGGTACACCTGGTGATTAC
>Ga0163180_10000788_pt1 | contig 18173 bp, 6 predicted proteins | sample AtlANTMetagenome_2_FD_109647 | JGI IMG/M metagenome (GOLD analysis project Ga0163180, IMG submission 109647) | Marine eukaryotic phytoplankton communities from the Atlantic Ocean - Atlantic ANT 4 Metagenome | ecosystem: Environmental > Aquatic > Marine > Oceanic | place: North Atlantic Ocean...
AGAGGGTTGCACTCGCAGTTCCTGCCGTATATCCAATACCTGCATCTCTGAGTAATACTCTTGATAGTTCATTATAAGATGCATCAATCAGTATCACTCCTGTTGCAGTTCCCACTCCTGATGTTGGAGTTGTAAATGTTACAGTAGGTATCTTAAGATATCCTGTACCCTTGCTTGATAGACTTATTGTAGAGATACCTGCTGAGTCTGTAACAAGCACAGATGTTGCAGCAGCACCAACTCCATAAGAAGTAGATCCAATACCTGCGATTGTAGATGCTGCACTTACAATCGAAATTGTTGGTGCAACAGTATATCCAGCACCAGGATTAATAAGTAATATTTCCTTAACTGAGAATACATTACTGACTGATGTAGTTATCGCAACTGCTGTTGCATTTGTTCCACCAGCAGGTGCTGTTGTAATAGCGACAGTAGGTGTTTGAGTATATCCAAATCCATCATTTGTTAAAACTATCTTTCTTACATATCCAGTAACTGTGCTTATACCTAAGGTCGCTGTTGAACCTGCAGACACCATTTGAAGACTTGTAATATATCCAAAATCGACCATCTCATCGTCAATATCTTGTGTAAGTGAATCTATACCATCACCTGCAATAGTGCTTAATTCATCTTCAAGTTCAAATAGTTCACACTTTAATTGATAGACATAATTTTTACCTAACTGATAGAATGGTTGCTCATGTTCTACAAACTTAATTTCAAATATTCTATTTCCCAAAGGAAAAAATATTAAATCTCCTTCACAAGGTCTTGTCGCAACTTCTCTTTCACTTGCTGGCATGTCTGCCAAAAATGTACTTATAAAATCTTCAAATCTTTCTTTCGATATGGTTACTGTAAGTTCGTCTTTTAGACTCATGCCAAATTTTGTCATAATATCACCAGCACCTGAATACCCCTCATAGGTATTAATATATGCTTCGATTGCATAGTTATCATTAAATGCAGATGATTGAACCTCTGTTAAAATTTCATCCTTCGATAAAATTGATCTTGGTAAGTATATTACTTCTACACCATAAATCTGCAACTGTTCGTTTATTAAACTTTGAATCAGTCGTTGTTCACTTTGTGATCCTTGTAGAAAAAAGGGATTTAATGCCATTTGTCATTAACCAATAAAATCAAGAGGTGGTGTTTCATATTCAAGTTGCATTCTTTGTCTTATATTTTCTAAATCTCTTTCACCATCTTCATAAATCTCTCTACCATTTAACTCAATGCCACCCGCTAATTTAACTCCTCTAAACTTCATTAGGTTTTGTCCCCACTGTCTTTTGATAAGTGCTGTGAGATATATTTTTAAAAAACTATCATTATACACACTAGTAAAAGTATTTGGATCTAAAATTCTCTGACAATCTATGACAATAAAATCATCTGGTTCAATTGAATTATAATCCATATCCAAATACAAACGATTTTGTCTCTTGTTAAATCTAACTTGTTTTTCTGGTGTCAATAGGAAATCAATATCTTCAAGATATGTTTTTGTCATTGAATATTGAAGTAATTGAACAGAATTAAAATAATAAAGATCATTTAAGAATAACTGATATTTAATACTAAACATTCCACCAGATATTGTGCTACTATCAAATTTAAATATTTTTTCAATTCCTATAACTGAATCTGGTACTTGTATAAAGTTTGAATTTTCATAAAAATTATTTGTCATCGTGGACATGCCACTAACAGTTGTTGATATACCAGAAGTAGTTACTATACCAACACCTGATGTTCCACTTGCTCTACCTCTGTTTATATCATCTTGTGTAAACTTATATTTTAAATACATTCTCTCAACACCGTCAAAATGACGTTCATTGAAAATTTGTAATGCATCATCAACCAAATCATCTATTTGATCATCATCAACATTTATTTCCAATACAGGAGCACCTAATCTCCTCAAAGAATAATCTATTAATTCTTGTCTACTACTTGGTTTTGCCATTAGAACGCACCTCCATCAATCAATCCTGCAGTTAAAGTATTCGCAACAAATAAATTATTTTCAAATGTTCCTATTCCAACGAATGTTGATACTCCAGTAATATTTAGTGATTCTGATTGACTATTTTTTGGTATAATTAAATTTCTTCCAACAAATAAATCTGTACCAGTGGTAACTATACCAGTTAATGTTGCTACACCAACAACACTCAAAAATCCACTGAAGATACCATTTCTTGCACGTAACTCATCAAATCTTAAATCATCTTGTACATATAAATCTCCACCTACAAATAAATCAGTTCCTGTTGTAACAATCCCTGTTAAGGTTGAAACACCAGTTATATTTAATGCATTAGCAGTAAGAATACCAGATATAGCTAATGATGGTGTAAATATACCCTCTGCACTACCTATTGTTACACCAGTTCCTACATTTATTAAATCATTATCACCATCAAGAGTTAAAGTACCTACACCAAAAGTACCAATTCCTGCAACATTTAGATTACCACCTACAAATAAATCACCAAAAGTTGTTGTTAAACCAGTAAATGTAGAAACTCCAGCAGTAACAACAAGTCCTTTTTGAAAATTAGATACACCAAAGAATGTAGAGACACCAGACATTCCTGCAACTGCACCAACTGAAAGTTGTGAAACCGAAGCGATACCACCAACTACGTTAGTCGCAGTTTCAGCATTTAATGAACCACCAGAAGCGGCCGCAATGACTTTAACAGCATTAGATTGTCCAACACGAACTTTGATGTTTGCCATTAACGAGTTACTCCCTCTCTAACTAAAACATTTCCTTCAACGACCGTCTGTTTAGTCGATCCTGTAGTTATAACAATGTCATAAACATAACGACCTGCTTTAAGTGTCGCTGTTGTTGTGGCAGTCATGGTTAAAATAATTTGTCCGGCAGAAAGTGGTTCCGGAAATTCAACAGTAAAATCGTGTCCAGTTGATGCACCAGCATGCTTTCTCATTTGAGCAGCACCAGAATATCCACTCAAATCAAATGATGCATTAGTAGTCGCAGACTCCAACGTGAATGTTTCTGAAAATGTTGTGCCTGAATTAATTACAATATTCGATACATATACAGCCATCTATTTAACAATACTATATTATTTACTATTTATGACTAAGTTAATCCCCTCCTTCAATTCTTTCAACACATCCTTGATGTCCTGTATATCACTTTTCATTTGTTCGATTTCATCCTTTTCTTTTTCTTTTGATTTCAAACTTCGAACGTAGTTATCATATCCATTAAAATCACAGTTTATGATAGCACCGGAATTTTCATCACGATACAGATTTTTGTGTCCTTCAACTCTAATCATCTTACTGCAATTGTTCTTAAATCTTTGATTCTTGGAGGTCTTGCCTGATTTGTTCCAAACATTACAATCTTGATTGTAAATCCTGAGAATAAATCTAAGTTTTCTGCACTAAATTGATAATCTAAAAATTGATTTTCTAAACTTGCAGGGACAAATACATCAGGTCTTCCATCATTTTTTGAAGGATCAACAACTTGATTACCAAAACCAGATTCAACACTATTAATTGCATTTTTATAACCAGGAAATAGTTCAAATTCTTGTCTAACACCATCAGAATCAACTCTTTCCAGAGAATATAAAACTCTAAAGTCTGCACTTACATCTCTATATGCTGATAGAATAACTCTCAATGATGTTGCAGGTCTACTTAATTTTACAGGTTTTGATACATATGTTGCTGCATGAGGATCATCTAATATAGAATTTGCAGATTTACTTGTTGCATAATTATCAGATCCAACTGGATTATTAATTCGATGATTTATTAATTCAACAAAGGATGTATCAGTACGTATCACAGGAGATAATGCTGATGTTCCATTATTATTCATAGTTACATTTAAAGTAAATGATTTATTTCTTGGAAGATTTGTAACAAATTGATCTTCATTCAACTTTGATGCAACCAGTCTTGGAGTTGATAATGCATTAAATTCATTTAAAGTTACATTTTCAAATCCTGCATCTACAAATGGAGTTTCTGATCCTCCTACACTTCTTGCAGTAACCGTTCTGATTGATGCGTTTGAAGATGTAGTAGAACCAGGATTGAAATTAGCAACTGATGGAACAATTGCTCCAAATGCAATGTTTCTTGAACCATGTACATTTTTACCACCAACAACTTTTTTACTATTAAAACCTAATGCTGGTAGACTACCAATGCCTGTGATTCCAGACAAATCTGTTGATCTAATAGTTCCATTTGTTGGAGACATATCAATTGATAAGAAATAAGAATCTAAATCTATATCTCCACTTGTGCTCACAGTATTTGTAATACCATTAATTCTTCTTAAGGACACGCCATTCAATTCATATTTTTGTAGATTTACAACTCCTACTTGTCCATGAGATTGTGCAATTGTATTGTCTACTCCTCTTGTTAAAGTTCCTAATGATGAGGCACCAACAGTCTCATAACCAATTACTTCATTTCCTAATATGACATATCCAGTGTTTGCAGCACCAACAGGTGATCCCTCAAAGAATGCAAATATTGAAGTATTTCCAGCACCCACATCCATTGATGTTGCACTTGCAGTAATGCTACTTGGTAATTCAACTAATTTTGTAGTTGGTTCAACTGAGGTTAATTTTACTTTATTTGTTGAAGTATATAACCCATTATCAAACTGATTGACCTTAATATGTTTACCATCATTGACTCCACCATCAGCAGTGTAACTTGTAACTAAAATTGAAGAATCAAGTGACATTGATGTTGGATTGAATACCTGAAGTGGTTCAGTTATTGAAGCAGTAAATGATGCATCAGATCCTTGTATATTTGATAGATATAATCTATCCACATTACCAACAGAGTTAATTACAAGTTGTGCTCCCTGTCCTTTTGCACCTGAAGCCTGTGCTGTTACAATTCCGACAATATCACCAACATTATATCCTTCACCGTTGCTATTGATTGAAATATTAGTAACAGATCCATTTGCATTAACACCACTAATTTTTAATTTTAATCCTGTGCCTTTCGTTGAAATTGGATAAGTATCAAATTGAGTTCCATCAGTTGTAGCTTGAGCATATCTAAGACCACCGGTCATAATTCCGACACCGAGGACTTTCGCACCAACTCCAGTAATCACTGCTGTGTTGTCTATAAACCCTCTTGCATGTATTTTTCTACCTGTGGTAACAATTCCTACTAAAGATGCATTTGCGATTGATGTAACCCCTACAAACCCTGTCTTAGGTAATGTTTCGATTGGGTTATCTAAAAGTTTTGGTGATTCAAGTGTATTTTCATCAACTGTAGCATTATCTTCTGTAACTATACTTGGATTATAGAATGTTGCTGTTCCTGTATTGGATGTGAAGTTTGCTTTATATAACTTGAACTTCATATCTTGATATTGATTTTCAGTCCAAAGAGAACCATTTTGTGATCTAAACAAAGCACCCATTGAGAATTGAGTTGAGTATGTTGTTTGATCTGCATTTGGAAGATTTTGTGTATTAACAGTTGCTTCATTCATCGTTGCAATCCAAACCTCATACTCCATACTCTTATCAGAAAGTAAAACTATGGCATATTCTCTTCCTGGTGGTAGGAATATTGGTTCTGGGAATGTAACTTTAGTTCCTTTTGAAGCATCTGTAGATGTATTATTTTTAAGTAAGATGTCATTACCATCTTCATCAGTCCCTACAACGGAATTAGGATTCAATACAACTGGAACTCCAAGAACATCTCTTGTTGGAATTCCAAGTGATGTTGTTCTAATTTGTATTGTAACTGGCAAATTACCAGGATCAACTTTTGCAAAGTATACCTCCACTCCAGTTAAAAATGCTCCATCGATGTCATCATTTGTATCAACATCTGAGGGTGCTTCTATATTTCCACCAACAACGAATGTTTGAGCAAGAGGATCAAAAAATTCTACTTCTACTCTATCAATGGCATTTAAATTATTAACATCAAATCCAACATTTGTAGTGGTATCAATATCAGTTACAAAATCTGTTGTTAACACTTCATTTTGCCATCTATCAATTGATCCATTTGAAATATAATTTACTTCAGCGGTAGACGTATCACTTGAACCCACTAATCCTGGAATATTATCAGGATCGGAAGTTAATTTAAATGATTTTGTACCATTTTCAATACGCACAGGTGGTGTTGGTAATACATTTGGATCTCTTAAGAAGAAAGTACCAACAACATCTCCTTGAACATCTGATATGAGACGGATATCTTTAACATAAGCAATAGCACCACTTGATTGTCCAACAAGTTTCATATCAAATGTTATATACCCAAAGAAGGATCCAACAGCTTCTTCTGATAATGATTTTGTATCTACATTCAAAACTGTAGATGTTTGACTGTAACTTGTGGGTAAAGAAACAGGTGTACCACCTGCAGGAACAACTTCATAAGGATTAAATGTATATGTTTCTGATGGGTTGTTATATACACCTTTTTTATGATTTGGAGATGCAAGTCTAAATCGAATTAAATTATCAGTTCCAACAGAACCAACTACAGTTTCTCCGACTTGAAACACACCATCTGATCCATCTTGACCATCTGAATTTTTTATTTCAATTAATTTTGGAATTACATCTACATCACCTCTTCCATCAAGGAACTGATAGTATCTTGTTTTTGGTTTTAACGCAGATGCAAAAAATTCAGTGTTTCTTGATCTCATAAATGTTTCATTACCTGATGAAACTAAAATATTTCTTATCGAAACATCTGTTGTGACTAAAGTATTTCTTGAAACTGATGATATGTCTTCTCTTGTTGTATCACCTAATGTAATTTCTCCAGGATTTTCTCTAAGTTGCTCTTGTGCTGCCTCAACTTGTGCTACCAATTCTCTATTTGCTCTTGCTACTCTTCCAAAATCTAAAGTTCCTCGATTAAGTCTTGCTAAAGTTCCCAAATCAATATTTTGATTAAATTGCACTTCACGATTTACAGTTCGACTTATATTATTATCTTCTAATTGAATCGTTCTTGTGAAGATATCATTTGCAGGATCTAATTCAATATCTCCCGTAAATACTACAACATGAAAAGGGTTAACATTTTCAACACCTGTTGCAAATGCTTGTTCAATCCAACCAGTTTCTTCATATTTTAAAGTTACAAATCTACCAGTTTTTTGAACATTTGAATCCAATAAAGCAAAATTCTCTGTATTATCATTTACATCCGCTGGTGCAAGATCAATTTTTAATGAATTTCTTGATCGAATAGGTACTAACTCATTTCCTGTGGGGTTTATTTCGGATTTAGATAAACCCAAGTTCATAAAGTTTGTATTCTTAAAATCATCAACGAAGAATCCAGTTTTGAAACGATTATTTCCTTGAGAATCCTGAATTTGTAAAGTTTTTGTATCTAATTCTAATAATGAAAGTGAAGTTACATCTTCTAAATTTTTGACTCTCCTATCAATACCACCAATATCTTTCATGGTATATCTACGATTGTCAATCAACTTAAAGATAGCATCTTGAGGATTGTAAAGATATGCTGGTAAAGTTATTTGTCCGATTTCTAAAAGAGAATTATTTTTCTTTGGTGGTTTTGGGTATCTTGAGGAAACTCCCTGTTCAATTACAAAATTTTCCTTTGTATCTAAATACAACTTATCAATTCTTGGTAAATAATAATTATAATTTATAGTAGATCCTTCACCAACTTTTAAAAATTTGTTTGAAGATCCGGTAAAGGTTCTTGAATCAAAATCAAATGGAGAAGTTGTAGTTGAACTAAAAACATCAACTCTTGGTCTGAAATCTAACATGTCTGATGTTCTGATACCAAAGATTTTTGGTACATCAGTTGCATATCTTTCGTCATCATAACTTAGTACTGTAAATAAGTCACCAGAATCAGTGCTTGGTATTGAATAATAATCAAAAATTACAAGTAAAGGATTTGAAGGTTCTGCAACTCCGCTGTTTCTTATAATACTTGAATAATCATAAAATTCAGGATTTTGACCTTTATCTAATTTATATAAATTTGTTAAATCTTTTTTATTTCCGATTGTTATTGATTCAATGGTTGTCTGAATATTAGATTCATCAAATATCACTGTTTCATTAGTTACAAATTTTGAAGAATTTAAATATACAATCTCCAAACTATTTGCATCGCCACCTGCATTATTAGCGACAACTCTTGCAATAGCGTTTGAACTTTTACCAATAATATTCTCACCAATTACTGCATTCGTTAACACTCCTGCAGACGCACTAAATTTAACTTTATCTAATGTAGGTGTAGTTCCATCAACAGATTCGTAAATTGCGATAACTTTAGCAACATCAGGGTAATTAAGAGAGATTCTCTTATCTTGCACTCTTAATCCAGAAAAGTTGTTAAATGTTAATCCATCTGCGATGTTTGCTGTACCATCTCCCAATGCTGTACTAATACCTGATGTTCTGTTACTTGAACCAGTTACATTTAACTTTTGACTTCTATTATATACTTTTTTCTTACTCTTTATAAAATTCTTCTGAATAGTTGTGTTTACAACAACATTACTACCATATCCTGAACCACTTAAATTTGTAATTGTAAAGTTATCTGCCCCAAGAGAAAACGTATCATTTGTGACCGTTGATCCCAAACCATTACTTCTATGAACTGAGTATCTCTCCTCATCAAAAGTAGAGAATGAAATACTTGTAATACCTGTAATATCTGATGTATTTACAGTTAAAGCACCAGCAGAAGCACTTTCACCAGTGACTTGATGATTTAATACTAAATTTGATCTATCTAAATCTACTGAAGATACATTTTCATCAGGCAATACTGCAACTAATCCATTACCTACCCCAATTACAGGAGCAGCTAAAAATACATCTACTTGAGTTTGTTTTGGATCAGGAATAGGCAATGATCCGAATAAATTTGCGGTAGTAACACCAGCATTTATCGCTGCTAAAGTGATTTCTGTTCCAGTGTCTGATATTGCTGAAACTCTATTAAAGACCTCTTCAGAATATTGTGGATTAAAATATCTAATTATATCATTAACTTTTAAACCCTTAAAACCACCATTGATTGAAGGGGCAGTTGCAATTCCTGTAGAAACATCTATCTTAACAACACCACTGGGTAATCTAAACTTTTCTAAAACTGAGTCTGCAGAAAAGTCTGGAAAACCAGTGACTCCTGTTTGTTTAACTGATTTAATACTTCTGGCATCAAAAACATCAACAGTACCAACTCCAACTGCTAAATCAACTCCATTTACTGTGAGTGATTCTCCTTTTAAGAATATTCCAGACGTTTGACGAAGTTGTATCGTGTCAGTATTATTAATTCCAGCAACTGCAAAACCAGATGCTCCACTACTTTTTCCCTCTACAAAAGATGCTTTTGGAATAGTTTCATTTCCATACACTGCTGTATTCAAAATTAACTTAGTGTATGTTTGTATATCATATAAATGCAAATCCCAATTTGTTTTATCACCTTCATATGCTGCATCTGTTAAATTAAATCCATAAGATCTCGCATCACCTATTTTAGATCCTCCATTTTTAACTTGATCGTATAATTCAACTGTTTCTCCATTTTTAGGAACACCATGTGCTCGATTAACTTTTAATTTATTTGGAGATGAGAATGGAACATTAATATTTTTTACTTCCTCTGTATCTCTTGGTTTTTCAATATCTATAATTGATGAAAATGGTTTATCTACCTCATAACCTTTTACATATGCTTTACCTGGTGATAATTCAATACATGCTAAATCATCAGATGGTGTATTTCCTTGATCTGTTTTTTGATTACTGAAATATATTCCATTTGTTCCGACTCTATCGTTCAAAGAATTATGTAATGATGGAATAAAGGGTTTTACTGTATAGTTACCAGACTCATCAAATGTTCTTTCTGCAAGATAATCACGAATTTGGTTATATTTTGTTTTTGATTTTATTTTTTTAATTTTTCCATTATCAACTCTTAGTATTTCAACAAAATCTGTATCTTGTAAATCGGTAAGTAATTTCTTAGTTAATGATAATGTAATTTTTAATCTATCAGCACCTGGAGCAGCAAAATTTGAAAATCCTTTTGCATTATCAAAAAGTGAATCATCATCTTTTGATCCAATAAATGATTCATTAATTTGAAGTCCAACACGGTATGATGGATTATTACTATAATAATCTAAAATTATAGTTTGTTGAGAAACCTTTACAAAGTATCCTCTAATAAAAAATACACCATCTCCTAAGGATGCAGCAGAACCAACTGATGTTGCATTTTCAGATATTAAACTTGCAAAATCAGTATTTGCTGATATGGTTGTATTTCCATAAGTAATATTTTCATTACATGTTAATGCTTCTCCATCTGTAAACACAGAAGAACTAAAATCACCACCACTATTAATGTATTTGACATATATGGTGATATCATCAATTGGATCTGTAGATGGTAATGCTATTTTTTCTACAGTTGCACTTACGTTTGATATTTTTCCTGTTATTGTTTTTCCTACAAAATTTTCTAAGTATACTGATATATCAATTCCAAAATTAGTTGCATTTAACTTAACAGCGTTATAGCGATTATCAAAAGTTATATTACCTGGTATTACAACAGACCCCTGTTTAAAAATATGACTACCAAATTCTTCAATTTGATTTTGTAAAATTGATTGTGAAGTTGTTAATTCTCTCGCTTGGACTGGAAATCCTGGATTAAATAATACTTTATAAAAGTTATTATTCGGATCAAAGTCATCATAATATGGACTTACATTTAAATTTGATTTTTGTGCCATTTTTTAAAATTCCAGTATAATTTTGATATCTTCCTTCTGGCGAGGATCTCTTGTAACTAATGAACGATTATCAATATAAATTAATTCACCTGTCTTTTTATTTATCTCAGGATCTGCAACTCCATTTGTGAAATTAACTCCAAGATCTATGACTTTCGAATTGACAGTGGTTGTAATTCCACTAAAATCTTGGACACCAACATTTAAAGGACTTACAGTTGAACCTGCTTCAAAATCGACAATTTTTGAAATTGTGTTAACATCAACATTGTCAGTTTGATCCTTTCCATTACTAAAGTATAATGAACGATCTCTTGAAAATTTAACTACGTTTGTAGTTGAATCATATGAAATTAAATAACCTCTTGCTGTTCCATCAGCAGCATTTTGTGTTATTTCTTGCCCAATGGTAGGTGTCGATGATGGAGTTGCATTCAACTTAATCGCATGAGTTGATGTAAATGTAGAACCTGTGTAAGCACTACTGTTACTAAATTGTTCAGGATTTTTAATGATTCCAACTTGTGCAAATTTAGTGTCTGTAGGAAAATCTGGTGAGGAATCATCAAATCTCGCATAAACTAATACTTTATCAGCACCTAATTCAGAGTATACATCAAATCCATGACCTCTTGATGGAGGTATGATTGGAATTAGTTTTGCCCTATCTACCTGATTGATAGTGCTTACTGCATGAATCGGTTTTAAATTAACTATTCCATAAGTGTAACCTTGACCACCACTTGAAACTGTTACATCGGTTATTTTACCATTTGAATCAACAGTAACACTTACTTTTCCTCCTGTACCATCACCAAGTATATCTAAAGTCTCAGTGCCTTCTTGATATGCCTGAGAAGAACTACTACCAGAATTTTCAATGTACACTTTTTTAATTTGATTATTATTGACTCTTGAGTCTGCTGCCTCTCTCACATCTAATATCGATGAATCAGTTGAAGTTGACCAATCATTCGGAAGAACTATAAACTCAGTTGAATCAAACTTGATTATATCACTTGGTGATATTGTAAAAAGATACTTCCATAAGTATCCATCTCCACTTGTACCACCTTGTGGTTCTAATTCTGTATGTGTTGGTTCATCAAGTGAATTTTCACCCTTTGCTGTTTCAGTGCCTAACGCTCCTGAAGATCCATTATCAATACAAACATAAACTCTAAAATCACTGTTTACAACATAATAATTTGTATCATATAAATTTGCTACTTGTGTATTAGGTGAAAGATTTGAAGAACTATAATCATGTCGATACATATCATATTTTGTATTTCGAACCCATGAAACCTTTCTTATAACTCTTCTTACATTTGCTGATGTTATTTTTTTACCAAATAATGAAGTATCTCGATAGTGTGATCTATACTGAAGACTATCAGTCGGATTGAGCGGCCAATTGGCAGTGTCAGTCCTTCCAAAACCTACAGTTGCAGGAGATGGATTTGCTAAACCCAAAAAAACATAATAATTATTAGAGGTGTCTAATAATGAATCTATGAAATTATTAGCGTTAAATATTCTAAATTGATCTGTGACTACGGCTGGCATATTTATAGTTTTTTAGATATTTATAACAGTTTAAATGATCTTCGGTAAAGCACCAGTTTGCCTTAGAGTGTAAGACCCACCTGATCTCTGTATTGTTGGGAAAGTAGATAATCCAGAATTAACAGTTAAACCTGTTACACCAATTGAAATAGGTGTTGAACTTCTATTTAGTGATGATAATTTACCAAATGATAAATTACCAATGTTGTTACTATTGGTATTGATACCCGTGTTTATGGTTGCATCGGATGGTATTAATTGTGCCTTACATACTATCGTACCACTTACTCCAGTATTTCCTATTGATACCACTTGATAAACATTATCAAAAAATGTAGTTCCAACACCTACAACTGATAATCCAGTTTCATTTAATGATGTTACACCATTACCAACTGTTGTATCATCTATCAATATGTAATCACCGGCACCTAAACCAGTATAATTACCCACACCATCAGTTCTTTTTGTTCTGAATGTAATATTATTTCCAATTACAGAAATTTGAGTTATATCTGCAGAGAAACCAGTAACGGAAGTTACAGATGTAATTCCCTCAGACACAACTGCTGATGGACGAACAAGAACTTGTGGAGCGATTGTATAACCTAAACCAGGATTTGTAATTGCAAATCCATCTATCACACCATTTGTTATGGTAACTGTTGCAGTTGCAGTAGTAGCAACTCCTACAGAACCATCTGATTGAATGAATGTTCCTACACCAACTGATGGTGATGCGATTGATATAGTAGGAGCAGATGTGTATCCACTTCCTCCACCTGTGATTGTTAATCCAGAAACTGTTCCAGCAGTCGATACGGTTGCTGTTAATGTTGTAATTCCAACTAATGGTAAAGGTGCTCCTGAAATTATCTTCGCATCAAATCCATCTGCTGATGCAGTTCCCTCTACATCAAAGAATTTAGAATTATCTACAAATATTGAAGTTGATGAAGTTGTAATGTCAGATATAATTTTTGCTGTTGGGTAGATTTGAGGTTCAATTGAATCTCTAACTTTTGAAATGCTTCTACCTTCAATTCTTGTATCACGTTTTTGTTTGATGAGGTGTATACCTCTAAAGTTGTCAGAATCAATACCTTGCTCAGAATATAGATCTGTTTCAAACTTGTCCTTAAGAGATAAGTCAAACACAGTTCTCTGATCTTGTGCTTTTGAGGTGCTAATACCATCTGATTTTGTCAATTGAACAAAATCACCAACTTCAACTAATGGATTTGTGTTTGTATTAATTATAGAATCAACTCCATCTTGACCTTTATAAATGTAAATTGATACGTTGTCATCTCTTGATGGTGCTGTTGTGAATGCGATTGATGTTCCACCTTCGAATTGATAATTCACATCAGGTTGTTGAAGCACACCATTTATGAAAATTACCAATAAATTTTTAAGTATGATATCAGATCCTGCTTTTGCTTCAATACTTAACAAATCACCATTGTAGTATAATGGGAAATTAACACGAGACCCATCTTGTAAATTTGAAATCGAATCAATATAATCTAATTCACCAAACTGCCAGAATGAGAAACTATCTGAATATGTTTCTACAACTTCAATTTCAAATTTTGATATTGGTGCAGGTAAATTAATATCAGTAACTAAACCAACAGGAGTAAATTTATCACCCTTTTTAAAACCATATCCAGTTCGACTTAATTCAAATTCCTTGACAGAGAATAAAGTTGATCCAATACCAGTTGCTCCAGAGTTGCTAACATCAACACTTATCAAGGCACCAATTCCAGTATCAGTTGTAGCACCAGTTCCAACTCTTGATACACCCACGATAGGCATATCATCGTATGATGGACTTGGAGTGAATAATTTTGGTTCTTTATATCCAGTTCCAGCATGAGGTATATTAAATGATAATGCACCACCAGCACCTATCTCAGCAGTAATTGTTGCACCTGAACCTACATTCTTACCAACAAATGCTGTGATTGAATTTGTATTAAATGATGTGATTGAGGTCAATATACCTGATACTGGATCAGTTGTTCTTGGATATGGATGATTTGTTGAATAATCATCTTTTGAACAAGAGAATACAATTGAATTTGTATTAATACCAATTGAATTACCTGCTGTTAATCCATGACCTACGATAGTTAATACGAGATTTCCAGTCACCGGATTATAAGTTGCATCTGTAGGTGTCTTCGCATTTTGTCCCCAAAGATCAACATAAACTGAATTCTCTTCTGCACTCACGAAGATGTGATTATAACCAGGATCAAATACTGTGGCAGCAACTGAAACACGATTATATCCTGATCCAAAGGTTAAGTCACCATACCAAGGACGAACTGTACCACTACCAACGTAGGTGTGTGGAATTGTGCTTGTTCCAACTTGTGTTTTAAAGGTATTAGTTGATGATACTGAAACTACAGGGAATTGATCTCCAATTGATCCATCAGGGAAGGTGGTTGTTGTAACTCCTGCGTGTGGAGCAGAACATGCAAATTCTAATCCATTTAATATGACCTGATCATCTGATCCATTAACCATTAAATTATGCTTATCTACAGTTGTTATTTGTAAAATACCTGTATTATTATTGTAAGATGCAGTAGAAATACTGTTTGTAGGTCCAGAATATGCCACACCTACGACTGAGGTAACCATACCTACACTTGCACCTGTTCCAACTAGTAGTTTGACTTTAGCAGGAACTAAAGGAGCATATCCAAGTCCTCCAGTTGATCCAAGAGATACAATTACTCCTCCTCTTGGTAATTCGTTTTGATTAATATCTGTATCACTCTTAATGAGTGCACCATCAGTAATTGTTGTAATACCTGAAAACTCAAGTGTCGTTGTGCTACCATTATCAATAATCTTATAATTTTGATTTGGATTATTATTAGTAGATGGTGTTTGAAAAATATTATTTACAAATAATAAACCATTTCTTGCTAACTGTCCTGCACCTGTAGTATTGATACCTCCAGACTTTAATGTAAATACTGAGGCAATTCCAGTAAATTGATCAGATATATCATCATATATTCTATTTGATGTGAAATCATTTCTAAAATAAACTCTACCATTAAAATCAGACTTAGCAGGAGGTAATCCTGATTCATCCAGTTCCTGTCGTATATCACCTCTTGGTGCATCTGTAAAGAATATTTTACCATCTTTAATATTATATGATCCTTTAAATAAAATTACGGATGTTGTATCTGTATGAGTTGCTTTTTGAGTTCCAACAACACCTCTCTCTACCTGAATAATGGGTATTGAACCAGTGCCAGATATAGGTCCTACGTTAGTTGTGCCAAGACCAACATTATTAACTTTCATAATTTCACTATCAACTTCAATTAAATCGGTAGTGTCTAAATCTGTAATTGTATTTAATCTGAATATAGTCTGTCCTACTCCTATTGATCCACCGTTTCCTGAGAGTGTAAATGTTAAGTTTGATCTTGCGATTGGACTTTGTACAATTCCATCCAAAGATATTACCGCTTTTGTAAGTCCCTTACTCATTTCAAATTGGTGAGCATTACCTACTCCTGCTTCTGTGAAAGTAACTGCAGATCCAGTTCTACTGGTTGATATTTGGAAAGTATTGTTATCATTTACAGCAACAACAGCAAAGACTGATGAAGGTAGTACGCCAGTAGTTCCAGCACCAGGTTGATATATCATTGCTTCTGATCCAACACCAACAAATGTTGATTTTGGTGTATATACTAATTCTTCTTGATTTCTGAAGTTATGATTTGGAATACTAAATGTCCCTGTTACAAAACTTACAATTCCACTATTTGATGGATCAAATGATTGTGCAAAAATCGGGAATCCGTTATTTTTAAGTTTGAATGATCGATTATTAACTCGAACACCATCAATCGCATTATATTGTTTATAACTATATGACTGTGTAATTTTACCAAAAGTTAAATCATTTGGTTCATTTGGTTCACCATCTAATGTTAGTTCGTCAAACGCACGATAGAAAACCTCATTCAAACTCTTGATTGTAGTTACAGATGAAGTGTTATCAGGATGGAAATCTAAAAGTATATTATTTCCTGAAAATCTTGATACAAATGTACCAAGACCGATTGCATTATCAGTAGCAGAGGATCCAGTATTATCACCAACAGATAAGAATTGTGATTGTACAATATTTGATGTATTTTGATCATGTATTAATAAGACCTGATGTAATGCCTCAGAAGTTCCAGTTCCAACATGAACAGTAGATTTTAATGCTGTAAACTTATCTTTTTCGAATGTTGCTACATTACGAGAAGTGCCTGTTCCTTTATTAAAGTTTGAAGCAACAAGAGCAGTTCTTTCACTTTCATCCAATTGACCAGATGCTTTAAATCTGTAAGATGAAATTCCAACTGCTGTGCTTCCAAAACCAACAATTTTAGATCTTACCTTTAAGTTATTATCCGATACATTATTAATATTTACAGATAGAACACCACCAGATATATCTGGACTAATAGTTGCTGTTGATAATCCAAAACTTAGATTTCCAAAACTAGTATCAAATATTTGTTGAGATTTGAATGTGTCAGTTCCATTATGTGTAATGAATGTTTCAACATACTCAACATTATTTGTAATTTGATCAATTATTTGAGATTGAACAAATAGACTATCAACATTCACAGTTGATATACCAGAAATAATGCTTTCAGTTGTACCGGCAACATCTGATGTTGTTCCTACTCCAACTACAGAACTACTAATATCAATTAAACCAAATGAACTTGTGCCGATGCCTGTTAATGTTGTGTTAAATTTATTTTCAATAATTTTTAAATCATAATCATTTTTAAATTTGTTTGCATCAGTTGGTTTGAATCTTAAAAATGTTTTTTTAGTTCCATCCGATAATTCATCAGTTGATAACTCAAAATTGGCAAAATTTTCATCTGCCAAATCAGTTAAAGTTTCTTCAGAACCACTTATAGGACGTAGATCATAATCTTTAAGTAAAGATAACTTATTCAATACTGCTGCGTCTTGATTACTATTTAAAATAACCAACTCAGATAATGAAATTTGATTTCCATCTAAATTGTTTGCCATTACCAATAGACTATTAAAACTATCAACAGGATTAATTTGAGTTACATCTATCTCAGTTGTTGGTTCACCATCAACACTTGAAAATTGTGAACTTATATCATCAATTAATATGACATCATTTGTATCAGCTTCTGTAAAATCAGTTAGTCTTGTATTTTTTAATTGAATAAACTTAGATTTAGTAGTATCTACTTCAACAGCATCTTCATCTGTATTTGTTTGTAGACCTACAAATGTGTCTCTTCCTTGATCAAAATTGAATAATGTATCAACTCTTAGTTCTTCAATCACATCACGAGTAACAACAGTTTGGTCACTCGATGCTATGCTTACTTGAGTAGTGGATGTGATTCCAGTATCTGCAAAATTTTTAGTACCTACAGTATGAACTAAATTATTTACTGGACTTTCCAATTTATTCCACTCTATTGGACTCTGAATTGAATATGATAAATTTTGATAATAATCATTATTTGGTGTTACTTGATTATCTTCATTTAATTTTCCTACATTTGTTTTCCAACCAAAATCTCTAACTAATGAGTAACTAATTACAAAGTCACCTTGATTATTAGTAATTTTTTCAATTCTGCCTCTATTCTTTGATTTTTTACCTACTATAATATCATTTTCTTGTAAGTCAAAT
>Ga0163180_10000790_pt1 | contig 18142 bp, 22 predicted proteins | sample AtlANTMetagenome_2_FD_109647 | JGI IMG/M metagenome (GOLD analysis project Ga0163180, IMG submission 109647) | Marine eukaryotic phytoplankton communities from the Atlantic Ocean - Atlantic ANT 4 Metagenome | ecosystem: Environmental > Aquatic > Marine > Oceanic | place: North Atlantic Ocean...
ACCTGCGTTAATACCGATACCAGCCCTCTGTGCGACATATTTGCCAATAGCCATATCACTGCTAAAGATACTATCGAGGGTGTCATCAATATCAACCAGAACACAAGATGCAAATTGACGAATAGGGGTTCTGACCCCTGCCATGACTGGTGTCGGGATGTTGATTCTGTGTCTGCTGATTGCTTCGTAGTAGCGTCTGACATAATCTAATCTAGTTTCGTGTGGATATTTTTGGAAGAGTGTGGCAGCGATCATGATGTACATCTGCTGCGGTGTCTCATACACCTGTGATGTACTGCGATCTTGTACTAGATATTTATCTGCGACCTGCCTAAGACCTGCATATGTAAACATATAATCTCTATCATAATCAATATATCCATTAAGTTCTTGCCATTCGCTTTCAGAATATACTTTAAGGAGACTAGGGTCGTATACACCCTGAGTAATGCAGTTCTCAACATGGTCTTTTAGTACTGGAGGATTGTCTGGATGCCCCTTGTAGACTTGCTTACGCAGTCCAAACAATAATAGTCTTGCTGCAACGTATTGATAGTTAGGGGTGTCTAAAGAGATCAAGTCATTAGCAGACTTGATAAGAATCTCTTGGATGTCAGATGTTTCTATCTGATCATAGAACTGGATGTTTGAGTTCATTTCTACCTGTGACTCTGATACTCCTGCGAGATCAGTACAGGCATACTCAACCATAGTATGAATCTTGTCGAGATTTAGAGGCTCGACCACCCCATTACGCTTTACTACGCTGATGTTCATACCTTTTTCCAATTAGTTAATTTTAATTTTGCTTCCAACCCATGATATACATGTTCAGATATTATAGCAGATGGGTCAAGTCCTGCCAATACCATGTCATTAATGTCTTTACATTTGACAACTGATGGCCATATCACCATCTTGTTTCCCTGTTGGATAGAGTTCTCCATCCTTGCGACGATCTGTTTGTTTCTTGGTTCGTTGTCATAGACGTACACAAGGTCATAGTCATAAGAACTAAGGTCAACATCGGCACCGCACATAGCGATAGCATTATCCAAGAAGAGGGAGTCCAAGGGTCCTTCGGTAACATAAACTGTCTCATCAGTGTTTACTTTGTCGAGTCCAAAGACTTTCTCATGCTCATCGAAGAGCACTGTGATGTATCGTAACGTTGTATACTTTGCCATAGATCTACCCTGAATGCCATACCAACTACCATCTGTGCGAGTGAGTGGGATAATAATTCTAGGTTGATCATTTTGTAGCGAATCAAACGTTTTCTTCTTGGTGTTAACCCATGTTTTAAACTTGTCAGCATAGAAGATTCGAGACAGTTGTGTCTCAGGAATGAGTCTATCTAACAGATATTTTTTAGCAGGGTGTGAATTATTTAGATCAGCGATACTTTCCAGATCGATGATGTTTTGGAAGACTGGTTTGGAATCTGGAACTGTAAAATTTTCTACAGTTGTACCCTTACCAGTAGAGTTCTGACGATACTTTTCTAGATGATATTCACTGTACAGATCAGGTGCAAACTCCTTCAGAAAGTTACCAGTAGTCTTCCCCACACCACAGTTATGGCATTTGTATACCATACGTCCTTTGACATGAAAAAAATACCCCCGAGCCTTGTTCTTATTCTTCTGGGAGTCTCCACAGAAGGGGCAACGGAAGTTGTATAGTTGATTTTTTACTTTCTTAAACTTATCTAACCTAATAGACAACCTACTTATGTAGAGGTCATCGACTGTACTCATTTAGATCTCGGAACTCACTCAGATATACTAGCAGGGGTTGTGGCACCTGTCAAGGCTGGTGCGATGACCCTCTGACCGATAGGACTAACGATGAAAGAGATAATAGACAGAGCACCAAAAATACTCCACATCTTTTTCTCCATGGTACGTAGTCGATCGTCAACCTTACGTATGTCACGCTCGCAACCTTTCTTGATTGCATCTGTTTCTCTATTGACATCTGCTGATAGCCTATCTATTTTCTCAAATAATACTTCGTCTATCTTGTCTTGCTTATCCAACTTCTCATTATGAACAGCAAGAAGTTGACCCATCTTTACAGAGTTTTCCTGTAGGGATTCTACGACTCGTTCGAGCCTCTCGATGATGGCAGTATTAATGTCCGACATGCTAGTATTTATACTTACTGATTTTGGAGTGCCTTCCTTCTCAAATCATAGTAAAACTTGATCACTTCATTTGGGTACAGACGTTTCACTTGTATCTTCTTGTGGTTCTCTGGTCTGTAAATCTTTCGTAACTGTATTTTAACATCGGCTTCTGACTTACCATACAGTACATATTCTTGTGCGTAATCATAGCATATCTTAAAGGGGAGATATTTTCCATCTGCTTTCTCTGCATCAGGCTTGAGGTGACCCAACACCAATGCCTCTTTCACTTGCTTCTTAAATTTTCTCTTACGTAGACGAGGTTTCTTCTCACTATTAGAACCTAACAAAGAATCAAACCCTGCAACAGGACCTGCAGCATTAGCACTACCGCTAAAACCTCCTGTACCTGCACTCATTGTTGGTCCTTCTTCGTTCACAACTTCCTTAACTGTGTGTAAATTTCTTCATCAAGATCTACATCCTCTAGAACACCACCGTTAGTCTCTGGATACCTACTCAAATATATCAAGAAGGTTTTCACTGCAGGATAGTACTCAGGCTCAAGTTTATACATTAATAAGGGGAGTGTACCTTCGCCAAAGACGTTGTATAGTACGATTAAATGATTTAGAATTAAGTTAGTACGCAATACACCTGTCTTGAGGTAACGTTTAAGTAGTCTCTTCAGATACTTAAACTTCTTCATGTCTTCCATGAAGTCATCCACAGTCACAGACTGTGGGTTCTCATAGTACTTGATTGCGAACATCAAATGATTCTTCTCATCTAGATGATCAAATCTCATTTACATAATGATGGTTCAGTTTTATTTAGCTACCGAATGTAAGTGTAGCAGCACCGTTAGTGTACTTCTGTTCAGCACCTTTGCTTGTGTTTAGTACGCAACGATACTTGTAACCGTTAAGTGTTGTACCTGCAAGTCCACTGTAAGCAAGTGTTGCTGTAGTGAAGTCTGCATATGTAATACCAGTGTCAGTGTTAGCAGCGATATCTACCCAACGAGTAGTAGCACTTGCTGTCTGTCTCTGCCACTTAAAGGACTTAGTACCTGACTGATCAACAGTGAATGCTGCAACGAATGTTCCTGCACCACTAGATGAAGTAGAGTTAGCAGGTTGTGTACCTACTGTAATTGTTTCTAATACATCTGCTGCGATTGTATCATCAGCCATATCACCAGAAGTACCTGCAGCAACTTTTAGAGGAACGAGGCACTCAGCTTTATGTCTGGTGTCTCCATTGTGTGTCTGATATGTTCTGTACTGCCACCAACCTGGACCCGAAATACCACGAGTCTTGTTTGATGCAATACTATCTTCAGTTGTATCTACAAATACTAGTTCGTAGGAGTTAGAGTCGCCACCAAGGATGACAAACTCAGCAACTGCCTTAGGAGGAGTTCTCTTAATAACAGATGCAGCAGCTACAGTTGCTGTTGATCCTGCATATACTTTATGCAATTCGATAGCAGTGGTACTTGTAACTTGCTTAACAATATAGTTAACACTTGATATGCTCAAGACATCTCCTACAACGACACTATCAGCAGCGTTCTTAGTAACAGTTGCGTCACCATTAGTGACGGAAATAGTATTACTAAATGCTGCAGCGTCAATCTTTCCTACGACAGACATTGTAAATCCTCTAAAAGTTTGGTATTTCTATTATTTATTTATAATCTAACGGGTCTCTATTGCAGACTTGACCGCTTCTAATAGCTTGTCGTCAGCAGTAGTCTTAGTTAGTTTGACTGCTTTAGTCATGATAACAAGGCAGATATCAATTAGTTTCTCTCCTAATTCTGCATCATCTGGTATCTTGTCAACAGCATCAGTAATAATCTTAGATGCGAAAGGTAGTAAGAATCCTAGCATGGTCTCAACTCAGTATATTATATACTATATAGCCTCTCTGAACCACCAACAAAATTTCTGGTGGATAACCTGTACATCATTTCATGCATGGTATAGCAGACTTGTCCTTGTGGCTCTGGTAGACTGTCGTCAAACCATGGGTCATAAGGAATCTTGTCGGGTGCGTAGTAGGTCACTTGTCTGCAGTAAACTTACGATCCTTCATGTAACCCCACTTACCCTTGTGTAATGCTCTTACACCTTTAGGATTCTTGACACCAGACTTTGCTTTGCCTTCAGCATCTTTCTTCATGAAGTCCTTGTACCTTTTCTTACCGTACTTACTCTTATAAAGAGTCTCCTTCCTGTCTTTCTTTTCCTGAGCGTATCTCTTTAAGGTTGCTGCCTTCTCCGAGTTGTCCCACTCTAATAGGTTAGCCACGTGCTTCTTTCTTTTTCTTATCGTACTCTGCAGTAGCAGCAAGCATCTTAGACTTCATGTTAGACTTAGCTTTGCTAGTATTACTATGAGATGTTGCTCCTGTAGATGCAGGTAGAGCAGCACCAGTAACAGCAACTTCATCTACTTGCTCTGGTTCTTCAGCTACTAACTGTTTGTTTCTTAGTTCAGCAGCGATTTCTTCCTTCATCTTCTGCTTCCTCTTGATCATAGAGGTACGTACTTTACGTCTGAAGTTTAGATACTTGTCACTCTTATCGACATCACCATCGTTATCGATATCTGAGTCTTCTTTACCGACTGGATCTAACTTTTTCTTTTCGTTTAATTCTGATTCTGACATGAGATCCTCCTTCTTAGGATTGATTGTGATACCCTTCTTAGTTTTAGTGGAACCTTGGGTTAGGTTTTGTGTGTTCTTATCACCCTCGTCATTCTTATTGACTGGTGTGGTTTTAGTATTAGTAGCACTAGCCATTCCTTATTTCCTCAAGTGCTGCACGCCAATCGTATTTCTCTTCTTTGTATGCCTTCTTCTTTTTCTTAGCCTTCGCCATATCCTTTGGATTTAAAGAATTACCTTCCTTATCATATCCATAGGTAGAATCTTCTTTGACATGATCAGCAGCCTTGTACATAGGTTTGCCAGTTGTCTTGGATTTCATACCCTTCTTGTAATTCTGCCAAGCAGGTGTGTTACCTTTCTTGTCAGCATTAGTGACGGTCATTGCTTCTTTCATAAGATTATGTAAGTCTTCTATATCTATACTATAGTCAACAGACTCTTTGGGTCCTTGGACACCAATGTCTTCTTGATGTTTAGCAGTTTTCTCACCCTTCTTTCCAACAACTATGTAACGTCCGTCTGATTTGCGACCTGTAATAACCATAGAGTCACCACCGTGTGATACTACTCTACCAATATTACGATCATCAGGGGTCTTACGTTTGTTCTTGTCAATCATGTCCTTCTCGATCGGGAAACCTGCGTATCCCTCGAAGGCGGGTTGTATTGGAGATTCATCGATGATCTTGATTATAGCATCAACTGTCTCCTGCATGCGTTTTGTAGGAGCAGCTGTGTTATTGTCAACACATTTAGTAATTTTCATTTGCTCTTCCATAGTATAACCTAGGAGTTGAGCAGCGATATTTGTTGAGATCATCGGATAAAATTGATTCCGTAATTATTATTTAGGCTGTGCAGCCTTTCTAAAGTCGTTAAACTTAACCCCAAACTTGGTAGTTCCCTGACCTGGAGTCATGTCCTGCACTGCTTTTCTGTACTCATCAGTGCCAACCTTCCATGTATTACCACTACCATCATCAGCAGAATAATTACTTTGATCTCCCTTTTCTTTCTCTTCCTTAGTCACACCTGCTTTGGATCTTTCTCTCTCAGCAACTGATCTAATCATAGCCTTGAGTATCTTACGCTTAGAGTATGGGTTGTCCTTTCTCCTTGGTAATGCTATCTCATCTAAGTCTACAACCTCAGTTACATGGTGCAACCATGCCTTAAACTCTTCACCATCACCATCCTTAAACACAACATGATTAGTACCACGGTGTACTATAACACCACGTATACCACTGTCATCATGCTCTACTAAAGTACCAACTGCAAAAACTTCATGCTCCATGTAGTGCTCTCTGAACTCATACATGTGTAACTTAGGTGAGTATTCCCATGCTTCACTCTTTGGAGTAGCAGGAGTTTTCTTCTTAAGTTTCTGTGATGGTTTCTTAGGAGGTGTCATACCTGTCTTTACATCTGCCATCATCTTCATAGAGTCTGACTTCTTAAATCCTTTTGGCATTCCTGCATGATAGGAATCATGGTCATCACCCTGTGCATGCTTTCTCTGTGCTGATGCTGATAGTTTTTCTATTGGATCATCTGAATTTGGATCTCTAGCACCTGCTGACTTGATATTAACAGACTTAAAGTCGTAGTGTACACCGTTATATTTCTGCGTTAACTTCTGAAATTCTTTTACTCTGTCGTCTCCGACTACCATTGTTACATGTTCATGTCCTTCATCATTGAGGTCACGTAGTATATCAAATATATTTCTATGCTGTTCTGAATTCTGTATCTTATCCTTATGATTCTTAAACATCTTACGCATGTGATCAACCTTCTGATCAGCACTCAAAGGATTCTTCTTATGATCTTGCGTTCTACTAGGATAGATTCTATAGTTACCTGAGTCACCACCATGTGCCTTAACTGCATCAAGAAGTTTACCATGACCTGCATGAGGAGGATTAAACCTACCAAAAGTGATCGCAACATGCTTGTCCTCTGGTTGCTGAGACTTAGGTATAGGTTTCTTCTTAGCAGGTTGAGCAGGTTTTGATACGCTCCCCTGTGCAGGTGTTGCTTCAGATATGAATTGATTAAAGTGAATCATTTTGACCAGTTCTTTGCCACAGTAAAGTTTGCTTTAGAGAATTCTAATCTATCAACAAGTTTGATAGCCGTACCATTTTTAATTGCTACGTATCCCTCAGGACTTGTAACTCGGTAACCAGATTCGTCTTCTATGAATGTACCAATACCTTTCACTTTCTCTAAGCGTCGGATAATAATTTTCTTCGCAGTTATTAAAGACTGGAAGGCACTCATAGCATTATGTATGGCAGTTTTGTTACTATTTAGATACTTGAGGGAGTCTTGTTTCTTTTTCTTCCATTGTTCCTTAGATTTTTCAGTCTTTTTCTTAGCAATCTCCATGTCAAAACGCTGTGATACAAAGACTTCGAACCCTTTATGCATCAGTGCAGCAGTCTTTGGAACCTTACCTGTTCTAATAACTTGGTTAAAGTATACTTTAAACAGTGCAGTATACTCGAAAGGTCTTGTGCCACCTAGCAAATCGAGGAAAGATCTACCCTTAGTCATACCAATCTTAGCATTACGAATGTTTTGTTTTACTTGTACTTTCTCAGTGGTACTGAGTGTTGCTACTCCACCTACATTCTCAAAGTTAGATGATAGTACCGCTACGTCCTTGACTCCCTGTAAATGTGATACATCCACACCAAATGATGCAGACATATTCTCTACACTTTCACCTGTGTAACTCGTATGAAATACTATACCCAACTTGGATGCACCTATCTTCTGACCCAGTTCACTGTATGCATCAACTGCATATGTGATAGTGTTTGGTCTGAATTTATATACTGTATTACCACCCATCTTTGTAATAGAAGGTGTCTTAGTATATAAGAGATCACCTTGTAGTACACCTTTAAATGGTAGTTTCTTTAGTTGATCATATACTTCATGAAGGATAGTCCCAACAACACTACCTTCGTAATGGTAGTCTATAAGATCATGATCATATCCGATCTTTGGTTGTCCTTTATTAAATACTGATTTAGTTCCTACAAAAAACTGCCCTTGAGGAGTCCTACCACATACAATAGCAGGGGCACCATCCCATTTGACAGTAACCCTTGCACCCTTTCCACCACTGTCTAGCATGTCAGAAAGAGACTCAATAAAATTGATAGCATTTAAACCACCCTGATACCCTTGGTTGATCAGGTCATCTTCTAAATGTTCTAGGTGTGTGTTCTTTGCCATGTCTTAATTATACCTCATATCTGATGGTAATGGCGTTCATCTTAACACCACCTTTAGCTTTGCGTCCCTTTTTGCTGATACGAACACCTGCTCTACCCATAACTTCATTAATTAATTTACCATCTATAGGTCTGATACCAGACTCTGTGAGTACATGAGTAGCAACTTTGTCACCACCACCAAATGTCATCTCACCAGTTAAACATTCTTTAGTTAGTTCATACTTAAATTTAGAATAGACTCCTGATGTGGTAGGATTCTTTCTAGTTCCTAGTATGGATTGTAGTCTAGACTCTAGTCCTAGGTTCTCTCTTGTGCTACTCATAAGTCTGTCTGCCTCTGCAGCAGTAATAGTTCCTGTGTTGTTCTCAAATTTATTAGATATCTCTTCTAGTACTAACTGAAGATACCCTAAGCACATCGCATCGTCTCTAGTTCCATACTTATTTGCTACTAGTTTTAATATACTAGTCAGAATCTTAATTGATTTATCTATACCTGCTGACGTAAGTTGATAATCATTACCATACTTCATACTACATTTATATTTCGTACCACCTTTGCTGAAAATTATATCTGTCTTTCCTTCATTAGCACCACCACCCATCTTCATAAATGATTTATAGAATAATTGTTCTGCAGCAAACCCACCAGGTTTTATCTGATTAATGACTTGCAGACCTGCTTGTGACACAGCAGAAGATTCCCCCATCTTACTGACTTCATCTGCTGCCTTAAGACGAGTTACATTTTGTTCTGATGAGAGTTCAGATGGATCACCAACACGTGATAGTGCATGGTGTAGTACTGACCACTCAAACTGTAATCCTTTATTTGCCACGAAAAAAGAGGGTGTTACCCTCTTATTTATAGGGAGACCTAACAACGTCTCCTTTCTTTTTGTATGCAGTGACCTCAGGATCTGGGTCTAACCACTTCGTGTATTCTTTGTCCTCTAGACATGCGTCCAACTGTAGTGAACTGTCTAGTAAGTACATATCATTGTAACGTTGTGTCCATGAATTGTACTTCTGTATACGGTAATCTAGTTTACCGTTCTCTAGTCTCTTATCTGTGTGAACAAAACGATAAGGACCTTGATCCATAATTTTAGTCAGTTTCATTGCGAAGGTTGTCCATGTATTCCAACATCTCACTTACGTCACATAGGTTATCAATCTGATGTAACATATCTGCAATGTGTTTGCTGATGTATGTCTTCTCTGTGCGAGCAGAGAAAGATAAAGCATTACGTAAAGACTCTTGTGCTTCTCGTAATGATTCTTCTACTTGTCCTGATAGTGCCATGCGTTAATGAGGGTTGTACTTTCTTAGAATGTAAGTTGAGTATGCTGTTATTATAGCAGCACATATGACTGGTGTCAAGAATAAAGGCATTAGTCGTATCTCCTTAGTATATAAAGTGCAATAGAAGCACCAACTGATGATGCACCTAAGACTATTAAAAATAAAGGCATTAAATGTCTCCTTGTTTTCTGTTTTCGGACTCCTCAATGGAGAACTCTCCACCAGGATATCTTGCTGCTAGTTTTAATGAGTTGGTATAGAATACTTCATCAAGTCTGATGTCTAATGCTTTCGCTGCACATGCTGCGTACCATAGAACGTCACCGAGTTCTTTAATTAGATGCTCTTTGTTAGCATCATTCCATGGTTTACCTTGATACTTCATCTTCTTAACAATCTCACAGAACTCACCTGCTTCTGCAGTCAAACCCTGTGATGCTGTGTCCAACCTAGCAATGTCACATCCTTGTTCGCTGAGTTGTCTCAATCTATCTATATACTGAACCTTATCTTTACTAGGTTCTGAGCAAGTCATGTCTTGGAAATGCATGTACTTGTCTAGATCAATCTGGAACTTAGTCTCTTCCTTTTTATTCTTTTCGTTTGCTCTAACCTTCTCTGCTGCTTGCCATGCAGTGAATCCTTTTTGTTTAATAAACTCTTCTGGTGTCTTGGGAGTTTCATCAGCAATCTTCTTAGCACCATCTGCCATATCATCTTTGGCATCCTGTGCAGAATTATTCATACTCTCTGCAACTTTCTGAGCGTTGTCTGCCGAGGCAGGATCATAAGGTACGTTTTCTTTTGTCATATCTTAAAGGAATCAAATTTAGTTTTAGTCTTAGCGACTTCTAGTATCTCTTCGTCAGTACCAGAATCAGTAAGTTGTTGCTGTTCACAATCATAGAGCCTCATCTTCGATCTGTCAATACCTATTACAAATCGTTTATGTACTGTAGGATCATTGTATCTATTCTTGAGTTGCTTGACCATTATCTGATTCATCCCCTCAAGATCCTCCGTACTAATAAGAGCAAACATAAGATCAGCAGTGGCGGGTAGACCGAACGACTCACTTGTGTCAGTAAGATCAACATCACTACTACCATAGCCACTACGAGTTGTCTGAGTAGCGGAGACGATAGGTACATCAGTCTCAACTGCAAGACCACGGAGTTCTTCTGCAATCGCTTTAACAAACGTGTAAGAATTGACAATGGAATTTTTATAACGTGATGATGAACAAATATTTAGATAGTCAATGAAGATAATATCAGGACTGAACCCTTTCTTCATTGCTAACTCATTGATAAGAGACTTAAAGTGACCTACATGTGCAGACGCAGTTGGGTATTCTTTGATAACCAACCTACCTTGAGTCTTCTTATCTATCTTATCCATTTTAGTACGAAACTGTTGCTTTGTAAACAGTGGGTCGTTAAGTTGTTGGATAGGTACATCTAAAAGGTTAGCATCAATTCTCTCTGCAATCTTTTCTTCTGCCATCTCAAGAGTAATGTACAGAACATTCTTACCTTGTAGTAATGTAGCTGCTGCCATGTGACACATGAATAGAGACTTACCAACACCTGTACCTGCTAGTGCAATGTTAAGTGTCTTGTTTGGTAAACCACCTTTGGTTATCTTATTAAAGTAATCAAGATCAAATGGTGTCTTGTCTTCTATCTTATGATAGAAATCATATCTCTCATCAGCATCCTTTAGATAGTCATGACCAACCGTGTCATCAAAACTAGTACCCAATGCCTCAGACATGATGTGTGGTATAGCATCCTTGTTACGAGTCTTATCCTGACCGTCAGCAATCTTAATACTATCCATCAATGCAAGATAGATTGCTCTCTCCTTACACCATTTCTCAGTAGTACTCAACAACCAGTCATGATTGTATTGATCTTTATCTAAACCAGAATCAATAAACGTTTCTATCTCTTTGATTATCTCTTCACTTAAATCTCTACGTTTCTCTACCTCAATCTTAAGTGCTTGTGGTTCTGGTAGTCCAGAAAACTCCTGCACATAATCATGCACCACCTCAAACAATACCTTGTGATTGATGGTGTCAAAATATTCATCCTTAACAAAGGGTAATACCTGTCTACAATAGTTCTCATCTAGGATGAGTTTACTAAGTGCGATCTCTTCTATCTTTTGCATTAAATGTAGTGTAGGTATGTTCCGACAACATACTTGTCGTTTGATAATGGTGCTTTACCTGAGTGTGCAAACATCCAAGTAGGAGGGAATACTAACACCTTACCCTCGCTCGGTTTGATACTGATGTTTACGTTAGGGAAGTGTGTTTCTCCACCTTTCTCCACATCATTTAGATAAAAGAACAGAGCAAGAAATCTTCTTGCACTACTGTGGTCACCAACATCAACATGCTCATCAAATCTATCATTCCTTTCACACTCATAGTGCTTGAGTTTGATTTGCTCAAATCCATTCTCTACTGGCCAGTGATCCTTACAACCTACCTGTGTCATGTAAAGTTCTGATGCTGATTTGATTGCAGGGATAAGTAAGTTCTGCATCTTCATCCAGTCTGGATCTTGTTCTGTCTCTGCAACATGTGTAATGTTAAACATATTACATTGAGGACGACCCTTCTGTTCCCATCTTTCTAACTTAGTTTTCTTTGCTAACGCAACTAAATTACGACAGACATTTTGTGGTAAACATCTATCGTAAGATTTAATGTAGTCAGTAACGTTTCTAAGAACCATAAGAGAACTCCTTCTGTGCACTCTCGTCTAATGCTTGCATGATTTCGGGAGTAAAATACTTCTCTGGATCAGCAAGAATAGATTTAGGATACAAGTTAGACTCACCCATCTTATACCTGTTTCCTATTCTTGTAAACACTCCATGTTTTTCTCCTAACTCTAGGAGACCATAGTACTTGTCAAGTCCTCTCTCATCATAGAATAGTCTTGCTTCGATTCTACTATTCTCTTTGGTAAACCTAGACTTCTTAGTCTCACATTTGATTAGGTTACCTACAACATCCTTACCATCTTTCTCTTTAGATTTACTCAAGTATATGATAGAGGATGCAGCATACTTAAGACCAGAACCACCACCCATTTCTTTCATAGGTACATAAGCACCAACAACATCATAGGTGTGGTTAGTAACTATCATAGGAACATTTGCTTTACCTAGTTTCAGTGTTAGAACTCTGAAGATAGACTTAACAACTTGTGCTCTAGTCATGTCACGTGTGTCCTTACCCTGCTCAGTATCATCTACCTCTTTAGTGGTGGATAACATACCAAGACTATCAAGAACAAACATCAATGGTTTGCGTTCTGCTTCTGACTGTGCAAGATACTTATCTACAATCTTGATTGCTTGTTGTCTGAACTCCTGTACTGTGGTAACTGGTACAAGATACATTCTATTAGAATCTATGTTACGTTTCTCTATCATCTCCTTAGAGATAGCAGACTCAGACTCAAAGTAAATTACACCTGCATCAGGATTAGATTCTAGGAAGTGCTGAACAATACCTAGACAGAAAAATGTTTTACCTGTACTAGATTCACCTGCTAATGCTGTGATCTTGTTACTAGGTACTCCACCAAAAATACTACCAGACACAACAGCATTAAAAAGATATGATCCTGTGTCTATGAAACCGCTAGTGTCACCTGCTGCAACACCGTCTGACACAACACCTGCGTACTCGTTACCGATCTCTTTTGCTATGTCTGTGAAAAATGAATTAGTCATCCAAAAATATGCTCTAATGTAATCTGTTTTTCGGGTGTCCACCCGATAGCATCAAGGATACCCTTGATGGGAGACAAGAAACTCTTGTCAAATTGTACCTCATAATCTACTGATCCGTCAAGTTCGAATTCTGTGGGAAGAGTTTGGAAGAATGAAATGACATTCTCTCCAATGCGATTAGGTTTTCTTAGGTAAAGATATTTGATCTTCTCACCTTCCTGTATGAGAGGAAACTTGTGAGCGATCTTATGTTTCTTTATATAATGATTGTATAGTAAAGAACCACGTACGTGTATTGGACATCCCTTACCATAGATGTCTTTAGTAGAAGTAAACTTCTGTATGTTATTGCAACTACGAGGGAATGATATATCTTCTAGTGGTAACTGCTCAAACTTCTTTCTAAATCCTGAGATATATTTCTGCACTTCATCCTCATCACTATTCATAACGAGATCAAGTGCTTCTTTAATAGCAGTTCTGCATGGCATAGGTGTAGAAGACTTGACTGCTTCGATACCCATCATCTTTAGTTTAGGTTCAGCATACTGCACACCTTCACTGTTCCATACATTAAGGATATATCTTTTCTTGGCAGTCCAGATACCCTTGTTCGCTATGTTCTCTCGCTTCATGATCATCTTCTGATCATAGGCACTTACATAGGTGGCCAACTCCTGATAAGAATTCGATATATACTTCTCAAGTTCCACATCACACACCTTCTCAAGGAACCTAAGTGTGCTTTCACTGCTTTTCTCTCTGTTCGAGAATACCTTCTCCACAAGAGGACCAAGGTGCAAGTAAATGCTATCGGTGTCACTAGCAATAACGTAATCATAATCTTCAGTCTTTAATAGTTTATTAAGGTAAGCATTCATCTTGTTTTCTATCCAACGGATAGAAACTTGACCAGATAAAGTAATAGCTTCAGCGTTAGCAAGGTTATAATAACGGAAGTATTGATTCCCGATAGCACCATAAGCAGAATTAAGCTGAATCTTCCGAGCCATCTGAATGTTGTTGTAGCGGGAGATTTCTTTCTGTACGTCTGGAGTCGGATTAGTTTCATACTTTTGTTTTGCCTTGAGCATTTTCTTTTTATAGATCGTACGATCATCGTAGATCCTTTGCATAATCTCAGGTAGAAATCCATGTATATCCTTACGATACTGAGCACCGTTAGCACATACTGCATACTCTCCATCAATCTTAACTTCTCTGTTGAGAAGTCCTTCTACAGATACAGTTGGGTGTCTCCTATCAACAAGAGTTTCGGGAGATATATTGTACTGCATTATAAGGTGAGGGTATAGACTATTGAGGTCGAAACTTACAACCCAATCGTACATACCTGGTTTAGGTTCCTTGACATAGGCACCTGCATACTGTTCATTCTTTTTAGTACCAACCTTAGGAGGAACTACAATGTTTCTCTCCTGTAAGTCATTGTATATTAATGTATCCCACATACGAACCTGTGAGAACACATCAGATAGATTTACCTTAGCGTCATAACTTAGAGTCAATGCTAACTCTATCAACTTCATCTTATCTTCTAAACGATCAACCAACTCAACGTCATGGATGTTGTACTCCACAAACTTCTGCCAGTCTCCTGTATAGAATGCTTTAAAGTTTTCGAACTCACTGTGATCTAATTTCTTTTGACCAAGTTCTACGTCAGCAATGTGATCTAGTCTATAAGATGACTGAGCACTATAGGTAAACTTCTGATACAAATCAAGGTAGTCAAGAATAGTGACACCTGTAATATCATATGCAAGTTGTTTACGACCCTTGATAACTAGTTCTCTATCAATGACTCGGTTCCAAGGTGACAATGATCTCTTCCATTTCTCACCCAAGACTCTCTCTATTCTCCTACAGATATAAGGTATATCATATAGGTTACAGTTCCATCCTGTAATAACATCGGGAGTTGATGTCACCCACCAGAGATGGAAGTCTTCTAACAGCGATGCTTCAGAATCAAACAAACGATACTCATGTGTATTATTAAACTCACGAGTACCCCACGTTGTTATCTTCTTAGTGATAAGGTTCTTCATAGTAATACAAAGAATCTCCTCACGAGATTCCTCAACGGAAGGGAAACCGTTGTCACATGCAACCTCGATGTCAATAGTATAGATCTGCATGAGATCCATATCAAACTCAACTTCATCGGGGAACCTATTAGAGATGAATTGATATACAAACCTCTCATAACCATGGACTTCTAGACCTTCCACACTCTCATACTTTTCTATGAAAGAACGTGCTGATCTAGCACCATCAAATTGTTTAGGATGTGCATACCTACCATCTAAAGTTTTAAACTTTGATACCTTGGATTGATCCGAAGGCACAAAGTATAGAGTCGGTCTACACTTTTCCCTGTATGTTACACGTTCTCCATGCTCATACCCACAGAAGAGTATGTCATCACCAAGAAGTCTAACGTCTGTGTAGAAACTCATTATGCGTTGATTGCTGCGTATTTGGTTTTCATGTCAGCAGATGGATCAAGTATCGTGAATACATTTTCATAGTTCATGAATAGATCACGTTGATCAGTATATAAAGGATACTTAATTAAGTTTCCATCTATTATCTGGACACACTCTTCTATTAATATGCTTGGTTCTTCATCCAGTTCCGTCATCATACCCATCAGGTAGATGTTTGGATCAGTCTTGAGGATTAGTATCTTTAGCATTGTCTTCTAAAAGTTCTTTGTATTTTGATAAGAGATTATCATGAGGTTCATAGATCAATGCTACTGATGGTATCGGTAGGTAGATGTATGAGTTTTTGGAGAGAGGAACATATGTCTGAAACTCTATATCAATCTCATCCATCTCTACATGTTCTGAGTTCTCAAATAATAATTCCTTGGTAGGTTTCATAGTTAACGCATAGGGAAAGTCCAACTTATATGCTATAGGTTGTCCCTCAGGATTACGCATCTCCTTAACGTCAGCTATAACGTCCTCCCCGTTTTGCATTCTTACGACCCTTTCGCTCATAGTCCGTCTCCATTAGTTCATTAAAGGTGTATTTGACGAGATCAGTAAATGATCTCCGAGCAGATATGTTCTTTTCTTCGGAAAGAATGTGAACCATCTGCATAAAAGTTTCCATCTGATCAGATGGGATGTCCACTGTTAGTGTCTCTGCCTTCTTAGAGTGGGCAGGACACAGGTTTACATACATGTTCATTTGTTCTCCAAACAAAAAGAGTCCCCCATGGAGACTCTTCGGTTGTTACATTATATAGGGTGATTCACTCCATTATTATAGCATGGTTTTCCGACCTGTCAACTACATGCACAAATCAAGTTACGATCACCAGTTACATTATCTATTCTACTTACTGCTGGCCAAAACTTCCTACCCTTTGCAGGGTAACATGCTGCCTCACGGCTATAAGGGTAGTCCCACTTACCACATAACATCTCTGCAGTGTGTGGAGCATTCTTTAGCAGTTCTTTCTTCGTGAATATCTCATGTCGGATACTCTCCATAGCATCTACAAACCTTTGCAACTCATCAAGTGACTCTGACTCTGTAGGTTCTACCATCATGGTTCCTAACACTGGCCATGATAGTGTGGGAGCATGGAACCCATAGTCCATCAGTCTCTTCGCTATGTCTTCTGCTGTTACTGGTAACCCACGACAGTCAAAGATACATTCATGTGCTACTAGATCATTCTCTCCTTTATATAATACGTTAAAAAATGGTTCTATCTTCTTCGCTAACCAATTAGCATTGAGCAATGCAACCTCAGATGCTTTACGTAATCCTTGTTCACCCATCATACGTATGTACATCCAACTAATGACAAGTATAGATGCACTGCCTTGTTCTGCTGCTGATACTCTTTGATCTACAAATGGTGCTAGGTGTTCTGCCACACCAACAGGTCCTACACCTGGCCCTCCACCACCATGAGGGATGCAGAAAGTTTTATGTAAATTCATATGCATTACATCAGCACCATACTCACCTGGTTTTGCTAGACAAACTTGTGCATTTAGATTCGCACCATCAAGATATACTTGACCACCATTGTCATGGACTATCTTACATATCTGACGTATGGTTGACTCAAATACACCGTGAGTGGAAGGGTATGTAATCATGATCGCTGCCAACTCAAAGGTATTCATGATTGCTTTCTTCTCTAGGTCTGCCATGTCTATGTTACCATTCTCATCACACTTGACAGTTACAACTTTCATACCTGCCATGACTACACTAGCAGGGTTGGTTCCATGTGCACTCTCTGGTACTAGAACTACATAACGTTTTTCATTTCTATTCATATGATACTCTCTGATCGCTAAGAGTCCTGCATACTCACCCTGTGATCCTGCGTTAGGTTGTAAGGTTACCGAATGGAATCCTGTGATATCACATAACCATTTCTCTAGATCATTCATAATTTTAGTGTAACCATACACCTGTCCTGTAGGAACGAAGGGATGTATATTCATCTTGTCCCAACTCAATGGCATTAGTTCTGATGCTGAGTTTAGTTTCATAGTACAACTACCAAGTGGCATCATACCATTTACTAATGAGAAATCTTTAGAGACTAACTCATACATGTACCTCATCATATCAGTTTCACTATGATACTTGTTAAATACTTCTTGTTGTAACCATGGTTTAGTTCTTCTAGGTGTACCCAACCAGAAGTAGTCCTTGACTCCCTTCGCTACATGCTCTATAGTGTTTTTATCTGCAGAGAAATCTGTTTGCGAAGCAATAATTTTATTGAGTTCATCGTAAGTTGTTAGTTCATCTAACGATACTAACGCATACCCATCAATATATCTTATATTAATATCATCAACTATACGTGAGGTCTTCCACCTAACCGTATCAAACCCCTCACCATCATCAACCTCGAAACCACACCACTTTAATGCTTGTATTAACGTTTGTCTATATCCCAATATTCTATTTGATATTTTTGTCAGACCTTCCGAACCGTG
>Ga0163180_10000793_pt1 | contig 18121 bp, 30 predicted proteins | sample AtlANTMetagenome_2_FD_109647 | JGI IMG/M metagenome (GOLD analysis project Ga0163180, IMG submission 109647) | Marine eukaryotic phytoplankton communities from the Atlantic Ocean - Atlantic ANT 4 Metagenome | ecosystem: Environmental > Aquatic > Marine > Oceanic | place: North Atlantic Ocean...
CTATATAACTAAACCTACAGGATGGGAGGAAAGACAATAGGGGGGTGTATCGGTTTAATCCGAATATTCTAGATCCGAATATATATAGAAATGTATGGGAATATAGATATAGGGAAGTGTAAAGAAAATCCCGCCTCACGGGACGGGTTTATTCTCTTATGAACAGTATCTTACTATGGGTTTTCCATAGATGATTACGAACTTATTTTAATATATGGTAGGATATAAGTAGGTAGTTTGAAAGGTTACCTAAGAAAAAACAAATCAAAAATGTTAGGGTAAGGGAATCCTTTCATAGTATCGAGAAAAGCTACGGTAGTGTGCTGTGCAGTGAAACTGCTAGTAAATACAAACTCTTTTCTAACCAGAAGAGGCAGGTTATTGTTTGCCTGTGGTATTTGCAAGGGTGGTATTGCCTATCATATTCTTCACAGCGGTAGGTTCCCGATTCATACGGACACATGGGAATAGCTTGGAAACTTCTCTACAGAAAATGTAGGGAGTGCCGAAAGGCTGAGTTGGGTACTAAAAATACCCTTACCCTAATTTTATTTTCGCTTGCCACCATCGTAGGCAACAGCATGACCTTGTTTAACTATTTCTTCGTTAATGTTTAAAGGTTTCTTTTTGCCCATATCTTTATAGAAGACACCTAACACTCTGCCATATTTACCTTTACCTTGGGATTGCATTTGGATATCATACATTTCGTCATGAAGCATAAGCTTTAACCATTCTTTAGCTGCAAGGCCTTTAGCTTTTTCTTTTAAGTCTCTAGTTCTAGATTCTGGTGCATTTATACCAACCATTCGAACACGACATTTATGCCAAACATTAAAGCCAAGATCTAAACGAACATCAACTGTATCCCCATCAACTACTCTTAAAACATCTACTTTGTAATAATACATATAACAATTATAGTATTCTTATTTGGCACAAAGCGACTTGGTCTTTATACTGACATCAGATTAATTAATAGTTAATCTCCTAACTAAACATTATGTTTAGACTCAGATTGATGGGGACTTGATGGACGCTAGTCCCCATTTATCTTTTAAAAACTACTCCTCTTCAGAAGCAGCTATTGCAAGACCTAAGTCTCTTAGATATGCTTTTTCTGAATCAGAAAATCCATCGTTAAGAGCTTTAGACCAAATTTCGTTGTATAACGAATTATGCTTACGATAGGTTTTTTTAAGCCAATCAAGATACTTCCATCTTAATTTTCTAAAGATACTTCTAACTAAACCAGCATGATTGTAATCTAAAAAGAAGAATCTACCGATAAATCTAGGCCAATTAAGAGCCGACTTTCTATCGTTGATATCCTTTCTAGCCCATGAGACATTGCTGTCCATCTGGCGTTTACTGTAATAAACAGCATCCTTTAGACCGAATTTGATTAAGCAATATAAGAAAAGGTGTATATGAGATAACCATGTAGTTGTTTCCCAACCAACATGGCCATACCAAAATCCCTTTTCAGATCCACTATGTGAGTGGCCATAAAAAGGGTGCAACAATTCTGGATTGTTTAACCAATTAGCAAACTTATGTGAATGTCTGTGACACAATCGGAATACAGGTCTATCACCTTCCCAATCGTCACAAAAATCCCCGTAACCACCTGAGGCTTCAAGGTCTAATCCCCCTTCACCATTAGGTAGCATTGGTAGTTTGCAACTACTTACGGCACATTGTCCGTAATGATTTGTTTTATTTTTAGGCATTAAGCCTCCTTATATCTATTCATCTCTTAAGGTTTAATGCCTTATTATTTATTTAATTTTTGCGTTAGGAACTTTTAATGCTCCACTATCACGAAGATTTTTAGCTTCGTCTATGTCCATTCCTGCAACGCTTTTTCTTTTAACTCTTGTTTCGTTTACAGCTGAACTAATTTGATGAGCCAACTTAGAATCAGGGTTTTTAGCCCATCTTTCTTTTCGTTTTGCATTGATATGCTTCATTCGAGCTTTATCACCAGGCTCATGTGTTCGTTTCGCATTTCTTTCACGAATCGTTTCTCTAGCCTCATCATTAGTCCAATAATAGACTTGGTACCTACTCAATCCTGTAATCTCAGCTACTTTAGTTTTTGTCATTCCTGACATAACTAATCTTCTAGCTTCATCTACTTGTTCTTGAGTAATGGTATATCTTTCGTCTAACTCTGTCATAGCTTTCCTTTCTCTTCAACAGCAATTATGATTTCTTCACATAATTCTCTTGGTACCATACTTCTTTTGTATGCACCTATTATTCCTTGAGTTCCTGTTTGTGCTCCTCTTGGTGCAGAAACATGACAAGGAGCACCATTTTTACACATAGGTTTTGGTGTCCAAACATCAAAGAATAAATTAGACCATAAATCTGTAGGCTTCATTCTATCATCACCATACTGACAATATGTTGCAGTTTCTCTTGGTAAATGTTCTACTACATTGAACTTTCTTAGTAAACCTCTAGGGTTTTCCATAATCCAATAAGCAGGACCTAGATAATCTATAATCTCTAAAGTCTTTTCTATCATTCTTATACCTTCTCCTGCAGCTGATGATCTAGGTGTTCTTGTACCATCTGGTTCAGGTGGATTCCAATGAAACCTACATCCTGCAATAGAAAAAGTAGTGCAAGGGGGACTTGCCCAAACAAAGTCTATACGAGGTAAACTTTCGTAATCAAACTCAAATATGTCTGAAACTATGTCAACCGTCTTATCAGGATTTTGTTTATAGTCTGTTGTAATAACATTGTGTCCTCTTTCACGAGCAACATTGCCAAAACTACAGCTTCCTGCGAATAAATCTAATACTTGCATAATAATTCTTTCTTCTCCATACATATTAGACTCTATGTACGACAAAAAGGTTACATACTTTTTAAAGTTTTTTTATATTTTTTACTAATTTCGCCCTCATAATAGGCTTTATCTTGAATATATATGTAATCATTGGCTTTTTCAGGTCCAATATAATCAGCTAAACTATGTCTTTTCCCGTATTGATTAATATTTTCTCTGTATAAATGACCTATAAGGAAGTGTTTTGTATTAGGAAAAACTAATTTAAAACCTTTTTTATGCAGATTTAATGTTTGTAAAGACTCTTCAGAGTATTTTATTGCAGTTTCAGGTACTCCTGAATATTCTCCCCAATCTTTTCTACCAAAAATAAATTTAGAACAAATCATTTTTACAGGTATAAACTCTTGTGAATTGTTTGGAATAGTTCCTTTCCAATCTGGTACCCAATCTATAGGAATACCATAAGAATTTTTTCTATATGTTTTGTTTCCAGGCTCTAGTTTTAATAATCTTCCTGTTCCATATAAAGTTTTCATAGGTGATCTAACACCATCTATATAACAATACGGAGCAGGCATTGCTGTAAGAAGAGTTTTTTTGGGTTGCAATTCTATTAACATTTTTAATGTAGCATCCCAATTTTTAGAAAACATAGTGTGTGCATCTATTTGTAAAACATAATCTTCATCTTCATACATAGATTCAGCCATTTTTCTACCAACACCTACACCAATAAGTTCTTCTGTAAATTCTTGTGCCATTAACTTAAATTCAGATCCATGTGATTTGTTTAAAATTTCTGTTACTTGTACTAAGTTATCAAGGTTTTCTTCTTGTTTGTATAAAAGATAAATACCAAAAACTAAATTTTCGGGTTTGTCAGCTTTGTTTACTGCATCTTTAATTGTAGGTATAAGCTCTGTGTCGTCTAAAGAAGGTAACTTTATATAAATTTTAGTCATTATCTGCTGCGTACAGAGCTCTCATCTGAGCCAAAGCATTGTCATCATTAGCATGACAGCCCATAATCTCACCATCAGTTGTCTTCTCGACACAATATTCTCCGTCTCTTTCAATTATTCTGTAAGGCATATATCAATTATAGCTCAATCAGGTTCAATCATGATACATTCACCAGGGCATTCTTCTGCTGATTCTATTACAGCTTCTTCTTGTCCCTTTGGAACTGTGGCTAATCCCTTTGCACCTTCTTCATTATCTTTTATTGCAGAATATACATGGTCACCATCTTTTACATAATAAAGACCATCTTCAAGGCCTATAAAAACATCTGGACATATTTCTTCACAAAGTCCATCACCTGTACATAAATCTTGGTCAATCCAAACTTTCATATTTTACACGCATCTCCACAATCGTCATCAAATTCTTGTGAGGTATCTACGAATACAGGATTTTCTGTAAACATATTCTCTGGAAGTACAAAATCTTCTTCCACTATTTACCACCTCCTAACGCACTACCTGTAAGTATTGCACCAAATGATAGATGAAATAATCCACCACCTTTTAGTGTAAATGGTTCGTGTTGTGATACAAGCTTCTTTAGATACTCCATTTGTACTAATGGGTCTTCTATTGCTGTTAAGTGAGACATATAATCAGCTAAATCTAGTCCCATTCTTGCTATACCATAGTAAATCGGTACGACCATAAAGTCATACACACATATAGTTAAATAGACTATTAATGCAGTCCATCTCCATTTATCTGTCAACACGCACCTCCTTCACAACAAGCTATTACTTTTTGTTTATAATGCGTACAATCTTTATTATAACAGTAAAGACCTGCTCTTATTTCTAGCAAAACTCCATTACATGCAGGACATGGTGGATTCATTCCTCTTCTTCATTACTAAAAAATAAAACTTTTGTAGATGATTTACAAACACTTGGACTTTGATGGCACATCCATTGATTAGTTTGAATGTGTTTAAGTGGCTCATTGCACTCTTTACACCTGTTAACTTTTTTTCTCTTCATTAATCTCCTTCATTACTTGAATAAAATACTTAAAAAAATTGTTGATGACAAATCCTAAATATGTAAGACTGCCAAATGATATGATTCCTAATATTATAATTAATAGAATTTCGGTCATGTTACCCCCTTTCGGGTGTTTGATTACATGAGTGTGTTGACTAACACTCCTAGTGCAGAAACTGCAACTAACCAGCCACTAAGTTCCTGTCTTGATAGTTTAGTGTTGACCTTTTCGTGTAATAGATCAATCCTCTTATCCATTTCTGTTTGCCCTTCAATTAACATTACGAGCATTTCTTTTTGGGTAAACCCTCCGTTTAAATCTTTATCTTTATGTACTGTCATTAGCACATTTCCTTTCGTCTACATTCTGGACAGTATCTATCCTTGTTACCTTCTAATTGATAAAAGTAGTCTGAACAATTCCATTCTTGACAAGGTACCATCCTATCTGTTTGTAAATTAGTAATCATTGTTTTTTATTTTTTCTATTTATTATTGTCATAACTATTAACATTTCAATCATTTTTATACTTCTGTTCACAATGGGTACTGCCATGTTTACAATTGCATAATTGAACAAAACCACCATCTTCTCTTATAGTTACTAAACACATCTATTCTTCTTCCAAAATTTCTTGACCTTTTAAATCTAACAATATGTCTTCAGATGTTATTGTGTATAAATCAAAGTGGTTCACTATTCTTCTCGCATACCCATAGTCAAGAGCCAAATCGCAGTTGAGATTATAATAGCAATTCCCACTATGTCTTTGGCACTCCCAGTTAATGTTAACCAGGCAATAAAGAAACCTAATAATGTAAATATTTGTGCAATAGATTCTTTTACAGCTTTAATTAACCACTTACCTATTGCTTTTAATATTGTTGGTATGTATTTAATAATTTTATAAATTTGTTTGAAAGTCCACGAAAAAGCGTTAATGATTAACATAACTCCTTTATTAAGCCATTGAAGTAATCCTTTAATAATTCCAATTAACATATCAACAATTGCTTTAACAACATCTAAAATTCCTTTAACAATACGAGTTATAACAACGCTTGATTGCTTAATACCTTTAATTACTATTTCTATTGTTTTTTTTGCTATGTAATAAGGTGCTCCAAGCATATTCCAAACTAATTTAATTAGCTTTTTAAACATTTATCCTACTCTCCTTACAGGTATCATTGATGCTCCTGCAATTATTTGACTAGCAATAATAACAGGGACAACAACCTCTTGAGCTTTCTCTTTCTGATCTGAGGTCATATCTGTACCTATTTCTGTAATAACAATTTCTTGTATATCTATATCTATTATAGCACCCACTGGGTCGGCGAGGAACTCTTCCATCTGAACCTCTGTAACAACATCAGCTAGTGTATAGTCTTCTACTTCGGCATTTTCAACTTTTCTTTCTACATATTCATCAACTGCTTCTGCTACAGTCTCATCTTCTGCAGCAGCTTCTGCTATTATCTGAACATCCTCTGATTCTTCAAAACCTAATACTTCAGCTACTGTTTCTACTTCTTCTTCAGACAATTCTTCTACTGTTTCAACATCTACAACTTCAGCAACAACTGCTTGAATAACTTTAACTGTTTGTTCATCAGCTGATGAAAGATTTTCTACACCAACTTCAACTATCTGTTCTACAACCACAACTAATTCTTCAGTTGCTAATTCTTCGACGAATTCTTCAATAACTTCATCAAGTTCTTCTTCATAAGCTACAAGTTCCTCTTCAGATAATTCTTCAAGTTCCTCTTCTTCAAGAATTATTATATCTTCTGCTTCTATAACTTCAGCTAGTTCTTCAGTGTTTACAACTTCTTCAATAACTTCAGTAGCAACTTCAACAACAAGTTCTACTTCTTCCTCAGTAAGATCTTCAACATCCTTCTCTTTAATCTCTTCAAATTCCTCAACAGTAACTGTTTCAGGTAAGATTTCTTCAAGTATTTCTTCCTCTACCTCTTCGACATAAGCTTCAACAACTTCTTTACGCTCTTCCCTATATTCCTCGACTTCTTCTTCAGTTAAGTCCTCTAACTCTTCCTCAGATAATTCTTCTTCTTCAAGTATCTCTTCAAGCTCAGATAATTCTTCTTCAGGAAATTCATCAGGGAAGTCTTCAATAATAATTATTACTTCATCATCTTCTGGTATAGGTGTTACACGGTCTTCAACTATTTCTATTTCAGTTATATCAATATCTTCAGGTATTAATATAATTACAGGTTCTAACCACTCTTCATCTTCAAACTCTTCTAGGTATTCTTCTATAACAATTATTGTTTCAATAAACTCTTCAAACTCTTTTTCTATTTCTAATATTTCTTCTTCTGTAAGGCCTTTAAGTTCATCTTCAGGTATATATAAATTTAATTCTTCTAATTGTTCAAGGTCATAAGTCTCTAGTACTTCTAATTCTTTTGCGTCTTTCTCAGCTTCGAACTCAAGTATCTCTTCAAACTCTTCTTCAGAAATTTCAACCCATCCTTCTTCTTCATCATAAACTTCATAAACAGGTTCATCTACAGGTACTTCAACCCAACCATCTTCAGTTTCTACTTCAATCCACTCTGTATCTTCGTCTTCATCCCACTCATCTTCGTATTCGTCTTCATCCCATTCATCGTCATAAATTTCTATATCACCACAGTCACCCCTAGCTATAGCTTCGTCTGTAACATAGCATCCGTACTCTTCTTCATTAGCTGCTCTTTGATTATCACGCTCAACAGTTCCATCATTAACATCATTTTGTGTGTAATTACCTTCAGATCCATCATCTAATACAATAACAATTATTTCTGTAGCTTCTCTATCTCTACGCTCAGCATCAGTTTCTGAATACCCTGTTTCAGCTAAGTTTTGGTCTCTTTCCCATTGGACAGCTGCAGCTATTCTGTCAGCTTCGGCTTGGGCTGCCGCTTGTTCAGCAGCATCGTCAGCATCATCTTGTGCTTTTTGATTAAATACTGTTAGCGTCGGTTCAGTACTATAGCCACTATTAACACTGTTAGTAGTAGAAATGGCTCGAAGGCTGAAAGTATATTCTCCATTAGGGATAGCATCATAAGGTATAGTATATTCTGTATCTGTAATGTTATCTACCTTAGTTTCATTGTCTGCACTTGTTCTGTAATAAAGTTCATAATGGTCAACAGTCGCATTCCCTGTATTAGGAGCATCCCATTCAACTAACACACCATCGTCATAAACATTATCTACTGTAGGATTCATTGGAGGTCCAAGAGTGTAAACAATAGTCGTAGTCGTAGTAGTAGGAGTAGTGTTAGCTATATCAACTGATATAGATCCATTTTGTGGTCCGTGACACCAACTATCATTTTGAGTACAAGCATATATTAAAAATTCGTAAGTATCTTCTAATACATCTGTCCAAGTGTAATTAGTAGCGTCTGCACTTATACCAGTTACATAAGTAAAGTCTGTATCATCACTATCTTTGTATGCTAATTTGTAACTTGTTTGTGTTGCCCAACCTGTATTAGGTTGTGTCCAATAAAAAATAACTCCTACATATTGATTGTCTTGATTTGCTGTAAGAGTAGATACACCACTAGCTACATCGGGTATTGTATAAGTAATTACATCTGTCCAACTAGAATATAAAGAGTTTGTGTCATCATCTGACCTAACTTTAAAATAAAGAGTATCTCCAACTGTTAAATTTGTAAATGTAGAAAGTAAGTATTGCTTACTAAATGTATAAGCTGTATCTCCACTATCTGTTGTAGTTGCAACAGCGAAGTTAGTATTTTGAAAGTTGTCATCACTAAAAGCTATTGCATATCTTTCTGGTGTATTTGAATAACCTGTTGGTGCTGACCAAGTAAGTCCTACTGCACCACTATGTAAGTTTTGTGTAGTTGCTAAATTTGTAGCAGGACCTATACCTGCTGTAAGTCCATCATCATACTTCCAATATATTGTATCTATACCAGACCAATCAGATACAGTAACAATAAAAGTAGTAAAGTATTTACCTGAAATAGTCCTAGTTATATCTTCATAAGTAGAATTGTTTTGGGCATTGTAACTAATAGTATCGCTAGTACTGTCTGAATAATTATATTGGATAGTGTAATTATGGTTTACTCCAGACATTCTGAAGCCAAGTTCTGTTATGTTATGGTCAGAATGTGGCAAGGTAAATGTATAAGAAGTTGCCTGAGCACTACCTGAGTAATTATCTTTTAAACTTAAAAAGTATTGTCCACCAACACCACAACAGTTTTGGTCATTTCTTATTGCGATAGTACCTGTATTAGTTGGTATTCCTAAATCTGTTACTTGAGAACCATTACTACCATCAAATGTTTCTGTTTCTGTTATTTCTACAGCTAGAGCAGTTTCTATTGGATATATAGGTACAACTAAAAGAATTACTATTAATATTCGGGCAAAAGTATTGAATTTATGTAGCAACAGTTGTTCACTCCTCTTCTCCTAATCCGTAGCCACAATGAATATCTTCTAATATGTCATCTTCTCCCAATTCCTCATTTACCCCGTTGATAGCGTTCATAATTTTTTGTTTGTTCATGTTTTTTTTCTTCTGTCAAATTGACTAAATACTTCATCTATTTCGTCCATAGTAAGAACTCCGTCATCTAAATAAGCTCTTGCTATATCTTCTGCAACCTTTACGCAACCAAGCGTTCCTGCTAATAAAACAGCACTAAGTATATCGACACCTATAAGTGTTCCTGCACCTATTGTTGCTAAACCATTAGCAATAAAAGTTGCAAGCATTCGGCCTAATATTTTTTTTATCTTTTGTAATTTAGTTATGTTTTTTCTTCTTTTAGCCATGCGAAATACCTTTCCATAGAAAAGGCGAGCCCAAAGCTCGCCCATCTATCTAATTATAGTATGTTGATACTGAGTTCGTTTATCCCTTAGGGATCTTAGACATAAACGGAAACGGTGCATCTTCAAGTGCGTTCTGTATAGCAGAAACAGCAGCTGAAGCTCCCGCAATCGATGCAGCCATAACGACATCAGCTTCAAACATACCAGCTTGATTGGCCATTAATACTGCAATAAAAGACTGAGCAAAAGTTCTACCTGCTCTTATTAATGCAGTTCTCCAATAATCTGGCATAATGTACATTATTCCTTTCTGCCAAAAGTTACATACCATGTCTGTGGACCTACGATTCCATCGACAATTAATTCATTAACTGCTTGAATTTGTTTGCATCTTTCAGCGTCTTCTTTTTTAAAGTACCCATCAACTACTACACCACCTGCCTGATCTTGCCAAGCAGCTACATCATCTCCATTTAAATTGGGATAATCGTGGTATAAAACTCTACCCGACCAATTTGGGATTTGTCTAGCGTTCTTTCTTTTCTGCAAAGGTCATTTTCCATGTATGTAGATCTAGTTGCCCTGTCACATCTATACCTAGTGCTTTTTGTACTGCTTTTACCTTTGTTTCTGTTCCTTTTCCAAACCAACCATCAGTTCCAATGCCTACTTTCTTTTGCCATAGCTTTATATCTGCATGTTGCATCATTGGGCTTTTGACATAGAAAGGTCCATGAAACTCAGGAATCATTGAGAAATCATAAACCATTGATTTTTCTTTACTATCGTCTACTTTTGGGCTTGAAACTTTTGTTGTGCTTCCACCTACGGCTTTAAAATCTTTTCCATCAATATGGTCAAAGTCAACATATTTGACTGTTACTGATTCGCCTGAAAGAATAGCATCTCTAACTAATGGGTATACTTCTGAATAAGCATCTCTAGATGCTCCTACAAAACCATCAGGTTTAACTTTATTTGAGGTTTGAGAGTTACCTAGAATGAGACAGCCAGATGTGCTCTCGTCGGTATTCCCCGAATGCCATAAAATAAAGGTAAAATTAGGTACATCGTTAACCCAAATCATACCTTTGTGCCAATCAGATCCATATCTTGCAAGGTGTTTGTTATGAAAACCACCTTCGCTACGAAGAGTTAATTTATACAGGCCTTCAGGAATTCTTGTTTCATGTTTTACTTTTTCTTCTCTATATTCGTCTTCGATGGTATAGCAGAGAAATTTTCTTTGATTGCCTGTTACATCAAAAAGCAAACCGCTTGTAGAATCTTGTTCAGAACTAAATCTCAATACTTCTAATTGCATACTTAAAGTATTACATCATTTAGTCTGTATTACAAGTTTATATAGTTATCTTTTTAATATCTGATAATTGTGCATGCCATTTTTATTTATGGTAAAGGTAGTTATGCCTGGTTGAGAAGTTAATCCGTGAGTGTTCTCTATCCACAAAGAACCACCGTCTAGTGCAGGTGTCTGAATATGTGTTCTACCATATTCCGATAAAACAGATTCATGATGAAAATGTGCAGATAAAAGAATGTCACAATCTCCTGCGGGTAGCCCTGCTAAAGCTTGACCTTTGAGCCAAGCAAAAGCTTTACCACCTGCGTTGCCACCACCTGTTCTAAATTGATGACCATGTGCAAAAGCCATTATTTGACCGTTTACATCTAAAGTAACAGCTAATTCACTTTCAGGTATAACAAACTTAACATGACCAAAACTAGATTTATTAGAACTAATAACCCTAGCTACATTGTCTGCAATAACTAAATCATAATTATCAGCAAAATCTGTGTATGCTTTACCATTTTTACGATTTTCTCCATGATTACCACCAACAGAAACACAAATAACTTCTTTGAATAAAGGAGCCATTGCTTCTATAACTTTTAATAAAAGATTTGTTCCTAATTGTATTTGGTCTCTTTGATTTATTTGAACTGAAAAAGTTTGCATGGCGTAGAATCCATCGCACCCTTCGACAAGATCACCTAAACAAGCTATGACACATTTATTAAATTTGACACCTTGCTTTCTTAAGGCCTTAATCCTTGCAACAGATTGATCTATACCTAGTAGAACTCTTTCTGTAACACCCTCAACGCCATCTCCATCTTCTTTTCCAAGTTGCCAGTCACTTAACGCTAGTATGAAAGCGTGGTCACCTTTTTCGGTATGCTTTTTAAATTTATGTTTTTGAATTAGGTTTACTAAAGGTGTTGGGTCATAGTAAGGATTTTGACCTTTTCTTACAATGTCAGCTTTGTAGTAGTGCATACGCTGTACTTCACCATCGCCCATATTTGTATCCCAAGCTCTGTATTGAACAGTATCGTTTACTACTTCAAAATACTCAGGGTCAAACCCCCATTCAAGTAAATGTTTATTCCATATATCATCGTTAGGCTTTACATTAGATTGAATGGTTACTGTACCTTTTTTAGTTTTATCAGACCAAGATATGCCTTCTTCAGTACCTTCAGGATGAGACTTTTTTTTCTTTCTAGCGTTTTCTAAGTCTCTTTGTTTCTTAGTTAATTCTTCTAACTTATCACTAAATTCACTCATTTATATTCTGTTGCCTCCATCTTTTTACAGAAGAATCTGACACACTAAAGCCAAAGTTTTTTAATACTAAAGCTATATTTGATGCAGAATATTTTGTAACTGCGTTTAGAGCTTGGACAACTTCGTCGTACATTTCTTTATTGTCATCTATTAATTCGCTTAAGATTATGTCGACTTTAGATTTGCGTTTAGAAGTAGTTCTTTTTGCTGCTTCTTCTAAAGATTCTAAGAATGATACCTCGCCCTGTGTATCCGCCATTGTTATTCTTCTTCAGTAACAGGTTCTTGATTGCCACCAACAACTTGTTGTAGAATGCCGTTAAGTCTGTTAATCTCAGCATCTCTGCTTGCTACTTCTACAGCATGATTACCAGCTTGTGTCTTCATTTCATTTAATATTGCTATTAAATTGTTTTTTTCTCCAACAAGAGCGTTGTACTTATCTACTAAATCTTGTACTTGCTCTCCTGGAACTGACTTAGGCTCTTCTTTTGGTGTTTCTACCATAATTTCTCCTTATCGTTCACTACAGGGTCAATAGTAGCACATATATTAAGTTCATACAGTATTTGAAAATATAACTTTTTAATAGGTCACAAATGCGAAAGGCAGGTCGTGTGGTGGTACCTGCCTTTCATTCATAACGGTGGTTATGAAATCTAATCTAATTATACTAGGTTTTCTTTTACCTTGTTTAAAGTCTTGCTTAACATCTTACTTTCATGAAATCTTTTATATCTATTTACTAACGGTATGTTTGCTTCCCATACACTAGCTGTAGCACAAACATTCATGATCTTTGCTAATTCAGGTGTCATATCAAACATCTTAAAGTTTATCTTTTTGTCAGTTAAAAAATTAACAAAAGCAATAGGTTCATCTTTTTGTATTTCAAATTCTTTTACATTCTCCCAACAATTAAATTCTAACTGTACAGGCCTAAACCATTTACCAATATTATATTGTGCAGGGGTAACTGCTGCATATTGTAAATGTGGTGCATTTAAAAAATAAGGTGCAGTAACTTGCATCTCAAGACTTTCATCAGCAAAAAATATCCATGGATAGTTATATTCAAATAGTATTTGATTTTCAAGTTGTGGCTCTCTTTTATAAATCGCTGATAAAGAGTTTTGTTTTGTAAATTGAATTGTCGTTGGTTTAAAAGTAAAACTAGAATGTATAGGATTATCAATAACAAACAAATTTTTATTTAGTCTTTGAAAAGCAGTGCAATTTAAAAAACCTCTATTATCTAAATTATTATTTCTATCTTGAAAATAATTAGATGTAAGAATACTTTTTAAACTTTGTGGTTCTTTATAAAGTATTCCCCAATCTTGTGTTTCATTCAAGTTATCAGGACTTGCGTAGTAAACTGTTATTTCTTTATTTGTCACTCCAATAATCCTTTCTAAAGTTAGTTTTATATTTACCGTAAGTTTTTAAATAATGTTTATGGTATTTAATACTATGTTTATTTTTATCATTCAAATTAACTATATTACTTTTAAATTTTTCTCTCTTATAAGGAACTATTAAAGCTAATGGCTCTCCTTGATTTATAAATACTTCTTCTGTATTTGTTTTAATATTTGTTTGAAAATTAAGATGATGGTTTCTATCAGTTCTTAATACACCATAAGTAGGTTCCCAATTCTTATTGCTAGTAAAAGGCATCTTCATTATTCTTATGGAGTACCCATCAGGTGTAAATACTTTCCAAGGTAAATTTATTTTAATTATCATTTTTGTATCAAAATCTTTTGGAAGATGATAAACAAGTTGGTCATTGTAATGATATTCAATATCATCCTTATCAGAACTTCCTCCATCCATATCTCGTCTAAATGTAAAGGCTGCTTCCCAAAAAAACTTTCCTGTAGGTGTGACCTTTATTTTATAATCTGTTGGAGCAGGAATAACATAACCTTCTTGATATATTTCAACAAAACTAGGACAGGCTTTAGCATTCTTGCCTTCTTGCCCATCATCAAACCTAATCTTTTCTGTTTTGATATTTTCCCACCATTCAATAGGATATTCAGACATAGGTATTGGATGTACTTCTTCTGTGTAGAATATATCTTTACTAAAAGTACCGAATGTAATTATTTTTCCCACAACTATATTATATAGTTATTTTATGATTATTCTTCTGGTTCCTCAATTACTACCCACCCTTGAGTATTATCTGCTTGGTACTCATCATCATCCCAAACATAATTTTTACCATCATCAGGTTTTTCTATAGGTGGTATATAAACAAAATTATCTGCATCTGCAACAAAGTAATCGTATGGTGGGGGTACTAAGAATATATCATCATCAGGTAAATAATGGTATCCAATACCTGCATAGTTTCCTCTGAATGGTGTTTTGCCGTCACTATGTTCACCTAGTAAAGTATTGTAGCTAGTTCTCTTAACAGTTTTGTCACCTTTTTTGGAGCTATAAAAACTTTCCCAATCATCGTGGCCTTCAGGTGCATCTTCTGTTTCATCTATACCAACTATTACTTCTAAAACTATATTGTCTTCATCTAATATTGCGTAATGTGCCATATATTCTCCTAGCTAAAACTAATATTTCCTGAGCCACCAGTAATTTGTACAAAACTAGAACCTGAGTATGTACCTGTATTTGATGTAACTCCTCCACCAGGATTTGAATATGTTAAAGCAGAGTCGTGAAGTATATAAATCTGTCCTGAACCACCTGAGTTATTGCTACCTTCAGCAGCACCATTACCTCTGTTTGCAGTACTGTTGCTAGTACCATTACCAACTGAGTAACCTAATGCTGCTATAGTTCCTGAACCTGCACTACCACCTGCTCCTGGGGGTGGATTACCATCTGAGAAACCTGAACCTCTATTACCTTTACTACCATTACTACCGTTAGTAGTCCATCCAGAAGGGACTGTGTTGTCATCTTGAGTTTGATTACCACCATTGTAACCGTGGCTATCGTAAGGCCTTATATTAGCAAAAACTGTTCCTCCGCCACCACCAGAGCCACCATTACCACCACCGCCACCACCTGCGTGATTACCAGAACCATTACCACCTTTTCCACCACCATCAGAAGTTAAAGTTCCATCGTTGTAAACCATAGTAGTGTTGCTTCCTGTAGATTGACCTCCACCGCCTCCACCTATAGAGACTGCGTAACTTTGTCCTGCTGTAAAAAGTTCAGCTGTACCTGTGATGTAACCTCCACCACCGCCACCAGCTCCTCTAAAATAACCCCATCCAGAGTGTCCTGTACCTAGTCCGCCGCCACCACCGCCGCCAACCATATATACAGTCATTTCCATATTTTTAGATCCACTAGCTAGTGTGAAGTTAAATCTTGATGCTCCTAAAGGCATTGATACTCCTAACTGTTTTTAAAGTCTAAACTAGCATTGATTAACGGTGTACCTGCATCAAAAAACAAGAAAGTGACCAAGTCAACTGAGTTTGCAGCTGTTGTTAAAGTAATTCCTGCATTGCCAGCTGTAAGACCTGTAGCATGTGAACCACCATTTACTGTGATTTGATTTATAGCCATAGTTCTTGAACCTGTACCATCTTGTGTTGCTTTTAATGTAAATGAAGCAGTACCATTTGATGGAACATTAGTAAAATCTATATCTGTGACATTATGAGCTAAAGTTACTGAACCAGTATTTCCGTTAGCCATATCAATTGCTAAAACAGCGGCTGATGATATAGCAACATCTGTTTCTACATAATCAGTTAATGTTCCACCAGAAATGGTTGCATTTTGTATTGCACCATCTTTCAAAAGAACACTATCAATTGTTACACCTGCTGTTGATGTAGATTCATTTATAGTATCTACTACAACGATGCTGTCTTTTAATTTTACTCCGTCTATTGAAACACCATTTGCAGAAGTTTTTTCTGCAATAGTATCTATTTTCATAGTACTGTTAACAGTTACACCAGCAGAGCCGACACGCTCTTCTAATTCATCTGTTACTATTTTTCCCATTATTTCTCCTTGAACTGAGTAGTCCTTCTCTTAGTTTAGCAGTATTTATAACGGTTATTAGGATTTTAGTCTCTATTGCTTCTGTGTTTTTCGTACCAAGATAATCCATAAGTATTTTGCTTGTATAAATTTCTTTTTATAATTTTGTTATCTTTTTTAGTAGCAACTCGTGATTGTATGTTTAAATTATCTAAACTAAACATAACTAAAGCAGGGTCTCCCCTTTTAATTTCTATTTTTTCAGATAAAGGTTCAATAATAATATTTACATCATTTACATATAATGGGTCAACAATACCAGGGACTATTCTGTAACTTAAATCGTAATTATAAAAAGGATCTGTAAGAAGAACTTTTGTTGACTTATTGGATACTATTTTATAAGGTGTTTCTAGTTTTATCATTAAATCTGATTGTGATTGTAAAGGAGTGTGCATTCCATATAGTTCTGCATCAAACCAAGTCATTTGAAATCTATCTTCATGACTTTTTGGATAATACTCAAAACTATTATCATCATTTATATCTAAAGTAACATCAAAGTTAAATCTAAGTAAGTATCCATATTTAAAGTAGTCCCATATACCAGAGCAAGATTTAACAGTATGACCTCTACCTTTTTCGTGGTCTTTGTTGTATTCAGCCAAATCAACTTTTATATCTTTAAACCAACTTGGTAAATGTTTTGAATATTTTTCTAAAGGATATTCTTCTATTAAAAATTCATTATTGGATACAACTGCTAAATTACCCTGGCGGGGGTAAATCAACCGTTTCAGTAACTCCTTCATCGCTCTCCCATTCTCCTTTATTTTGATTCCAAACATAAGGTGTACCATCTAAAGGCATCTCTTCAGGTGGATTCCAAACACCATCGTCATCTAAAATCCAATCACTATATGGTGGTTCTACTGCAAATACATCTTTATCTTCGTGGTATTTGTCACCTATTCTAGGATAGCTACCTCTAAAAGGTGTGCCACCAAGAATGTGAACTCCTTGTCTAGTATTATAGCTACATCTTTTTACAGTTACTCCATAACGATCTGAGTAGAATTCTTCCCAAGTATCGAAACCTTCAGGTGTATCATCTGTTTCGTCAGCACCTACTATCACTTGAGTTACATAATTGTTATTGTCTAGTTGTGCATAGTGAGCCATAATTATCCTAACTAAAAGTAATATCTCCACTTGTTGATATAACACTTGTTTTAAAACCACCGCTTGTTGTTGTTGATACTGTAGCTCCGTTTGAACCTGTCAAAGTAGCATTTGAAGTGTATTTTAAAACTACTACACCAGATGCACCAGAAGAACCAGAACTTTGCCAACCACCAGCTCCACCACCACCTGTATTAGCACCATTACTATCTATTTCACCATGATGTCCACCGTGTGCTCCTACTGCTCTTAAAACACTGTCAAAACCTGTTGTCCCAGCACCACCAGCTCCTGAACTAGAACCACCACTGTTAGAACCTCTTCCACTTGAACCATTACCACCAACAGTTCCCGCAGCAGAAGCTCCTCCTCCACCACCACCAGAACCCCACTGGTAGCTTGCACTGTTACCATTACCACCATTGTTACCTTCAGCAGGAGTATAACTACCTTCATTACCAGATCCACCAGAACCAGCAGCGTTATAAGAACCACCACCACCTCCACCAGAACCACCTGTGCCACCACTTCTTGGTCCTGTTTCTGATGAATATCCTGAAGCTGAACCACCTAAACCACCACCTGTAGCAGAAAATGTACCACCAGAATGAGCTAAAGTTGTGTTGTTACCTTTGGAACCACCTGTAGAAGAGCCGTTATCAGAGTTATTTCCTCCACCACCGCCTCCTCCAATAG
>Ga0163180_10000794_pt1 | contig 18101 bp, 13 predicted proteins | sample AtlANTMetagenome_2_FD_109647 | JGI IMG/M metagenome (GOLD analysis project Ga0163180, IMG submission 109647) | Marine eukaryotic phytoplankton communities from the Atlantic Ocean - Atlantic ANT 4 Metagenome | ecosystem: Environmental > Aquatic > Marine > Oceanic | place: North Atlantic Ocean...
CCGTCGTGATTCCAGCGTACAACGCAGGGGACACCCTCGATCGCTGCCTGGCGGCGGTAAGGGCCCAAGAGGATGAACACTTTGAAGTGATCGTCGTCGACGATGGCTCTTCGGATGCCACAGCGAGCATCTGCGCGCAGCATGGAGTGGTGCACCTGCAGAACGCCCAGCGGGTGGGGCCGGCGATCAGCCGCAATCGCGGGGCGGATGCCTCCAGTGGTCAAATCTTGGCCTTCACAGATGCCGACTGCGTGCCGCCTACCGACTGGCTGCGCGACATCCGAAAGTGGCTGGAGGTCGCACCGGTTGTCTGCGGGACGTACCACCCGGCCCCTTGGCAGAACGCCCTGGGCCGCTTCGCCAACTTGGACTGGCACCTGTACTGGTTCCGGTTCATTCCGGCCGAAGCCGACGCCTGCTCGAGGGGGAATGTGGCCTTCCGCAGAGAGGTGTTCTTTGACCGAGAGCGACTCGAGGAGCACTTCTTCAAGCGGGTGGCAGCAGCAGAGGACACCGTCCTGGCCATGACCATCGCAGAGCGCCACCGCATCGTCAGCACAGGGCAGCTGTGGGTGCTCCATATGCACCGCGATCACCTGTGGGACTACATCAAGAAGCACATCACCACGGGGTTCTCGCGCACCTTATTGAGCCTGGCTTTTCCCAAGCGAAAGGTCTTCGGCGCCCGCGACATCAACCTCGGCTACGTCCTGCCGCAGCTGATGGTCACCGCAGCTGCCGGTGCGGCCATCATCCTCGCGGCACTGGGTGCACAACCCTTCTGGCTGCTGGGTGCGCTCGCAGCATTTGGGCTGCTGCAGCTTCCTTCACTCATGTACATCTGGCGCAAGGAGAAGAGCCTGGGCTTTGTCTTGATGAGCCTGGGTCTGCTGGCCATTCGGAATACCGCATGGCTCCTCGGGGTCATCCGAGCACTTCTCTACACCCTGAGCGTGCCTCCGGAGTTGCGTGCGGCAGCCCAGTGGCGAAAGCGTCGAAGCCAGATTCCACCTGAGAGTACCGCCACAGCGAAAGCATCTGCCGAGGAACCCGATCTAAGCAGCACCATCCACCAAGAGCATGAAAAGGCTCGGGCGGGGGCGGTGTCCCCGGGATAGTCACCATTTCCGGCACCTTTTGGAGGCCAATGTGGAAGACGAAGAATTCAACACACGCCGTCGGCTGCAATTTACCGTCCCAGCCCTGGTAGCTCTGCTGCTGCTGGGAACGTCTCTGAGCGGTCTCGTCGGCTACATGGCCCACTCCTACTTCGTGGAGCCAGTGGTCGTGATGCCTCCACCCGAGGTGATCAAAGAAGAGCTGACCGAAGAGGAGCTGCGTGAGCTCGCCGAGGATCTGCTGGCCACCGAGAAGGACAAGGCACTGACGGCCCAGGCCCGCGTGCGCACACTTCAGGAAGAGCTGGCGGCCAAGGAAGCGGAGCTCTCCAAGCTCAAGAAGAAGGCCAAGAGCGATGGGGTTGCATCCGGCAAGGCCAAGTCTCGGCTCAACGAAGAGATCGCCTTTCTTCGCGTTCAGCTCGCCGCCGCTGAGGCGGAGCGAGATGAGCTGCGCAAGGAGCTGAAGCAGACGGTCAAGGAGCTGGACTTCCAGGTGGCTCAATCCAAGAAGTTCAAGCGCAAGGCCAAGCACTACAAGATGGAGTCGACCTCCAACCTGTGGAGCGCCTTTGTGGCCAACGCGAAGACCAAGATCTGCGATCGGGGTACCCGGAAGCGGCACGCCAAGTGCTACGCCGCTGTCGACTCCGCGATGGGCTCCACCATCCGCGGAAAGTTCACCCGATGTGTCGACACCTATCAGTCGGTGCCCGTGCTCAAGAAGAAGGCCAAGAAGAGCCAGTCTCTTCCGCGCTACTCCAAGGAGCTGCCCCGGGACAACAAGTTCACCAAGAAGGGCTGGTACGTCCTCTTCTGTGACCCGACCCTGCCAGAGGCAGCGGACCGGGATCTCGAGGGAGATGATGTCCCGACCTGGAAGAGCACCTATGGCTCAGGCGGCGACAGCCAGGACATGACAGCGCCGTCACAGCCGGCCGCGCCCCCACCAAAGTCAAACAGCAACTCCAGCGATGACTCTCTGGATGATCTGAACCTGGACGACTTCGAGCTCTAAGCCTCAGGCCTGGTGTCGACTCAGAACCGTACGCACTCGATCTCCACCGGGGACCGGGTAGCGGTGCGACTCATCCACCTGCCAGCCTGGTGGCTCGGTGAGCTTCTCTCCGCTGAGAATCACGACCACACCACCGGGCACCAGCAGTCGATCTGCATCCTGTAGGACATCCGTCGGTGAGCGATAGGCTCGGCTGATGAGGCCATCAAAGCCGGGCTCCAAGGACTCCGATCGGCCGTGGTAGACCGATGCATTCTTGAGGCCGACCTGAGCCACCAAGCGCTTGAGAAATTGGGCGCGCTTCTCTCGGCTCTCCACCAGCAGGATCTCTGCCTGAGGCTGAGCCTCCGCAAAGGCGATGCCCGGAAATCCGGCACCACTGCCCAGATCGGCCCACCGTCCAGCAGCGCTCAAGCCATGCACCGCACCACGACTATCGATGAAGTGGGGCTCCAGCGGACCCGGACCGACGAGGTTCATCGCCTTGCGCCAGCGCTGCAGCATCGCCGCATGCTGAGACTCGATCTCCGTCATCCCGCCAGCCTCCGAGCCAGGTAGACAGCCAGAATATCAATGGCTGCTGGGGTGACCCCCGGGATTCGAGCGGCGGCGGCCAGCGTGGGAGGTCGCGCGTCATTGAGACGCTCGGCCACCTCATTGGAGATTCCAGGCCGATGAAAGTCCATGTCGTCTGGCAAGGTGACGTCCTCCATGCGGCGGGTCTTCGCTGCACGGGCTTCCTCTCTGCGGAGGTAGCCCGCATACTTGATGTCCGTCTCCACCTGCTCTGCAGCCAACGGAGTCAGCGAGGGAACATCGGGCAGCAGGCGGTCCAGCACGCTCCAGTCCACCTCGGGTCGACGCAGCAAGCCTTCCGCCGTCACAGGGGTCCGCGGCGGCACCAGAGCAAGGTCCTTGAAGCGAGCCACGGTGGCACCATCCGGCCGAACCTGCGTCTCTCTGGCCCAGACCATCCCCACCTCAATGGCCTGCACCTTCTCCGTGAATCGTTCCCAGACATCCTGCTGGATCAGCCCCAGCTCCTGAGCGGTCGGCATGAGCCGGCGATCGGCATTGTCTTCTCGCAAGATCAGTCGGTGCTCGGCCCGACTGGAGAACATGCGGTAGGGCTCTCCGCCCACACCTCGGCTGACCAAATCATCGATGAGCACGCCGATGTAGGCCTGATCCCGGCCCAAGCGGATGGTCTGCCCGAGCGCTGCAGAGATCCCGGCCATCAGGCCCTGGGCTGCCGCCTCCTCATAGCCGCTCGTTCCATTGACCTGACCGGCCAGGTACAGGCCCGGCACACCCCGATGCTGCAGCCCGTGGTCCAGATCTCGGGGATCTGCGAAGTCATACTCCACCGCGTAGCCGTGCTGCAGAATCTCAGCGGACTCCAGACCCTCAATGGAGCGCACCACCTGCAGCTGCACATCCGCGGGCAAGCTGGTGCTGAGCCCGTTGACGTAGACGCGATCGGTGTTGAGGCCCTCCGGCTCCAAGAAGAGCTGATGCCGCTCTCTGTCGGCGAACCGCACGACCTTGTCCTCGATACTCGGGCAATAACGGGGCCCTCGTCCCTCGATCTGTCCCGAGAACAGCGGCGATCGGTCCAGTGCGCCACGAATCAGATCATGGGTACCTTGGTGGGTATAGGCCACATGACAATCAATCTGCCGCAGTCGCCCCGATGGCGGCGTGAACGAGAAGTGGCCACCGGGCACGGTATCCCCCTGCACCTCCACCCGATCCCAGTCGATGCTGCGCGCGCTCAGTCTGGGTGTGGTGCCCGTCTTGAGTCGACCGAGTCGAAGCCCCAGAGACCGCAGACGGGCTGCTAGGCGCGTGGACGCCGCCTCTCCAACCCGCCCACCTGACACCTGCTCTTGGCCGCAGTGCATCACCGCAGAGAGAAACGTGCCTGTAGTCAGGATGACTGCATCCGCCTGTAGCTGCGATCCATCTTGCAGCTCAATCCCAGCCACCCGATCGCCCTGCATGACCAGATCGACCACCTCACCCGCAACCATTTCAAGGCCATGTTGCTCGGTGAGCACACGGGTCATCTCTTCTGGGTAGGCATCGATGTCGACCTGGGCGCGGCTGGAGCGAACCGCAAGACCCTTGCGGGTGTTGAGGTGTCGAAACTGGATGCTCGTGCGATCGGCCACCCGAGCCATTGCGCCACCCAAGGCGTCGATCTCGCGAACCAAATTGCCCTTGGCCAGACCTCCCACAGCCGGATTGCAGCTCAGGCGGCCCACGTGGTCGGCGCGCATGGTGACCACCGCCACCCTGCGACCAAGCCGAGCCGCAGCCAGACCGGCCTCACAGCCAGCATGACCTGCACCCACAACCACGATATCGAAGCGTTTGGCCAAGCAGACCTCCTTGGGTTGCCTCTAACCGCGCTACCATTCCCAAGTGCAACGGACTTTGCCAACGCTGCTCCTGACAGGTCTGAGCCTGCCGTTCTTGTTTAAGCCAGTGCACATCGACGACACAAACTTCCTATCGATGGCTCGTCAGGCTGCCATCGACCCCTGGCGCCCCCACGACTTCGTGATCAATTGGCAGGGCAGTGCCGAGCCCGCGTTTGAGGTCTTGAGCAATCCGCCAGGAATCGCCTGGTGGTTGGCTGCGGTCTCGGATGCTCCGGTATGGGTCCAGCACCTCTGGATGCTTCCGTGGCTGTGGCTGGCCATCTGGGGAGCCGGCCAGCTGGGCAAGATGGCCGCCGATCACAGCGCTGGTGCAGCGATCCTCATCGTGGGCAGTCCGGTTGCGATACTGGCCACCCACGCGCTCACACCCGATCTCCCTCTGCTGGCCTGTGTGCTGGCAGGGATGGCGGGCGTCCTCCGATCTGGGCCGGATGCGCACAGTCGCCGATGGCCATGGGCCCTGCTCGTCGGAACAGCGGCCTTGTTTCGATACAGCGGCGCGGCCCTGATCCCTGTCGTTGCACTGTGGCCGTGGCTGCACGGTGAGCGACGAGCAGCAGCGATGCTTGGGCTGGTCGCTGCCATCCCGCTTACCCTTCTCGCCTTGCATGACATCCACGCCTACGGCCAGATCCACCTGCTCGCAATGACGGGCTTTCAGTCGGTCGCAAACACAGGTGTAGATGTGCTGCACAAGGCGGCGGCCAGTCTGGCCATGCTGGGCGGTGCAGTGGTGCTGCCCATCTTGTGCTGGCGCCAGCCCGCCAAGGCTGTGCTGGGTGCAATGCTGGGTGCGGGACTGGGGTGCACGACCGTCGCGGTCTTGGGCATGACGGGCACGGGGGCGTTTGCGGGCGTGCTCTTTTCCGCGTGTGGCGGCTCCGTCATCGCGGGCGCTCTGGCGCGCCGCGACCCCACCGATGTGCTGCTGGTGAGCTGGCTCATGATCGGCGTCGCCTTCTTGCTCTTTCTTCGGTTCTCGGCGACACGATACTGGCTGCCCTTCATGGCACCTGTGGTTCTCTTGAGCCTTCGGGCAGCAAGCGACAGACTGGTAGGCCTGGCCGGCGTCGTGACCATGCTCCTGGGGCTGAGTCTGGCCACCGATGATCTCGAGCTGGCCCACGCACACGAGGATGCATCCAAGATGGCGATCGACTCCTCGCCAGACCTGCCGGCCCAGTTCGCCGGCCACTGGGGATTTCAGTTTCACATGGAGCAGGCGGGCTGGGTGCCTGTCGAGGATGATGCCACCATTGCAGATGGGGCCATACTGGCGGCGATGAAGAACGCCTGGCCGCAGTCCATCCGCGGCTGCCGAGAGGCCATCTCCATCACCGACATTCCAGATTCTTGGCCCGGGCCACGCATCCATACACTGCACGGCGGCGCCAACGTCCACGGGCACAGCATCGCAGGAGAGCCGCCTAGCCCGACTCTGGCCCCTTGGAGCCTGGGCTCAGACCCGCTGGATCAACTTGTGATTTACCGAGGCTGTGCAGACTGACGCTTGCGGCCCTTGTTGAGCTCCAACCCGCACCCGATCAAGCAGATCAAGTCCTGAACGCCCAGCCAAATGAGGCCACGTCCACCCAGCCGAGGCGCCAGCAATAAGGTGAGCACTGCGCTGGCCAATAGCCATGCGACCGCAAGCACAAAGGTGGGCCGAACTCGGAAAGAAACCGCCATGAAAACAAGTGTATCCCCTCAAACCCATCGCTTCGTATAGGATGTGGCAACCTCGAAGTCGTGGAGACTCCTCATGGACCATTTTAGTTTTGCCTGGAACACGATCAAGAAGAATCCAGGTGCCTGGATTCTGGCCCACCTTGCATATGTGCTGGTGCCCTTCGGTACCCTGCTCTTTGCGGTGAACTACTGCCGCATGGTGCACAACGCTGTGCAGAACGACCAGGCACCGCAGCTGAGCGATCTGTTCAACACAGACAACCTCGGAAATGACATCGTGACTGTGCTTGTCGTCGGGCTTGTGGGATTTGTTGCGGCACTTCTGTGCGTGCTTCCCGCCCTGTACATCATGCCCATCCTGGTCTTCGTGAACTTCCTCGCAGCCGAGAACAAGATCACAGGCGTCGACGCGGTCAAGGCCTGCTTCGCATGGGGCAAGAGCCAGTGGGTTCACTGCGTCGTGACGATGATCGTCATCCAGTTCATGTGCAGCCTGACCATCTATGCGTGCGGCGCGGGCCTCTTGGTCATCACCGCCTTCCTGCACCTGGCCCAGTACAACTGGTTCATGCAGCACCGTGAAGACGTCTACGCTGCCGCGGCTGCAGAAGGCATCGGCGCCTAAGCACCTTCGGTGACTTAAGGACTCCGGTGTGGGCCACAACGGCCCGCACCGGAGCACCGCCGTGTCCAAAGACGATCCCAGCGTCGGTACCCGAGAGGTAAAGGTACGCAGTGACGGCGACGGCCGCAGGCTGGACGTCTATCTGTCGAATCGCTTTCCGACCTACTCGCGCACCCAGGTGCAGCGAATGATCCGCTTGGGGCAAGTAGAGATACCTGGGCGTCGGCTCAAGACCTCCTCCACGCTGGCGCAGGGCGAGATCCTGTTCATCACCGCCCCTGGACTGGCCCCCGTGGGCCCTCCACCGGTGATGCCGGAGGTGATCTACGAGGACGATCGCCTCCTTGTGGTCAACAAACCGGCCAATATGCTGGCCCACCCAACGGGCATCATCTTTGCCTATGCGTTGGTCGGGATCGTCCGCACCGCCCGCCCCGATGATGTCATCGATCTCGGTCACAGACTCGATCGGGAGACCAGCGGAGTGAGCGTGCTGACAAAGGACAAGCAGGCCAATGCGATCGTGAAGGCGGCATTCAAAGAAAAGCGAACCACAAAGGTCTACAAGGCCGTGGTCCACGGCAGTCCACCGTGGGAGGAACTCACAGTGGATGAGCCCATCGGAAAGGCGCTTGAGTCCGACATTCGGATTCGTCGAGGGGTCAACCCCGAGGGCCTCCAGGCCACGACATCCTTCCGGGTGCTGCACAGAATGAAGTCCTACTCGCTGGTCGAGGCACGTCCCACCACCGGACGCACCCACCAGATCCGCGTGCACCTGGAGCACACCGGATTTCCAATCCTTGGCGACAAGATCTACGGACAGCCCGACAACACCTTCCTGCATCACCTCGACCACGGTCCGGATGCGGTGGTCCGCGCAGCGACTGGTTTCCCCAGGCACGCACTGCACGCAGCATCGCTGACGATTCCGCATCCCGATGGCAGCACGAGGACTTTTGAGGCACCCTTGGGGGTGGATCTCATGTCCATCGTCGACGGTGCAGAGGCGGCATGGCCGCCACCCGCAGAATAAGGAGCCCCCATGAACCGAACGATTTTGTGCCTGATCTCGCTGTGGTCCACCGCTGTACTCGCGGAGGATACTCCCCCTGCCGCACCCCCGACCGAAGCGAAGGCCCCCGTCCAGAACCTTCCCCCGGCTCCCTCTACACTTGGCACCCTGACCGCCGAGCGACTGCAGGCCCTTCGAACCTACAAGGCGCAGCGACTGCAGGTCCGTGCGGAGACCGAGTACCGAGGAGGCGGGGTCTCCACGTTCTCCAGCATGTCCTATGGCTACCCCCACGGACTGGGCACCGGCGTGATCGTGACCGAGCCGGTCTCCACCTTTCGCACCTGGGGCATCTACCGAGGGGCACAGCGTCTCTCCACACCCGACTTCCTGACCCTGACAGGCGACATGGCCAAGCGAGATGCACTGGTCAATGAGATCAAGAAGAGCAAGCGTGCGAGCCGAGCCTGGTTCTCGGGTGCAGGCGTCGGGATGGCCGCCATTGTCACCGGAATTGTGGGGATGGGCGCCTCTGGAAACATCGGAACCTACAGACGGTTCAACACGGTCGCGCTCTCTGGCACGAGCCTGACCATCGGGTGCTTGCTCGGCGCCAGCTTCCCTGCCGCCAAGGGCGCCAAGCTCTACCGGTACCCCGGCGCCTCGATGAACACCGATCAGGCCAATGCGCTGGCGCACGATCACAACGAGAAGCTCCGTCAGGAGCTCGACATCAAGCCCGAAGAGGCTTGGCTCCTCGATCTCGGCGCAAACGAGTAGCGCCTGCGCCTACCCCCAGGCTTCCTGATCAGTGTCCTTGAGCTGTACCCACAGCCACTCACAGGCCGTTCGATACAGCACCTCTGAGCGCTCCCGCAGCAGGACCTCCCAGCTCAATCGACGCTCCCGGCGCCGCACCCGCATCAGCTCCAGCTGGAGTCGCTGGGTGAGGGGCGCGCTGGGAGGAGTCAGCGGCAAGGGCAGTGCAGCGGACATCCACCACCGCGATCCGGTCCAGACCGCCCGACCGATCACCGCAGGTGCATCTGGCAGCCCATCGACAGGACCATCCGGGGTCTGCCGAGGACTCAACGGGAGATGGGGCTCCACCGTCTCAGGCCCGGTGATCCGCCACAGCATGGGAGCCGCTCGCGCGATCGCGCGAATGGCCATCCGGTCGGCCTGTGAAGGCCGGGGCCGCCGCTTGATGGCGCGGGCCCATGCGGGCACACCCGGGGGTACCTCGGGCGGAAAGGCCATCGCAGCCGCCGCCACCACCCGTACCCAGCGCGGCAGCTCCTGATCGGACCACGGACCGAGGATGCGATCGGGGGCAATCAAGCCCACCTGAGGCAATTGATTCTCCGTCAGATCGGCCAAGTAGCCATCGGTAATCAAGCCCCCGGATGGTGGAGTCGGACGCCGATCATGGATGAGCGGGCCCCACACCATGAGCGCCCGGGCCGACTCCTCAATCTCTGCATACGAAGCCTCGCCATTCAAGATGGACCGATAGCAGGCCTCGAAGCGATCATCCCAGCTTGCGTGTGCCCGTGCATCCAGCTGAGGCGCCACACCGACTCGCTCGCAGTGACGAAGGTAGTCTTGATGGCTGCCGCCCATCTTGAGCCCCTCATCGCCTGCCCAGGGATCCCTCCCCGCCGATGCGGTCGGCCAGCAACGATCCAGATCAATGTCTGGAATGGCGATCCCTCGGACTCGCTTCATGCCTTGGATGCCTCGCCATGAAGCCGACGAATCCGCGCCCCGAGATCTTCCGGGGCAAGGATCTTCACCGACGGACCAAAGCCAAGCAGCCAGGTCTCAAGCTCCGGTGAGAGACCCACCTTCATCTGCAGCTCCAGCTCTCCTGAGGCGGTGGAACTCAAGATCTGGGAGTGATGCCAGATACGCTCCCGAACATAGGGTGCGGCGGTACGTGTAAACCGCAGATGGATGTCCTTGGCCGGCCCTCCGATGATCCCAAAACAGTCCGCCACCATCGACTGCGGATCGTAGTCCTCGGGGTAGGCAAAGACCTCTCCGCGCTGCCGCTTGAGCGCTCGAAAGCGATCCACTGCAAAGGTCTTGATGATGCCCGCATCCACATCCTTGGCAAACAAGTAGAGCCCCTGACGCCAGTGCGCCAGCGTGTAGGGATGCAGCCGATAGGTGCGGATCTGCCCGCCAACTCGGGCATACATCGCCTCGGTCGGATTCTGCCGAAGCAGCGCGGTCAGAATCTCATCGAGCACATCGGCATCACGGGTGTGATCCTTGTGGTGCTCGGGAAGTGCGATGAATTTCCGGTCGAGCTGCGCGACCTCTCCACCCTGATCGGCACCCCCACCCGCCCAGGTGCTGATTCGCTCCAAGGCATCATCCATGTCTTCCGCAAAACCTGTGCCCTCCAAGAAATTGAACAGGCTTCGACCAAACCGCAGGCTGACCAATTCAAGGAGGCTCAGCTGGACACCTTTTCGTCCAAAATTGGGGTCGACGCTCAGCGTCCGATGGGCACCTCGCCCATCATCGTTGACCGGCACATCGATCTCCCGAAGGTCGGCCAGGTACCTGCGCAGGGTTCGGTCATCGAGGCCATAGCGATCGATCAGCTCATCGGCTGAGACACCTCCTGGCTTCTGCAGATCCGTGAGGATGGAAACAAACTTCTGCGCCTTGTTCAAGACAGCGAGGGTCATGAAGACTCCTTGAGAACAGGTGTAGGTGGTAGGCGACCCGATAGCACAGCGATCAGATTGGCAGCAGCCATCTGGGCCATCTGCTTGCGGGTGTGCCGCGTGGCGCTTCCCAGGTGAGGCAGAAGGACCACGTTGGGCAAGCCGATGAGCCCTGGATGAACCTGGGGCTCCTCCTCAAACACATCCAGTCCTGCCGCAGCAATGCCGTCCGCCTCCAGCGCACGGACCAGCGCCGACTCATCGACCACCGGCCCCCTGGCGGTGTTGATGAGGATGGCTGAGGACTTCATCCGCTCCAGTGCATCCGCATCGATGAGGTGACGGGTGTCCTCGGTGAGCGGGCAGTGCAGGCTCAGGACATCGCTCTCTGCAAGAAGCGTCTGCAGTGGCACTCCGCCCGTCCGGCTGTGGTGCACCACCTTCATTCCAAACGCCGCAGCCCGCTCGGATACCGCCCGGCCAATCCGCCCCATTCCCACAATGCCCAAGGTCGCCCCGCGAAGATCCATCCCGCGCAGCATGGTGGGTCGCCAGCCCTCAAACGCCCCCGAGGTCACCAGCGCGTGTCCCTCGAGCACCCGGCGTGCACACGCGAGCACAAGCGCCATGGTGAGATCGGCCGTGGCATCGGTGAGCACACCCGGCGTGTTGGTGACGGTGATCTGGCGATCGTGTGCGGCCTGAAGATCGATATTGTCCACACCCACAGCATGGTTGGCGACCACCTGAAGTGGACCCGCATCCATCACCTCCGCATCGATTCGATCCGTCGGCATGGCAATGATCCCCTGACAATGTGCGACCCGTTGAAGCAATTCATGACGGGGGATCGGAGCAGGACCTGGCCAGACATCTGCGGTCAAGCCCGCGTCATGCAGCGCCTCGATTCCCACGTCGTCGATGATCTGGGTAACGAGCACCTTCACGGATTCCTCCAGCAGCTTTTTTGTTGTACAGGCTCGCAAAAGTGTAATTCGGACAGTTTGTGTCCGCATCAAAGCTTGACGAACTGTATGCCCGTTCAGTATGGTCTGTACATCTGTTCAGGAGACCTCATGTTCACGCTGCTCGATCCAATCACTGCCGACCTCATCTTCACCATCGCTACATCCGTGGGACTGCTCATCACAGGTGCCGCCTCGATCGCCCTCCTTCCTTGGACGCAGAGCGAAATCGAAGCCACTGAACACGCCTTCTCTTCCATCCTCACGCTGGGTGAGAGCGTGCCGAGTAGAGCTCAGGCCACCCGGTAGGCCGCTTCGGTGGTTAGAGGGGCCGCCGGAGGTGCCCCATGGGGGATACAACCCACCGCTATGATCCGGCGACGATTGAGCCCAAGTGGCAGGCCCACTGGGATGAAACACAGGCCTTCGATGCCCATGAAGATCCTGAAAAGCCCAAGTACTACGTACTGAGCATGTTCCCCTACCCATCGGGGGCAGGCCTTCACGTGGGACATCCACTCAGCTACACAGCGGTCGACATCATCGCTCGCTACAAGCGGATGACGGGCCATGCGGTCCTCAACCCAATGGGCTGGGATGCATTCGGTCTGCCGGCAGAGCGCAGCGCAATGATCGAGAATCGACACCCCGCGGAGATCACCGCGGAGCGCGTGGCCTACTTCAAGACACAGCTGCAGCGACTGGGCTTCTCCTTCTCCTGGAACCGGGAGGTGAACACAACCGACCCCACGTACTACCGGTGGACCCAGTGGATCTTCCTGAAGCTGCACGAGATGGGCCTGGCCTATCTGGCCGAGGTTCCGGTGAACTGGTGCCCTGCCCAAGGAACAGTCCTGGCCAATGAGGAAGTCCAGGATGGCAAGTATGTGGAGACGGGCGATCCAGTCGAGCGCAAGATGATGCGCCAGTGGATGCTCAAGATCACAGCGTACGCACAGCGCCTCCTCGATGATCTCGATGGACTGGACTGGCCCGAGGGCATCCTGGAGATGCAGCGCAACTGGATCGGGCGATCCGAGGGCGCAGAGGTTCGCTTCCAGATCGCCGATGGAGACGATCACTTCGTGGTCTTTACCACCCGGCCAGACACCCTCTTTGGAGCCACCTACTGCGTGCTTGCTCCCGAGCACCCCTTGGTCGACTCCATCACCACCGAGGATCGAAAAGCAGCCGTCGATGCCTACATCACGGCGGCCAAGAACCGCTCCGATATGGATCGACAGCTGGCGGCGGAGAAGGAGAAGACAGGCGAGTTCACGGGGGCCTACGCCATCAATCCTGTCAACGGAGAACGGATTCCCATCTGGGTCGCGGACTACGTCTTGATGACGTACGGAACCGGGGCAATCATGGCGGTACCTGCCCACGATGAGCGAGATCATGCCTTCGCCAAGGCGTTTGATCTGCCCATCATCGAAGTCATCGGTTCCCCAGCGGATCACGACACCCAGGAGTCGGCCTACACAGGCGACGGACCTGCGGTGAACTCCGGGGACTACAACGGCATGTCCGTCGCTGCGTTCAAGTCCGCCATCATCGACTGGTTGGAGTCAGAGGGCCACGGCACCCGCAAGGTAAACTTCAAGCTGAGAGACTGGCTGTTCTCCCGACAGCGCTACTGGGGCGAGCCCTTTCCGATCGTGCACACCGCCGATGGTGGCATCCACCCGGTGGATCCAGAGGCACTCCCCATCACCCTGCCCCATGTCGATGCATACAAGCCCACAGCCGACGGTCAGCCACCCTTGGCGCGCGCCGATGAGTGGCTAAACACCACACACTGTGGGGAGCCAGCTACCCGCGAGACAAACACCATGCCGCAGTGGGCAGGCAGCTGCTGGTACTACCTTCGGTACATGGACCCCCAGAATGAGGAAGCGGCCTTCGACACGGACAAGGAGCGCTACTGGGGCCCTGTGGATCTCTACATCGGAGGCGTCGAGCACGCGGTTCTACACCTGCTGTATGCACGCTTCTGGCACAAGGTGCTGTACGACTGCGGACTGGTTCACACCAAGGAGCCTTTCAAGAAGCTCTTCAACCAGGGCATGATTCTGGCCTACTCCTACCGGGATGCCGCCGGAAAGTACTACCACCCCACCGAGGTGGAGCAGCGCGGAGATGACTGGTTTGTGATCGAGTCGGGCGTGCAGGTGAAGACCCAGATCGAGAAGATGGGCAAGTCCAAGAAGAACGTCGAAGATCCGCTGGACATCGCCGACCGCTACGGTGCAGATGCCCTGCGTACCTATGAGATGTTCATGGGGCCGCTGGAGCAGGTCAAGCCCTGGCAGACCTCAGGATGCGAGGGTGTGGCCCGATTCCTCGCTCGAGTCTGGCGCCTACTGATCGATGAGCACACCGGTGAATGCCGCACATCGGAGGTCACGGAAGACAAGGCACTCAAGGCCCTGCACTTGGCCATCAAGGAGACCACCGACGGCATCGAACAGCTCAAGTTCAACACGCCTGTCAGCCGCATGATGGAATTTGTGAATGCCTCCAGCGGGACACCTCCGTGCCGCGAGGATGCGATCTCCTTCATCAAGATCCTCTCGCCATACGCACCCCACCTGGCAGAAGAGCTCTGGCACCGACTGGGATGCACCGAGCCCTTGCTCACCGCCCAGTGGCCCACATTCGATCCCAGTGTGCTGATCGAGGACACCATTGAGATGGTCGTGCAGGTGATGGGCAAGGTGCGCGGCAAGGTCGAAGTCCCTGCGGATGCCGACAAGGATGCGGTATTCGCTGCAGCCAAGAGCGTTCCAAACGTGGCCAGACACCTTGACGGCAAGACCATCCGGAAGGAAATCTACGTTCCGGGTCGCTTGGTGAACTTCGTCGCGAACTAAAAACGGCTCTCTTTCGAACGAATTTTGCCAATACCTGCGCTAATTTGACAAAAAGTACGAGAAGTTTCTTCTCAGTCTACCCTTGGCATGTCAACCCTGGTATGCTGGACTCCTCCCTTGCTGGGCCAAGTGCGCCCAGTTCAGCAGCTGAGAGTCCCCATGCAGACAGCCGTAGATCCCTTCCAGCCTCTCCTGACCGTCGTCCAGCGCTACCGCAATGACGTCCACAACCTGCGGCCCCCGGCCACAGAGGAGGCGCTCGCTCAAGCCGCTCTGCACCTGACGGCACCGATTCCCAAGACACTGCTGCGCTTCCTGCATCGGTGGAATGGGGCGGTCCTCTTCAGGGGTGTGCTTCAGATCCGCACAGTCTCCGATCTGGCGCCCGCAGCCGAGCACACCCCGCAGGTGATCGTCTTCGCCGATGGCCCAACAGAGGCCGACCGATGGGCATATGCACCCGGCGTTGGTGGAAACCCGGTCTTCGGGCGCTGGGATGGTGAGCGATTCTGCGCACTGCATGAGCGATTTGATCGCTGGCTTGCTGCCACCATTCAGATCCTCGATGAGAATGTCCGCGACCTCGACCAGCAGCTGGAGATTCGACTCGATCTCGACCGCGACTGCGGCTTCTTGCTCCTGGCAAAGGCCGAGCAGATGCTCGCCCAAGGCAACCCTGAGGCGGCCAGAGACCTCCTTCGTCGTGCGACCGCAAATGACCCCGGCCTGGTTCGAGCCTGGGAGCGGCTGGGCGACTGTCTCATGGGTGGCAACGGCGACCAAGCCCGGTTCGCATACCTCAAGGCACTTCGCGCCATCCGACTTCCCGTCGACCTTCCGACCACACACACCGCCAACCCCAGCCTCATCTCCACCCTCGCTCGCCTCTTCCCGCCAGCGGATCCGGGGTGGGAGCGTGAGCTGACTCACTTCCTCGATGAGGCGGTCACCGATATCGGCAATCACGATGAGCTGGCACTGTACGAGTCGGCGGTTGTGGAGCTGAGTCGGGCACACCTGCAGAGACAAGATCGCAGGGCCGCACATGAGTGCTTGGTGGATGCACTGGAGCGCGCCCGCGGCTTTGAGATCCGAGGCCCACTGCCCGAGGCGATCCTGCAGCTGGCGCGAATTGAGATGGATCTGGGACACCACGATGACGCGGAGCGCAGGCTCCGCGGTCTGCGCGTTGCACCAAGCCCCATCTCCGAGCGGGCCCGACTCCTCATCGGCGCGATCGCGGTCAACCGGCAAGAGCCATGGTGCGAGAGCATCCTCTCGGAGGCTCTCGCGGGCCTGACGGAAGGGCGGGATCGAGCCGATGCCCTGCTTCTTCTCGGCGAGCACCTCCTCCTGCAGGAGCGCTCAGATGCAGCAGGCACAGCTTTCGAGGAAGCACGCCGCCTGGCAGACCAGCTCTCAGACTCCCTGCTGGGCTCCCGCGCCCACCTGGGGCTTGGCGATATCCAACGCCAAAGCGGCAACCTGCCCCAAGCTGCATCGCTCTACCAAGAGGCCAAGCGACTCTGCGGTGAGGATCCGGAGCTTCTTCAGCGGGTCATGCTGCGTAGAGGAGACCTCTTCCGCGCCAAGGGAGACAAGGAACGCGCCCTGGACGATTACAGCCGCGCTGCAGATGAGTACGCTTCCCTGAACCTCCCAATTCGGGAGGCCTGGGCTCGACTCCGTATGGCCCAAGTCGGTGGTGAGGGTGCCGCTGAACAGGCACACATACTGTTCAAGGCGGCCGACCATGCAGCCGGTGTCGCAGCCTCCGATGCCATCTCTGGAAATCCCACACGCAGCCTGGACTGGCACCTCAACCGAGCAGCGGATCACGCCCGTGACCGCACGAATGCCCGGCGTGCACGTCCACCCCTGAGTCGAGCGGATGCAGAGAGGCCGGAGCGCAGAATCGGCGCCCACCGTACAGCGGTATCGGCCTGCGATGTCCGCGTGGTTCACCACCTCGTCGCCGAGCTCGATGCACTCTCCAAGAGCCTTGATCTCGCCAGCCCGCGCAGCACCGATCCAAACCTGGCACGGTATGTGGCTGCAGCAGACTTGCTCAGCGCACACCGCTCCTACGACTCGGCATCGGCACTCCTTCGACACCTGCTGGAGATTCGCACCGGCGGTCTTGCGGGACGCGCCTTGATCTCCAGCATGGCCCGCTCGCCAAATGCCGCACTGGTGGATGGACTCCTCGAGGCGCTCGTCAACAGCGCTGAACCCACAGGCATCGCTGCCTCTGCGGAGATCCTCGGCTGGCGAAGAGAGCCCGCCGCCATCGAGGCACTCAAGAAGATGACAGGCAAGGAGACCAACCCCACGGTCCGAAAAGCAGCCATCATCGCACTGGGCCGGATTGGCGACATGGATGCCATCGGCTCACTGCTTCCTGCCATGGATGACCCAGAGCTGGCAGAGGCTGCGAGCGTGGCTCTGCTGCTGCTGGGAGAGTGGCGAGGTGTGGACTACCAGGCTCAGGCGCTCACAGCCCAACGACCCGGTATGTCGCGATCGCTCGGAGAGATTGTCGGACGCTACGGAGGCCCCAACTACCTCCTCTTGTTGTTCCGCAGCGTGGACCTAGAGGGTCCAGCAGGACTCGGTGCGCTGCAAGGTCTGGGATACCTGGGAGAGCCCAAGGCCGTTCCTCGACTCTTGGATGCCACCGCCAGCCGAGACCCGGCCCGAGCCCGAGTCGCAAGCGGTGCACTGGAGCTCCTGACTGGCCACCACGAAGACCCCGAGGAGTCCTTGCTTCGGAATCGCTGGGTACAGTGGTGGGAGTCCCACGGCGAGCACTTTGAGCCGGGCTTCCGCTACCGGCATGGACGCCTGATGGACCCCGGACTGCTCATCGACCGGATGGGACACGACGATCCCATGGTCCGACGCGCGACCTACGATGAGCTGGTCATCGCCTCAGGCTGTCGGAAGCCCTTCGACGCAGAGGGCCCATACCGAGTGCAGCTGACCCACACCGCAGCCTGGCGTGCCTGGTGGCACGAGAACCGCGAGCAATTCCCCAGTGGACGCTGGACCTTCCACGGTGACCAGGTCGGTTAGGCGCCCAAAGAAATCATCGCCTCAGAGAGCTACACAATCCGCAGCTTGTACGGGTTGTGGTTGTCCTGCGCCTTCTTGTTGGCGGCACCACGCGCCTTGGCCATCCACTCCTGCATGATCTCGTTGTCCGGCTCAAAGTTGAGCGCAAACTGGATGTTCATCACACAGCCCTTGTAGTTCTTCTCGCGCCAGTCCTTCAGCGCCATCTTCCAGTACTTCTCCGCCTGCGGATGCGTCGCCGCATGCTCGGGATTGTCGGCTTTCTGCCGCTCCTTCTCCGCCAGCGCCATCGCATCATCCGTCATGCGAAGGATGCCGGCCTTGAGCACCTCGTCATATTGCGCGCGCTGATCGGGATCGGAGAGACACTCTCCTGCCTCCTTGAGCAGCTGGTAGATCTCATTGGCCATCTTGGAGATGTCATCATCGCCAAGTGCGGCCACCCGATCGGGATGTCGGGTGCGGCTCTCGCGGCGCACAGCGGCTTCTATGTCTCCCTGAGGGCAGTCTGGATCGAGGCAAAGCAGCGTGTAGTAGCTCACCTCCTCCAGCAGTCCGTGCAGGGTCTTGACCTCAATCTGCATGCGCGCGC
>Ga0163180_10000798_pt1 | contig 18044 bp, 16 predicted proteins | sample AtlANTMetagenome_2_FD_109647 | JGI IMG/M metagenome (GOLD analysis project Ga0163180, IMG submission 109647) | Marine eukaryotic phytoplankton communities from the Atlantic Ocean - Atlantic ANT 4 Metagenome | ecosystem: Environmental > Aquatic > Marine > Oceanic | place: North Atlantic Ocean...
TTCTGCCATTATATATATATATAATATATAAATTAACTAAACGATCTAATAAAATTTAACATTATAGCTCATCGGCATCATCTTCATCATCGCCGCTCTCACCCTCGCCAGTAAATAATTCTGATTCGCGAATTTCCTCTTCATCAATATCAATTTCATCATCAGAATCATCTAATACTTCATTATATGATTCATCCACATCCATATCAGTCAGCGCAGTATCTGGATCTTCGATAGGCGAAGCTCCGACAACAACATTCTCAGCTGGCGCGGCATCGCCCGATGCTGCTGAGTCCTCCTCGCGCCTGGCTCCAAAAATAAATACTGAATCGCCTAAGACACTTTCTGTCATAAATGAAAAGTTATTAGATTCCCGTCTCGCAGATCTCCAAGCAGGGAAAACAACGCGTCTGCCAGATAAGGGATTCTTTATAAAAAAAAGCTTTAGTTTTCGCAACATTTCTTTACGCACCCTTCTTTTTCGTACAGGATTGCAACAATGTTGAGCCAGAAGAAAAGTGTATAGAAAGGGCTTCATGTCATAAATAAATTCAAGCTTGTGACGATCTGATAAATCCATACTTACAGACCGATTATTTAAATGCCTACCTAAAGATGAAATCATAGCAACTATATCATAAAACATAATTTCATTAGACGATTTATCCATGTAATTTCTTACAGCTTCTTCCTTTAATTGAGGATAGGCTTCTTCGCGAAACCGGTCTAAATCCATTGAACAATTCCAAAATATTGTAATGAGAGGAGGTATAATAAAATCAGTACGTCTAAGTTTGACATAGCAAGTAGCCAAATGTCCTTGATCAAACGGAAGATTGGTAAAAGGGTTGCGTGGTAATTTAGGATTGGGAGAAAATGATGAACTATTGCAAAGTGCGGTAAGCCATAATTTAGTTATATCAGTTAATCTAAATTCATAGATAGTTCCTTTTTGCATTAGTTTAATTTTTTGATAACTTGGGAAATTCTCAAGTGAATTCATGAATAAATCTGTTTCCACTGAAGCGGATCTTGCTTTTCTTTTTCGCCATATTCTAACCAAAGTCTTCAGCGCCATCATGACTCGCTGAATTTTAGAGTAAAGATGCAGGACTAACACTTTGGTACCTTGGCTATAAAAGCTATTCGTCATAGCACTTCTTAAATGTGCGAAAATATTCGTTCCACCATATAATAAAAAGAAATTTGAATTGAATGAATCTCTTGCGTAATCATTCTCTAATGAATTCAGTCTTTGCCTTTCATTTATACGCTTTCCGATATATGCTATTATTGTCATTTTGAATATAATAGAATACGAGTCAAACGTTTAAACTATTTGTATTAGAATTTAAAATCCTGGATCATACTCTTCATCTACTGTTCCCATGTCAGTGCTCTTTATTAATGAAGAATCTTGCGGCATTGTAATATTTTGTATGGAGCAAACCCCTTGTGTCGCATTTATTCCCAACATTGAAGCAATATCCTTTTTCTCTTGCATCTCTTTGTTACCTAGTTTAGACATCTGATTTATATCTAACATAATCTGAAATGTACCCGTTCCAAAGTATCCCTCTTGTCCACACATTACATTAGCCGATACCCCTGTCATAGGATCCAGCTCCGCATGCCTTGCCGCCCTAAGGAACATTTCAGGTGTTTCTTCAAATGAAGCCTTCGCAATTGGTCCGATATCATCGTTGTTAATCCCATGGCGGAATACAGATACCATTTTTGATGTTGCCGTAATTCGGTCACATAATACTGATAGATGGTGGTAATTAATATAAGAGGCATCTTCAAAGGCTTCCTCCAATTCATTATATATAGATTGTCGCGCTGCCTCAATTCCAAGCGTACGATAGACTTCTTGAATATCATTACTAGTAGTTCTCTTAACATCAATATCTGGAATAGTAAGTATATCTTGTAGATTTGACCCAACAGTATCCAGAACCCAAATATCTTGTTTTTCATAATCGCCATCTTTTTCCACCAATTGATTCACCGATTTTCTCAAAATTACCTTTGGAATTTTCTTTACCCCCCTTAGGATAATATTTTGTAGCATATTATGCTGTAAATTCTTAAGTTTGTAAATTTCATCAGATTGATCCAATGATTTCTTTTTACTGGATGTCAATGATTTATTCAGACGAATTCTCATGACCAGATTATCCGCATTATAATCACTATAAATGCAGGAGAGTTCTCCCTTATAACTATGATTTACAGCAAAGTGAATATCATCCATACTTATATTTTTATCAAGCATTGCCTCTTTATCCATCACAAAACGAATGACCCATTTTGATTTGGCTTCATCTTCCACCATATCATCGTCTTCGCCTTGACAGTCTTGCACCATTTTAATAAATTGTGCATATTCATCCATTAATGGCTTATCATCCGCAATAAGCGTTGCCATGTTATCAGGATCAAAACAGATACTTACAGATTTTATAACATCACCGAGGCTAGTATATTCGAGAGAATATTTGAGCTCTTGTGCCCTTTCAATATCAGTCTGTTCATCCTGTCTAAGAGAAACGGTAGTGGATGGTTGTTTTGGATTTTCCGAAAGAGACAATATCTCCTCAATACGCGGTAGACCCCTAGTAACATTTGATTTTGATGCTACTCCCGCAAAGTGAAAGGTATTTAAAGTCATCTGCGTTGTCGGCTCACCTACACTCTGTGCTGCAACCATGCCGACCATTTCGCCCGGATTACACAATGAGTTCATATAAGCACTATTAATCTTTGCGCAGAGAATTTCCAAGCCCTTGCGGTTAAAGCGACGCACAGCAAGTAAATTTTTAGGTGTCAGATGGTATTTAAAAGCCAATTTAAACAATTCGGTAGGTTTTCCAAAGTGTAAATTATCAAGTGTTCTATAACTATCATTGATAAGCTGATACATTTCCAGCGGCGTAATATCAACCAAAGAATTGGATTGATATGCAAGTTCCCGAGATATGTTATTAATAATACGTTTAAAATTAACAGGAATATTTATTTGCGTATTGTCCGAGTTTCTGAAAACGTGTTTCACCAATTCATCGCGCATTCCAACGAAGTAATCAATATTTTCTTTTGTCATTGACTTCAACTGATCCGTTTGACTAGGCATTCTTTTCTGTGTAGATTTACTGTAACTCACCGTAGCAGCTTCCTCTCCCTCAGTTAAGGGAATTTGAAAATGTGAATAAATTTCCTCAATGGACATTTCCGTAAGAGGAAAATGTTGACTTTCCACCTTGATAGGATCAATATTGTCATCACCGTATGAGAATTGGATAATTTTATTTTTTCCATTTCGGACAGTACCATCGTAGCAGAATTTAAGATCTTCCAACGATTTAATCAATCTTCGCTGTATATAACCTGTCTGACTCGTTTTAACTGCCGTATCGATGAGCCCAACACGTCCACCCATGGCATGGAAGAACAGCTCCTCAGGTGTCAATCCTTGGATAAACGAGCTTTCAACAAATCCTCTAGCCTCAGGAGAATCATCAAATTTATTATAATGAGGAAGAGTTCTATCCTGGAAACCATAAGGAATGCGTTTTCCATCCACATTCTGTTGACCCAGGCAAGAAATCATCTGGGCAATATTAAGATTTTTACCTTTACTGCCTGAACCAACCATAATTACAAATCGGTTATCTTTTTCAAGACTTCCACGCCCTATTTTACCTGCCTGACTGACAGCACCTTCCAGCAATCCACTGACCTGCGTTTCAAATTCTACTTCATTTGTTTTCCCAGTTTTATTTTCAAAAGCACCAATATGGGTTTCATTAATTAAATCTGCAACTGCCTTTTTCTTCTGAAGAATTGTTTCTGCAATTTTATCATTAGTGGCTTTATTAGCAATAAGATCGCTAATACCAACGCTATAAGAACTTAGTTTCATATAATCGGTAACAATATCCTGGAGATTATTGATAAATCGCGTAGCTGCTTCAAACCCAAAATCATTGAATATACTTTGGATAATACCCTTTGTACCTGATCCAAGAGCTGCCTTATCTAATTGCCCCTTGTTAAATTTACCAGCAACAATATCAATGACATTGTTACCATCCCCATTATCAGGCTGCCCATTTGAAAAGTGCGCACTGAGAGGTGGGAGGATCTCCGATAATATTTCAAAAGAACTCAATGTCCCATTTTTGTTATCAAACAGCTCAGTATTAATATTTGGCACACTCATCAACAGATTCATAGCTTGGCGCATATCAAAGTTAATATTAGGTCTGGTAAAACGAAAGCTGCCCAACAAAGAATCTTGGAAAATACCAACAATTGATTTATTATTAGCAGGACTAATAAGTTGACGCGGCACAGCAGCCAACAACTTAAGTTCAACCGCCGATTCAACATCTTGCGGACCATGAAGATTCATTTCATCGCCATCAAAATCCGCATTATACGGCTTTGTAACGGCTACATTTAGTCTGAAAGTTGCACCTTCCTTCAATACTTTCACAATATGACACATCATGGACATACGATGCAACGTGGGTTGCCGGTTGAATAACACTGCATCACCATCCATAAGATGTCTATGGAGGATATCTCCGTCTTGCAATTCAATGTTATCGCGGTCAGTATATCTCAAGGATATGGACTCCCCAGTCTTTTTCTCCAAAATTTTTGCACCAGGATATTTATCTGGTCCATTCAACATAAGCTTTGTCAAGAATAGCTTGTTTCTACTATTCGCCACTACAGGTACAGTAATATTTTCAGCAATCTTAAGCGGAACACCGAGCTCCTCTATCTTAATATTGGGATCTGGGGTGATAACAGAACGGGCGCTAAAATCAACACGCTTGCCCATGAGGTTACCTCGCACACGACCACCTTTACCGACTAGACGATCCTTTACCGATTTCAAAGCCCTTCCACTGCGTTGAGCTACAGAAGCCACGCCAGGAATGCGGTTATCAATCATTGTAGCACAATAATATTGCAAAACAGTGTGCCAATCATCTAGCACTTTTGCAGTAGCATTCTGTTTCATTTTTTCATCCAGAGTTTTATTGGCTTTAATAATATTAACAATAATATGCGATATATCATCTTCGCTGCGTTGCTGAGCATCATGTTTAACTGAAGGGCGCAATGATGGAGGCGGTACAGCCAAGACCTGACATATCATCCAGTCGGGTCTAGAATATAATGGGCTAAAACCCATAAATGTTACATCTTCATCTGAAATACGACGAAATATTTTAAGTACAATTTCAGGAGTAAGTTTCATTGTAAGCTTTTCCTTAATATTTCCATCTTCATCGGCAATTCCATCAATATTGGGCCATTCGGCAATAATAGTCGCCAGACCTTCTTTATAAATTTTCTTTGGCTGTTTGCAACCGCAACCATCACAAGTGTCATCTCCGCATCTTGTTATTTTACTTGCAATAGGGAATACTTTAAGCCACCGATTCCTAGTTGGAATATCTAAAAAGTGTTTATATTTGACTTTGGACAACAGTATTTTGCTACATTTAATACAAACACATCGGAGTATTTTCAATATCGTATTCAAATATTGGATATAGAATATAGGACGAGCCATCTCAATATGCCCGAAGTATCCGGGAGTTTGCATATAATTAAGACCATCAGTTGGACAGATTAGACCTGGATCTAAGACACCCATCCTAGGATCAAATAGTCCGCCGATAACTGGCTTATTATTCACATATGTATCTCTGCTAACGATGTTAGCAACGGATCCCTTCCGAATTTCATCCGGTGAGAGAATACTAAATTGCATTCCAATAATCCTTGATGGATTCATTTGTTCTTTGGTAGCCATCTTTATATTACAGGTAGAATATTTAGATTGTTTTCAATTTATCTAAATTAGTTATTCAAAATATAAATAAATTGAATGTCAAAAAAGTATAAATATATATATCAGTATAATTCAAGAATGCCAAGAAACAAAGATTCGGATAAAGACCGACCAAAATCCAACAATGGGAAAACTCCTAAAAAGAGAACAAAGCATAACAAGAGTCGACGAAAGGAGAAGAAGCCCAAAAATACAAAGATAAAATACAAGAGGAATGCAGATTCGGATAGCGATCCCGAGTGGCTACCCGGTGACGATGACGATATGAGTACGTTAGAATTGCAACAATTAATGCAACAAATGTTCCCTTCAAAGGCAGGCAAAGAACGTCTGAAAAAACTTGAGAAGATTGAAGCATTGAAGGCGAAAACTCTCAAAAAAAGTAGTTTGGAAAAGCTCAAGAAAAATACCATATTATCTGATCATGAAGATGACGAGGATGTAGAAGAAGATGACGAGGATGAACCTCCTAAAATTACCACTAATAAAAGAAATCGCCGGCGCCGGCGGCGGAGACGTAAAAAGGCAATTGAGGAGGAAATAGAGGACGAGGACGAGGAAGAGGAAGAGGAGGAGGATGATGATGTTCAGGAGAGTGAGGAGGAAGATAGCGACGATTATGAGGATTTAAATGCCCATTTGGTTGAGGAAGACGACGAAGAGGAATTTGATGAAGAAGAAATAATGAATATGTTGGGACAAAATATGCGTTTTAATATTGTATTCACGGTACCAGGTAGCGATAATGGTGTATATTCTCATATGGAAGATCACAGTGCCATTGAAGAATTGGAGGACGATACAGACGATGAGGATGAGGATACAGCAGATAAATCAAATGAGGCAAGTGAGAAAAAGGATGCGGAAAAAACTGAAGCTTTGGAGGCAGGAGATAAGGTCATTGTGAAAGCGAAGGATTGGGATGAACCATATTCTGCTGTAATAATTAAAGTAGGTAAACGTAATCACTACGACGTGCGGCTAGATGATAAGGAATTGGAACAACGGAAATGGCGACACATCCATAGAAAATATATTACAAAACAAACTGAAGAGTCTTTAACGCAAGAAAAAATGATGGAAGAAATGTCTGAGTTAATGAAATTGCGCAAAAATAAAGGTTCGGAGGCAATGATGAAATATTTTAATAAATTATCTAGTGCTGCAGAAAAAGAAAATAAAAAGAAGGAAAAGAGAGATGCCGATAAGCAAAAGGATAAAAATGTTATTAAATTGCGCAAATTGTTCCGAGCAAGGGGTCCTGCAAATGAATTTAAATACTTCAGAGATATGGATTTGAATGCTCAAAAAAATATTATCGCGCAACTAAAAGCTGTTAATAAATATACCAATGTTGATAAACCCTATCGTTTGTCTTTATTGGAATCAGAAATTCCGGTGGAATTTAAATCGGTAGCGCTGAAAAAGCTAAACATACTGAATTATATGGATCCAAGTTCTGGCGAATATTATAAAATTAAACAATGGGTGGATGCTTTTATGACAATCCCATTTGGCAAAATAACACATTTGCCAGTGCAGGTTTCAGATGGTCGCGACGCATGTTCAATATTTATGGAAGAAGCTAAGCAAATTTTGGACGACTGTGTTTACGGACTCAATGATGCCAAGATGCAGATTATGCAATTTCTAGGACAATTAATTGCGAACCCAAACAGTGTCGGTACTGCAATTGGTGTACACGGTCCTCCTGGAACTGGAAAAACAACGCTTATTAAGGAAGGTATTAGTAAAATCTTGAAGCGCCCCTTTGCGCTAATTGCTTTGGGTGGCGCAACAGATGCCTCATTTCTAGAAGGACATTCGTATACTTATGAAGGGAGTAGTTGGGGTAAAATTGTAGATATTCTACTAACTAGCAAAACAATGAATCCGTTGATATATTTCGATGAATTGGACAAAATTTCGGATACACCGAAGGGTGAGGAGATTACAGGAATATTAACCCATTTAATTGATACCTCGCAGAGTGACCAATTTCATGATAAATACTTCTCTAGCATTTCATTTGATGTGAGCAAGACGCTATTTATTTTCAGCTACAATGATGAAAAAAAGATTAATCCAATTCTTAAAGACAGAATGTATAGAATTCATACGGATGGATATTCCACGAAAGATAAAATAGTCATTGCTAAAGACCATCTAATCCCAAAGATTGCTAAAAACATTAATTTTGAAGTAGAAGAAGTTACCATTGATGACAAAACATTAGCGTATATTATTGATAGATATACAGAAAAGGAAAGGGGCGTTAGGAATTTGAAACGATGTCTTGAAATCCTGTATACGAAGATCAATCTGTATAAAATGATGAAACCGGATAGTAAATTGTTTGACGGGCAGGTGGTATTTAAGATAACTTCGCCATTTGCTGTTACCGAAGATATCGTAAAGAAACTAATTAAAGCCGAAGATTATAATGCATCAATTGCGCATCTATATATCTAAAACCGCATTGAAAAATGCCTGCGGCGACTAGCCGCAGCTGCGAGCTGCTGCGCGCGCCACATCTGAAGATAACGCGCTTGCGTTGGTGTTAAATTAACAACTTTTTTTTGTTCACCTTTAAAATTTCCCTTTCCAGTAAGATTAAAATGAGATCTTTGGCTGGTCGAACCTCCTCCACACGCTGAACACGGCATTATATTATACATATAGATTTAAAAAGTTTGTATAATACTAATTAAATGACGGATGCCATAAGCGTTAATTTCTGCATAGAATTAAGAGATAAACTTGCTATAGAATTAACTGAGTTAAAAAACATGCTATACTTTAAAAATGAAGAAATCAAACAATTACAGAATTTAATAGAAAAGAAAGAAACCACTATGACAGAGTTAAAAACAAATATTATTAATAATTGTGACCATGAATGGGAAACTGATTTTATTGATTCGTTGGAAGGGTATAAATTATCTGTTCCAATAAGATACTGTATTAAATGTGAACTAAACGATGCTACACATTCCTAAGCAACAGGGGGTTTCTATGACGTGATAACAATTGCCCGAATAATTATTACGATTTTGATAACATATGATACATTTATTATTTTTATCCCATTCATGTACTCTGCATGGCATCCTTTGCGATTTCCCGCCATAATGTAATACGAACGATGCACCACATTTTCCACATGTCCCCCATTTTTTCTCTTTTCGGTTATCTAATTTAACGTATGAACACATAAATGTAAATACGTTAAAGTTTTTATTATGTTATTTAAAATGCTTCATATGCGCTTCTGTTTCCTCCGCGAGCATTGATGTAATCAACCTGCTCCTTGGTTACACAGGCGCAGCCGTCAGCCGAACTCACAGATGAGAAAGGTGGGACACAGCATTCAGGCTTAAATTCGTTATCCGCGAAAAAGAATAACTCGCCAGGTGGTAGCGGAAGTTTTCCACTCATATTATTATCTAAATGTTGCGCAATTGATGGCAAATGACTGGACCCGTAAGATCCTTTGACACCCTTGCCCATACTATAGTGGGTCGGTGCACCCATACTTTCAAAGCCCTCCTTGACTTCCTTTAAAGTAACTTTGGCGCAAGAACATAAGGCAAATGCACCAATCATAATACCTACTAGCAGACATAGTGCGACTACCATTGGTCTGAATTTTATTCCTAACAATTTCATTTCCATAGCTATACATAATTCATAGATAAAAATTTATACTGTCAAAGATTTGTAACTAAATTTTGTATCCCATAAAGTTCCTAATCCGCCATTATAATCTAATAATTGAAGATCATTTAACATAAACATTCCTGTATCCGTTATTATATTGTATAAAACTTCCGGTTTAGTTGCAAGGCGGCTCTCATTTTTATATAGCGGTATAACTCCTAAATCTTTAGAAAGGATTTTTATTGCCTTTGTGCCAATTAGTTTCGTATTATTGATATTATATTTTTCAACAGAATTCACAAGTCTTCCATCGATCTTTACAATTCCTAAAATCCGCTGTCCAAATTTCAAATGACTATTAAGTTTTATATCAGAAATTTTAACCGAGCGTCCATCTTCCAATTCCAACGTAGCGTCTTCATGAATCCCCGCTTCTAAAAATTTATGAATAAATAAGTTACCAGGGGCAGTTTCGCATTCCTTTTCCTGTTCCATAATATGACGAAGCATAGAGACATCCATATCATCCATATCATCATAATCTAAAAATTTAAATTGTTTAATAGGTATACGTTTACTAGTGGTATTAATAGAATATAATACAGGTGACCAGTAATCTTTGATTAACTTACTTTCAGGATGATCCTTTACTGCTATAATGCCATAGTTACTGTCATCTATACGATGGTTCCCCGTAACTTTTATTCCTTTTATTTCATACATGGACTCGTGTTGATTAGCAAGCTGGAAAACACTAGTAACAATACTACCATCCGTTAATTTATCACCAATTTTAATATTGGAAATCTTAATTTTTCCTCGCTTTTTAACATGAATTACAGTACTGGGGTCAAAACAAAAATGTCGCGCCGGAATTCTATTTTCAAAACCCTCCCCTCCGGAGTTATATTGGTCGGTTTTTTTCTGAACTGCAACCAACCTTCTTTTATGTTGTGGTACACGGCTTGTTAAATCTAATACCTGTATTATAATACTAATAACCGGTATAAATACCACTAAAACCGCTACTAAAAATATAACAGCTGCCAATGCCAATAGAAAACTTGGTATCGCTAAAGCCCATCCAAAAAAGGGAATTGACATATCTGCAAACCCTACCAAAAGCATTGCTACGATAAACATCGCCGCCATAATTAGAGTAAAAATACACACAATTAAAAATAACCAAATAAAGCTTCTCATGGATAGGACGCCCCCAAGAGCAGTAAAGAGCGATGTTACTCCTACGCCAGCAGTTTTATTCATTGTATCCAAAGACTTTATTAATACCGTGCGTAAAGGTAAAAGCACATTTAGAATCTTATTTAATATACTAGAAAACATACCTCCGGCAATATTTCGGAGACTAGAAATTAAATTGCGCGCATCCTGTATAGCTGCCGCGAGCCCGTCAACGGTTTTCTGCATTATACCCTGTGTTGCATTCAAGCCTGCCGTTTCAACACTTGCTGCATCTTTAAGTAATTCCGTGACACAATGACCAAAATTTTCTGCTGTATATGCCCATTTTGATCCATCCGGTGGAGCATTTATAACTCCAGCCAAAGGCATCACTAATGGATTACATCTGATATTTACCCAATCTTTTTTAAGAGCCTTTATGTCCGTCATGAAATAATGATATCCGAACAGCATCCCAAAAATTCCTAGCGTAATGCCTGTAATCAAAACAGAGCCGCCATACTTATCCATATATCCCTCTTTCGCATATCGTTTTTCTATATGTGATTTCCAATTATTAGTATCAGACATATTTTATATATATATATGTCGGATATTAAACCTTATTATTGTACAAATTTTACATTCCAATAGCTTTAGCGCCACCACTAATAATTTTTAGCGTTGTCATCATAGGACCGTTAACTATACTGGTTCCTAACATGTTCTGTCCACTCAACATATACATCATGGTGGCAACAATTCCTAAAATCTTCATTAACATATCCTTAAATCCCATAACAAATTTCTGGAACTCGATAAGAACATTTTGAAATACTCCAAAAATATTCGTAATACTCCCGCCAATTGCTGGTCTGAGATTTCCTTGTAAACCTCGTATACTCTGCATACTTGAGGCAGCATTACCTATACTATTTTGCAACATCTGCTGTCCGGCGTGAAGATCTGCTGTAAAGACACCCATCACGCTAGATTGCATTTGACCTATACACTGAGAGAAATTTTCTTCAGTATCATGTCCAAAATAACCCGCAAAAGGCATTATTACAGGATTACATCTGTACTCTGGCCAGTTATTCTGAATATGTTTGAATCCTTTTGACAGATAACTTACTAAACAACACATTAGAAATATCAATATTATTAGTAATGATAAGAGTATGTCACTGAACTTCATATTAAAATATATTGTGATTTTAATATTTTAGTATTCACCAGGATTAATAATAGAATAGTATCTATAAAGAGCAATCAATAAAAGACATGGATACACTATATTCCAGTTAATTTGCTTCAAAATCATTCTAAACAAAGGGGACTTGAACACCGTGCGTTCTTTATGCAAACGTTTCAATAAACATCCACTGAAATAACATCTTGATAAAATAACTATTAAAAGTGTAATTGCAGAAACTAAAATTAGATATGGATTCTCGGCAATGAGACTGGAGGTGAATAAGTATATACTAAATAAAAAATGTCCCGCATCTATAGAAATTGGATTTTTCAAGAGCATTCCACAAATCAAACATGTAGCCGTTATAACTCCCAATATTCCAACATATTTTGAAAACTCAGATGAGAAGTACTCATATTGAACCATTAAAGAATTAACAACGAATATTAATGTAAAACCAGAATACAGGAATAAATTGCAGAATAACATAATTATAATAGATATACATAATTATGTTATTTATTTTCGTGAATAGATGACATTCATTGACACCCTTTCATATAATACATATTGCCGGCTTATTTATTTTTATAAATAGGCAATGTTCTTGCACTAGCATCCGATGCGTCAATAAATTTTGGCATCCATTTATACGGCATAACATCTTTATTATAATCAAGGCTACCAAATTTATCTGTAAATAGACGTTTATAATACGTAACTTCCGCTTCGGAACCAGACATGTCTGCCATACCATAATCCCGTGTACAAATAAGTTGTGCCCTTTCCTGAATAACCTCAAACCAAGATTTTTTCTGTGTACTAACGCCATCACTAAATGCCTCCTTGCGTCTCCATAAAACCTCATCTGGTAAATAGTAGCCCGCACTAAATGCGTGGCGCAAAAGATATTTTTCTGGTTGTTTTTTAGACGGATGGTATCGTAGACTGACGGGAATTGATAAATAACTTTGAATAAATGATCTATCGAGAAATGGTGTTCTAGCTTCAAGACCATTAGAAGAAATAGATCTATCGGATCTCAGGACATCAAATAAATGAATGTCATTTAATAATCGTCGGCATTCAATATCAAACTCAATAGGATCCGGTGCATAATGCATATATAGATATCCTCCAGTTAACTCGTCGCTCCCATCTCCATTAAAGATGACCTTGGCGGGACTATTGGTGCGTATATATTTACAAATTAAATAGTTCCCCACGCTTGCCCTTACCGTAGTCGTGTCATTACTTTCAATCGCGTATATTACCTCCGGAATTGCATCCAAGAATTCTTCTTCCGTGCATTTGATTTCATTATGCGTCGTACCCAAAAAGTCTGCAACCTTCCTTGCATATTTCAAATCTTCAGACCCCTCCATGCCAATGCTCCACGTAGTTACCCGAGAAGCCCCTTCCTCGCCATATTTCTCTTTAAAAATTCTTACTACAATGGAACAAATTAAACTACTGTCAAGACCGCCAGACAGCAAGCAAGCAATCGGTCTGTCAGTGTTGTCTACCCGTTTCTTAACAGCAGCAACCAAACTATCGTGTATTAGACGGTCAGTTTGGGCAATAGTTTGAATAGAATTATTAGGAATGGATTTAATTTTAAAAAATGGTTTTGGTTCTTTATACAAATAGCCCTTTTGTGTATAGTTTAGTACCATTAAATGACCCGGTGGGAACGGTTTTGGTTCCATTCTAGGTCTCAAAAGACTGGAGCCCATTTTAAGTTCAGATGCAAAAACGACGACGTCAAGATATACTGTATTTCGCCACATAAATAGTGGTCTTATACCTAGAGAATCTCTGCCAACAAACATCAAATGTGCATCATGATCCACGAGGACAAATGCAAAAACGCCATCTAACAAATTTAAAGTTTCCTCAATTCCATATTTTTTATAAAGAGCAATAATAACCTCGCAATCAGATCCGGTGGAGCAGTCTAAATCACACATTGCGATAAGCTCCTTCCAATTATATATCTCTCCGTTGCAAATTAAGGTACAATTGTTTTGAATCAAGGGTTGGTCGGAGGTATCGTTTCCATAGCCATTAATAGCTAACCGGTGAAATCCAAAAATAATATTGTCTTTGGTAATCAAAGTACTTTTCTCGGGACCCCTTGGGCTTCCCTTTTTAAATGCACGCTCAACATAATCGTTTTTTTCCTTACCGATCCCAAAGCTTGTACCGTTTAGCACGCAAAAGATCCCACACATATTTATATTATTTTGACCACTATCTTTAGGTATTTTACTTATATTATAATCTTAGTTAATTATAAGATGGAAGGAGTAGTTAATGGAGTATTTTATTGTCAACAGGGAAGAACACAGCAATTAAGTGACAGGATTTATGATCGCAATACAACCTCTGCGCCCATTAAAATGAACTATAGCATTAGACCGACGCAAACTCGTCGGGTGCACATGCCAATTTTAGATTCAAGAAAAGAAACTACGGTTCCTTGTCAACAGAAGCCAACTTATAACACTGATACGATGTTTACCCCCGCCACATCTCTCCCATTCAACGGATATCAAGCAAACATTGATGTTGAAACCCGCCTAAGAGATACTATTTTTCCACTACAAGCATGCCCTCAGGCAGACTACATTCCAGGTTCGCATAGTGATATGTATAATAGCTCCTATCTAGTTTCCGAAAGCCGTCCCGTTAGTATGACAAATCAGCTACTTTTCGCCCAAGAGAGATTCGCGCCATTTAATCCAAATACTTGTAATACAGGATTCAAAGTTTTCAATAATCACACACGAGTGCAAATAAGAAATTTAGACTAATACTGCTATATATTTTTATATCGCGTTATCAAAATTAACGCTACTAGAGAAAAATACATAGCAGCCACCCCTAAAGTATATTTATATCTTGTCTCCTCATTAATTTCATCTTTACAGAAGACTATATACGGATCAATTATATTTGTATCTTCCTGACCTAATTTGAATTCAACGATAGTAAGAAAACAACCCCTTAAATATAAAAATAAACTCAACGAGATTAGCAATGGTACTAACGAATAGCAGGCAAGATCGAATGGCAATAATAAAAATAAGAGTAAAAAGTACCATGGGATATGAAAATGTAGTGATTTTAATAAAAATCCGCTAATTTTATCAGGCATTCCTGATCCCCTAATATGATTTAATAAACCTAGAACTAATTTATCTCTTAGTTGTTTCCTATGCGATTTTTGTTCCTTGCCCTTGTTTTCCTTGTTCTTCCTTTCCTTTCCAAATTCCATTTCCCTTCCGCCTCCCATCTCCGTCTTTATGTTGGCGTCCACTGTTGATTCCATAAAATACGCTAATATTTTCCATTATTCGTCTTCTACGTAAATATAAATTTATTTAGTGTATATAATCAAAATGGTTAAAAAAAGTAAAAAGGACAAAGAAAAGGATGAAAGGGATAAAAATAAAAAAAATAAAATTATGAAATCTAAACGTTTGGAAAAAAAGAGAATTAACTTTTATGATATAACTCCTAAGAATCAGTTATTTAAAAATATACGTGAGGTATGGTATAGTATTAAAATAAATAAATGGTTTTGGTATGCTGTAATTATATCTATATGGTGCATCACTCACTACGGTACAAAAAAACATTCTCTCTTTGAAGGATTTTTGTCCTTTTTGGTGGCTATATTATTAGGCTATGCTATTCATTATATTTCGCATGCTTATGATTTTGAAAAACTTTATATGGAAAGTAGTTGGAAAAGTATTAAATATATTAGGAAATTTCCATCCGTCGATAATGTAATTAGAAAAATAATATTATATACCTTAGATTTTCATGATAAAATTCACCATGATACATCCATTAATCGTACACCATTCAATGTTTTGATGGAATTTATCCAGAATATTCTTATGGAAGGCGGATTTTTGATATTATTTGCCACTAAATCCAATTTAGGAGTGAATCTTTTTGGAAAAAAATTAAGACTGAACAAGGCAGTATTATTAATGTGGGGCATTTTGTATGCTTCTGTTCATAATATTAACTATCGTATTTTTGAAAATTCGCAACATATGAATCATCATATTGATCCGAAGACCAATTATGCTCTTGATATTTTAGATATTCTTTTTGATACAAAATATGATATGAATAATATTGAAAATATTAATTTTGATTGGGGTATTAATATATTGATCATTACGTTTTTTATTATATATTTTAAAATTTACATGTAGTAATGGATTGTTCGCGTAATTTAATTGACCTTAAATATCTTGTAAACCCCGCATTTACGTCCGTACTTGGAGAGAAACAGTCGCAAGATGAAGTTTTAGCTAAGGATATTGGAAGATATAAAAGAAGGATATTTGTATTGACAAAGGAATTCTTAAATGGAAAAAAAACAGATGATGTTCATATTAACGCATTATTTGATAGATTTGCTAGTCAGTGCATTGCCTACTTTAAATTTAATGATAAAAAAAAGGATATACAAGATGATTATAAAGATTTAGATATATTAAAAAAAATACCATCTACCAATCTAGAGCAAGGATATGATCCTAATAACTATATAATGAGACAGTCGCAGCCAAGGGCACCAAAAATCACAGATCATATAAATGTTACTTCAACGAAGATATCTAAAAAGATAATTCTTCCCAAAGTGAGAGAACATGGTAAAAGGGTCAAAAAACATAAAAACCCAAAAAATAAAAAGAAATAATAGGCTTCATATATATAGATGAGTAATAGAACAAAAAAACACAGTCATAAACATAGACATAATAAAACAAAAAAGGCATATAAGCATGCGAAGTGCTCCCCTAAGAAAGATGGCGAGACATTGGATTATACCTGTTATACCTCCGCCGCATTGCATAAATTAAAAGAATCGTGGAATGCTAGACACTGTGACCAACCTATTACTACTAATAATCCAAGAAAAATATGGGAACAATTGCGTTACTACCTTTCAGATACCTGCGATTCTGAAATGTGTTGGTTACGACATCAATGTCTTAAACACGATGTAGACAAATCTCTAATAGGTTCCATGTTTGCACCAACAAGCCCTGCAGAATGGAAAAAAAATCCACAAGAATGGTTGACAACAGTGGATATCCAAAAGGTAATGGGGCAATGGGAAAGGGCAAATAATGATTTCAAATTTATAGGACCTTCTCCAATTGACTACGATACCCATCAAGTTTTCGGGGAATGTGTTTGGGAAGAATTATGTAAGTTTGATATTAAAAATATGCTTAAAAAGGGGAAGAAAAAAATAGGTTTAATATTTAATTTAGATAAACATACTCAACCGGGATCACATTGGGTCGCTCTTTTTATTGATATTCCTAAGGAAAAAATATATTTTTTCGATAGTTATGGAGACGGCATCCCTAAACAAATTCATAAATTTGCAAAAACAGTACAACAGCAAGGAGCAGGGGTAAATCTAGATTTTGATTTAGAAATTAATAAAAAGAGACATCAATACAGTAATAGTGAATGTGGGATGTATTCATTATACTTTATTATTCAACTTATGCATGGTACCCCTTTTGAGGCTTTTCAAGTAGAAAAGGTACCAGATAAAAAAATGATAAAACTGCGAAAGGAATATTTTAATTCATATGCATAAATACATAAAGCTTTATAACTAATGTATTTATACTCATGTCAGTTAATAGCGATGAGAATAAATCCTTATTACTTTCAATACTCCAAGACCACCCCGCCTACAAAAGTAATCATATCGCCCTTAAAGATCAACTATTTAAAGTAATTGAATATGTCCATAGAGAACGTTTTAGATTTAATAATAATCTAACTGTCATGAATAAAGAAATTTTAAGAAATATTCAAACGATGATGGCTCAAGATAAACCGCCGGTCAAAACCTCTAATGTGGATCCGGGATGGGGGACTCATATACAAGACGGACGAGTAATTTCAAAAGATGAGGTGCCCAAGCTTAAAATTTTTGAGGAGCGCTTGAAAGAAAAACAGGAGGATTTTAATAACCTTATAAAAGCGGAAGTGCCAAAGGAAATAGATTTTTCTGATAAAACAGAGGATAGTCCAATAATAACAGATAATACAATCGATAGAACCATGCAA
>Ga0163180_10000800_pt1 | contig 18018 bp, 14 predicted proteins | sample AtlANTMetagenome_2_FD_109647 | JGI IMG/M metagenome (GOLD analysis project Ga0163180, IMG submission 109647) | Marine eukaryotic phytoplankton communities from the Atlantic Ocean - Atlantic ANT 4 Metagenome | ecosystem: Environmental > Aquatic > Marine > Oceanic | place: North Atlantic Ocean...
CCCTTGTAGGACGGAGAATTCCCCTCGTCATCTGCCCCGCCGCCCCGGGACTTCCCTCGGCGGCTTTTCTTATCCAGCACGGCAAGCACAATCCCCCCGAGAGCCACCAGGGCCTCGAAGCAGTAGAATATCATCACTGCTCCCCCGATCCCCTCGGTAAAACCGTAGGAGTGCAGACCGGTCCCTAGCAGATTGACTCCCCACCAGGAGAAGGCCACCACGATGGCCCCCAGCACGGAGGCGATATGCAGTCCCCATTCCCTGAGGTAGCCCCCCATCCGGGCATGCAGAATGATGAGACACCAGAGCACGATCAACATCGCCCCGTTCTCCTTGGGATCCCAACCCCAGAACCGGCCCCAGGAGTCATTGGCCCAGATCCCACCCAGCACCGTTCCCACGAGGGAGAAAAAGAGGGTGAAACACACCAGTCCATAGACCGAGCGGGTCAGGAAGCGGCACAGAGAGCGGTCGCTCCGGTCCAATCCAAAGGCCCGGGCATAGAGGTAGACATGGGACATGGCCGCCGCAATCAAGCCCCCGGAGTAGCCCAGCGTAATAATGATCACGTGGGTCGAAAGCCAGAAATTGGAACGCAGCACGGCCCGCAGGGGATCCATGTGGTCCTGGGCATCCACCCCCTCGAAGGCCCTCGCCAGAAACAGGCCCAGAAGTCCCACCGCAATGGCCGCCCCCAGCGCAATCCGGCGCCGGGTCGCTGCTTCCAGGAGAAACAGGACGAGGACTCCACCCCCCGCAATAAAGGGAATGGTGTCATACAGGTTCCCCACCGGCGGACGCTCCATCAGGATACAGCGGTGGATAATGCCCCAAACCAGGTAGAACGCACCGAGGACTCCCAGCACCCAGGTGATCCGATAAGTCCACTTGCCCCACCCTGATGCCGGGGCCAACCAGCTGGTGGCAGCAACGATGAAGGCCAGGATGAACCAGACCAGACCCCTGATAAAATAGTTCTGCTTGTAGTAGGTAACCTCCGATTCGATCTTTCCTTCCTTTTCCCCGAGCGCAGAGGCCCGGGAGGTCAACTCTTTGCGCCAGTCATCCAGCTTATCGGCAAACTCACTCTCCTTCCCCTTCGCCGCCGTGTAGAGCGTCTCCAGCGTCTTCAGGTCCCCGGCGAATTGCTTCCAGTGCCTCAGGTCCAAGCCATTGGCCACTTCTGTCAGGCGGTTACCAGCGGACATCCACTCCCGGCCCTGCACCTTGATGGTGGCCTCCGCTCCGCTACCATTGCGAACCACCAGATCAGCCCCTGCATGGCTCTCCTCCTCGCCCTCCCTGAGGGTCCCCAGCTTGGATTTCCCTTCAAAGACCTCCACTGCGCCTGTCTCACACCTGATCTTGAAGGTCTTGGTAGACATTCCTCCCGTTTCGCCGGAGAAAACCTGAACCTGAGCCCCCGGCCTGAGGACCACCTCGGCCTCATAGGGCGGCAACCACTCAAGCCCACCTTCCCCACTTCGAAGAAGGACACTCACCTCCTGAATAATCTGCTGGAGATTGGCAAGCATCTCCGGCGGGACTGACCGCTCTCTGATTCTTGGTATTTGCTCTATCCAGAAACTGACCTTCGACGGATCGTCCCCATTTACTGGTTCCCCTGACTCCGCCCCGGGATAGGCCACTCCTTGAGCAAACTCATGCGTACCAAGCATGCTTCGGTACTCAAGGATCAGACGCGCCAGAAGCCTGGGGTCTGGCTCTCCCCTGGGTTCCTCGTAATCCGGATTTTTCTTTTTCTCAATCCCCACCTTTTCTTCCTTCTCGATCGCCATTGTTCCCAAAACCTGCAGACAACTGTAGCGGATCTCGAAATTACTCCGGTCAATGTCCTTCCCGGCCCCTGCTGGATTGGCAACCACCGCCTTCGTCTTATTGACCAAGTCGCCCTCTCTATCCTTCTTATCGCTCCCCTCCACCCGCGTCAGCAGCGAATAATCGCTACCGTTCCCAGTTCCATATATATCGTAGATTACCCCTTTCCTGCTCTCAAAAGTGATCTCTATCCTTTCTCCCGCGGGCGAGGCCTCGGGCGACTCTGCCCCTGATCCTTCATCCTCGGCAGAGCCCCTTAAAACCTCCAGTCCCAGTATCTTCCCATCATTATTGATCTGATTGAGTTCATTGAAACTGTATCGATCTCTTCTGTCCTTGACCTTAATGCCAGCCGTTTTCAGAAGATCAGAATCATCCACCCGGAAAGTCGGCATCTTCTTCGCCAGCTCAGGCCGGAACAGGACATCGAGAAGCCACTCCGTGGGGCCGATGCTGATCTTCTCTTTTCCGCTCTTGATCTTCATTTTCCGCGCCCCATGGAGTTTCAGCATCAGGAAGCCCGCACGCGTCTCAAGAGGTTTCATCCGACCTCCGTCCTGCACCGGAATACGCTTGGCTATTTCCACCACCTCCTCGCTCCACTTCTGGTATTCCTCCACCTCGTAATACTCCCGCTTCTTGTATCCCTCCCGGTTGGTGGTGATCGCAATCAGGATCGTCACCACAATGGCGAGTCCAAATCCGGTCCAGCGGGCCGCACGATTGAAACTTTTCTCAGGCATCGGACTTCTTGGAGGGAAGGGAAGAACTCAGGAACCGGAACAGCTTTATTCCAAAATGCAGCATGAGTCCGAAGGAAGCGATGTAGAGAGACCACTTGGGCCATTGGTCCGAAGGATTCTGGACAATCGCAAATCCCGAACTTGGACGCCCTCCCGGGGTAGGAGGTGCCCACGAAGCCTGGTAGAGGGTAATCCCCTCGTGGCGCATGGGCTTGTTCATCACGATGGAGTATTGGTTCCGCAGGCCATCGTCGACCTTGGTGATATCACTTTGAAACCAGCTTGGAGCCTGCGTTCCCGGCCAGTATTCACCCATGGTCTTATCGAGCTCAACTTCAAAGGGCATGGGCCAGATCCACCGGGTGAGGGAGAACTCATAGCGCTTGCCCTTCACCATGGCGGTGACCGGAGTCGGGAACCCCATCCCATTATAGTGGAGAACCAGTTCCCGCAGGACCTTGCCCTCCTTGTCCTGCACCGTGAGATAACACCCGGTCAGGTTTGCCTCTTCCTGCTGGACCCGCGGCCGCTCCTGCAGGAAGAAACCATCGACCACCCGCTCTCCCTTGTGCTGTTCCTTGAATCGTGAAAGCTGCAACAGATCGGAGCTTCTCAGGAAACCGGTAACCACCAGATCGAAGGTAAGCTCCGGCAGTCGAATGGTGAGCTTCTCATCAGGATCCAATCCACTAAAGTGCTCACTATCAACAACGTAGGGCTTAACCCGTTCCCCCTTATCCCCGGAGGGATAAATCTCAATACTGGGCTCCGTGTAGCTTCGGGCCCAGTCTGAGCGGTCCCCTTGGTAGACCTGCATGACCCCCTCCTTCTTGCTCAACTGGGAGACCGCACCGGCCACCATCAGAAAAATCATGCTGAAGTGCGCGATGATGACTCCCACCGTCTTCCACCCCTTCCGGATCCTCACCAATCCCCCCAGGGTCATGTTCACACACAACACGGCACAGACCCAGAACGTGCCCGGGAGGGGCAGGGGAACGATCTTCCCGTTCTTGAGTTCGGGGATAATAAAGATCGCCTCCATGTCGAAATACTTCTGGAGCGTCTGGTAGAGGCCTACATGGGTCTGCTCGATGGTTCCGAAAAACGTCGCCGCAAAGAGCAGCAACAGGCAAATGGTCGCGAGTTCGAATCCCGCCAGGATGCGGAAGGCCCGGGACCACACACTTCTCCCCTTCTTCCGGCCCGGCTCACCGGACTTCGCAGGAGGATCATCCACCTTCGTGGATCTGGATGCATTCAGGGAGTCGCTCACTCTTTTTCAGGTTTCTGAACACGGTCCTCTTCTTTCGCTGGAGCAACGTTGAAAAAATCAAGGCTTTGGCAATACCCAAGAAAGTTATCCCTCTGGGCCTCCACCTCTGCTGGCGACCCGACCATCTTGACCGTCACAATGATCGTACTATAGGGAATGGCGACAGCAAGCATCTTGGAGTCCTCCCGGGGTTCTGCTCCCATCCCGGCGTGGTAGACGCCCTCCGCCTCGACCACGTAACCGGTTACGTTCAGCATAGGCTCCTGCTTGAGCTCCCCGAGCTCCGTGATTTCAGGCATCCGAAACTGGTTATACCATCGGTTCACATTCTGGAGGACTGCATCATCGCCCTGGCTGGGAATCACGCTCAACCAGACCTCACCGTCCTCCTTGGCACCGAAACGGTAATTGTAATAGCGCATCTGGGTCCAGGGCACCCGGCGCCATTCCTCCGGCGCGCTATCCTTGATGTTACTGGGATAAGCCCGATCCCAGAGGACAAGGTCCCTTTGACCGGTCACCACCACTTCCCGATCCCCGCGATCACACCCGGAAAAGAGCAGGAGCGCGACCCCACAGGAAAGAATCCGACCCCATCGGCGGCAGTCACGCCCGGGGCGAACCCTGGGAAATGTCCCAACCGGTGAAGGATCTTGAAAATACATATGGGTTAGCGGCTGCGGGACACCTAATCTTGCCTCGCCCTCGACGCAAGGGGCAAAGTCACCCCGTGGAGCCAATCCGCTATTTCAACCGCCTGACAGAGACCCTCGAAACCGAACAGGTTTACGGGGAACGCTGGCTGCGCCTCGCCTACGAAAACCCGGTCGGCTCCCTCCTGAGGCACCTGATCAAGCGACCCTTTTTTTCCCGGTGGTATGGCCGCCGGATGGCTCGTTCCTCCAGCCGGTCCCTCGTGGGCCCGTTTATCAGGGATTTCGGCCTCGATCCTGCCGAATTCGCCGACCCTCCTGATTCCTTCGCAAGTTTCAACGAGTTTTTTATTCGCAGGCTCAACCCGGAAGCGCGCCCCCTCGACCCTGATCCCCGGGCGGTAGTTTTTCCATGTGACGGACGGCATCTCGGCTTTCCGGACCTTTCCCGGGTCGATTCCGTATTCGTCAAGGGCCAGCGCTTCTCTGTTCCGGAACTCCTTGGCTCCCCCGAACTCGCCCGGAGATTTGAAGGGGGCACCCTTGTCCTCTCCCGCCTCTGCCCAGTCGATTACCACCGCTACCATTTCCCCACCGCCGGGACCCCGTCCCCGTCCCGCCTCCTCAACGGCACCTTGTTCTCAGTGTCCCCCATCGCCCTCCGGCGGAACCTCTCCTACCTGTGGCAGAACAAGCGGGTTCTCACCGAACTCGAAACCGAATCCCATGGCAAAATTATCATGATTGAAATCGGTGCCACCAACGTTGGTTCCATCACCCAGACCTTTACCCCGGACCAGCCTGTCGAACGAGGAGAGGAACGAGGCTATTTTTCCTTCGGGGGATCGAGCACCATCACCCTCTTTGAACCCGGAAGGATTACCCTTGCCGACGACCTGCTCGAACAGAGTTCCCGCCAGACCGAACTCTACGCCCCGATGGGCAGCTTCCTCGGGAGATAGGGCCCATCCTGCCTGCCCCCGTAAAACAACTCCTCGAGATTCAACTAGTTCGGAAACGCTTCAAAGGCTGCAGGCAGATAGCGGATGAGCAGCAGCAACCAGAAGGCAATGAAGGCCACCGCTGCGCAGACCTCGGCTCCTTCCACCAGTTTCTCCCGCCGCCTGCGAGCCCATCTCCCGGTGAGGAACGGCAGAAGCGGAAGGAATCCGCCAATGACCCATCCCAACCGGGACAAACCTCCTTCTCCTGCCCCCAGGGAGAATATCCCGAGGGCCAGAGTCGCTGGCAGCAGGAGGAAGGTCGCCACACTGAATATTGAGGAAGGCGGACTCACCTTCATCGCCTCTCCATGCTGCAGCCAGTCCGCCGGCACCAGTTCGTTGCCCTCCTCCACGGCTCCCCGGTATTCATAAAGCCAGACCTCCACTTCGTTCCCGTCCTTGAGGTGAACCCTGTCCTTCAACCGTTCATATTCCCCGCCCTCGAAGCTATCCAGCTTCCGAAGCATCTCCCGCTCCACCTCATAGATCTCACCACGGACCGGAATACCCTCCTCATCGAGGAGCAATCCGGGATACCAGTCGATCCGGTAGAGCCGCCCCAGGACCCAGCCCTCCCCCAGCAGTTCCGCACCTTCCAGGCGGAAATGGTTGGAAGCTCCGGCCCTCAAGGTCCCGTAGACAAAGACCAGGGTCACTTCATCCTTCGGCATCAGTCCTGTATCTAAGAGGAAGATTCATCCTGACCGCGCCACTCCTCACCGTCCATCCTTCCCCACCCTGGAGCAGAGCACCTCCCTCAACTCCTCCAAACCTTCCCCATATTCAGCCGAGACGGGAACTATCTCCACCTTCGGAAAACGCGCCCGGAAATTCTGCAGGTTCCCGGCGGCTCCCTCCAGGTCCATCTTGTTGGCTATCACCAGCCAGTCGAGCTTGGACAACTCCTCCTCGTAGAGTTTGATTTCCCTCCGCAGGGTCTCCACGTCTTCGATAGGATCCCGGCACTCACTCCCGGCCATGTCCACCACAAACAAAAGCAACCCACACCGGGTGATGTGCCTGAGGAACTCGTGCCCAAGACCACGGTTGTCGTGAGCCCCCTCGATCAGACCCGGGATATCCGCAATGGTACAGCGCTTGAAATCCTCGAACTCAACCACCCCTACCATTGGGTTCAGGGTTGTGAAGGGATACGACGCCACCTTGGGCCGTGCCGCACTCAACTTGCTTGTCAGGGTTGACTTCCCGGCATTAGGGAACCCTACCATTCCGGCATCCGCAATCCTGCGTAATTCGAGGTAGAAGACCCCCTCCCCTCCTTCCGTTCCAAGAGTGAACTCCTCCGGAGTGCGATTGGTGGAACTGCGGAACTGCCAGTTCCCCTTCCCCCCGGTCCCCGCCTTGCAGAGAACCAGTTCCTCATCCTCGGTCGTCAGGTCAGCGACCAGTTCGAGGTCAATCCCCCCCTCGCTACGTTCCATCTTCACCGCTTCAGTCACTGTCCGGGCCGTGCTCCGGTAAACCAGCGTGCCAGGCGGCACCTTGGCAAGGAATGGCTTGCCGTTCTTGCCATGCCGTTTCCAAGGCTGCCCATGCCCGCCATCCTTCGCAATCAGCCGTGGGTTGTAGTGGAAGGCCTTCAGATTATCGGTATGACGATCGACTCTCAGGACCACATCGCCCCCTTCCGCCCCATCGCCCCCGTCCGGACCGCCCCGTGGGACAAACTTTTCCCGACGGAAACTGACCACTCCGTTCCCGCCATTTCCCGCCTTTGCGTAAATCCTCGTGTGATCAATGAACACCCCTGTCTATTAGTCTCTAATTACCATTTCCTGAACCTCAAAATCCCCCGCCATGCTCCATACACAGCAAATTACCCAATTACCCACCCCCGCTTGACGCGACCGCTTCCCCCGGCCACCTTCGGCCCATGGCAGATCTCCCCAGACAGGAAGCCCCAATCCGCCTCCAGGGACAGCTTCTCATTGCCGACCCCACTCTGCGGGAGGGGCTTTTCCAGCATTCCGTAATCCTTCTCACCGAGCATAGTGCCGAGGACGGCGCCTGCGGCCTCATTCTCAATAATCCCTCCGAACATACGGTGGGAGACTTTCTCAAGGATGAGGAATTCGCCTCCCTGTCCCGGATTGGCGTTCATGTTGGAGGCCCTGTCTCCAAGGAGCACCTGACCTTCGCGGCCCTCTGGTGGACCGCGGAAAAGGGTCTGCGCTACGCCACCCGCATTTCGGCTCACGATGCAATCAAGCATGCCCAGAATCCCGGGACCCTGGTCCGGGCCTTCGTCGGATACTCCGGATGGTCCGAAGGCCAGTTGGAGGGAGAGATCCGCCATCGCTCCTGGATCGCTGCCAAGCCTACTTCCCAATTACTTGCCCAGAGCCACGATCAGTCCCTGTGGGCCGAAACCCTCCGCGATCTCTCCAGCTATCACCGGATCATCGCGGAATGTCCCGATGACCCCAGCCAGAACTAGCTTCCGGAAAATCCGGCCTGGGTCCGGCCGCCCTGATGCTTCAGCCCAGGGTCTTCGAAAGGACCTTTGAGCCCCGGTCACTCTCCTCAAACTTGCGTATCCGTTCTTCCGGCACGATGGCCAGGTCCGCTGCCTCGTAGCCAAGATTCTCAAAGAAGGGCACTGCCCGGGTGGTAAGTACGAAAGTGGAACCGATTCCCCGCTCCCTCGCTCTTTCCTCCGCAGCCTCAACCAGGGCTTTTCCGTAGCCCAGTCCCTCATGGGACTGCTTCACGTAGAGGCATGCCACCTCGGCAACATCCTGGCTGCAGGAATGAAGAGCCACGCAGCCGACCACATTATCATCCACGCAGAGCACCAGGAAGTCATCTGCGGTGCCGAGGATCTCATCGTAATCCCGGGGCACAAGGTGTGAGGCCCGGACAGAGCGACCGATCATGGCCAGCAATTCGGGCACGTCATCCTCCCGAAGGGGACGGAGTTCGCGGTAATCATCAGCATGGACCATGGTTCCGGCCCCCTCGTTGGAAAAGAGCTCATCAGCCAGCACTCCCTGCTGGCGACCATCCAGGACATGGACCCGGGAAACACCTGCCCGGCAGGCTGCGGCAGCTTCCTCCAGGAGCGCTTTCCCCTCGATCCTTCCCTTCTCACTCTCAACCCGGGAAAGGCTTTCCAGTTCTGAACACGACACCGCATGCAGGGGTTGCCCCTTCCTCAGTATTCCGGGCCCGTTTAACAGGCTGATCAGCTTGGCTGCACCAAGGCTCACCCCTAGACGACTGATTTCCTCTCCCAGAAGCGTATCCGCCTCGCACCCCATGATCGCAGCCTGCCCTCGATCAAGGATCGTCTTCACTGCCTCCGGGGCTTCAGCCCGGGCAAATTTGATCTCCAGGTCCATCGCCCGATCCGCAGCAAGGGCTACCGCCCTGTCATCTCCCGCCACCGCAATGACCAGGCTTACTCCCACCTCCTGAAGGGCCTTGAGATCAAGCAGAGCCTCCGCCACCGCGAACTCCGGAAGTCCTTCATCGAGAACCACGATAAACGTGCGTCCCCGAAACATGGGCACATACTGCAGAACCCCTCTGACATCACCAACCGCCATTCGGAGCGCTGTTAACTTCCAAGGCGATAATTTTCAAGCGCCAAGGAGGGTTCATCCCGAATCAATCGGAATCATCCTTGCTCCTGGCCCAACTCCTCCACCCCACAATCCACCAACCCACTACCCCCAGCAACGCGAGGATAGAGAACCAGTCACCATATCTCGCATAAACGGTTAATGGCCCATCCACGGGGACATGGGCGCTGGCATAGAGCCATCCTCGTGTCAGGTGCGAACCGGAATCGTTGACCAGGATACGCTTCTCATTCTTTTTCCGGTCGACCACTGTCCCATAACTGTTGATCACCGCACTGACGCCAGTATTGGCACAGCGGATTGTCGGCCGCCTGAATTCGATGGAGCGGAACTTCGCATTCGCAAAATGCTGCGCCGCGGCCTCACTGTCCTTGAACCAGCCATCGTTCGTCACATTGACGATCAACTGTCCCCCCTTCCTTACGAACTTACGCATCTTGCGCCCTACCGTATCCTCGAAGCAGATAGTCGGGATCAGCGCCAGTTCGCCCGACTCGGCCGGCGGATGCGGGATACGCACGGGTTCCTCCCGGTCCCCCGCGCTGAAGGATCCACCATACTCGGTCCCCGCTGATTTCTCCCATAGCCACTGGAGAACCCGGAGCTGTTCCACATACGGAATAGTCTCCCCGAAGAGCACGAGATGCTGTTTCCGGTAGGTGCTGAACCTGTTCACCCCTGCGGGCAGGGCCAGCAGGGAATTGAAGCCCTTCCCTCTCTCCTTCCTTGTCAGCGGAGCGGTTGGCAGGACCCTCTCCGCCTCGTATTCCAGCAACCCGAATACCATCGTGAACTGCCCCCGGCGTCTCACCTCATCAAGGGCTGCAAGCGTTCGCCTTCCCAGTTCCTGCTCCCCGGAATCAGTATAGTAGAGCACGTCGGGCAGGGCCGACTCCGGCCACACCACCCAGTCCGGCACATCGAGGGATACCGCTTCCGGACTTCCCGCTTCCATCGTTTCCCGGACCCGTTGTTCATTGCGAAGGGCCAACTCATCCAGAGCCTTCACTGTCTCTTCCTCATAGCCCCGGTAGATCTCCTCTACTTTCCACAACCTCTGGCTGGCTTCCTGCGGGATATTGAGCTGAACCAGAAGCACATTTAGCGGCACGGAATCTGACGGCTTCTCGCCATGGAGTTTCCAGATCCCGTAGATGAAGCAAACAGTCAGGACCACCATGGCCACCCCAAAGTCCCAATGGGCCCGCAAACGGCCGCTTTTTACCTCCTGGTGCAGACCCCGGCCCACCTGGACGACCACTGCCATCAGGAATACCGGGAGAAATGAGAGCCCGGTCACCCCGACAAGATCAGCTCCCTGAGCCAGGATCGGTTGGTCGTGAAATGCAACTCCCAGTCCATTCCAGCCGAACCCGGTGAGAAACCAGCCCCGAATCCACTCCAGCCCGCACCATAAGCAGCCATTAAGCACCGCGAACTTCAGCACCCGCTTCGATTCCTGTAGCGACCGCAGCCTCCTCTCCTTCCGCGCACCCAACCGTTTCCTGACCTTTTCGGCAATGCCTCCCTCAGACTCTATCCCTGCCCCTGTTCTCTCAAGCCACGGATTACCAGCCCCTGCCGCAAAGAGACCCCAGAGCGCAAAATAGAGTGCGAGAAAGAAGGCAACCGAAAGCCATCCCGCCGCTCCGACTTCCGAGATCCACTTGAGGTTGACCAACCAGAAGGACAACCCCGCAAGGTAGCCCACTCCAAATCCATGAAGCTTACGTCGCTTGCCTCCCCCTCCCCACAGCGATGACAGGAGCGGAATCAATCCGATCCAGACCATCGCAGGCATATTGAAAGGAGCGTAGCATAACGCCAGCAGCACTCCTGAGAGCAATGCCAGCAACCACGGCCAGATCCTCTGAACGACTCCCATCAGTTCCTGATTCTCGCTCTCCGGTGTATAACTACAATTCCCTATTCCTCATTTTCGGACTTCCATTTATTTAAGAAACCCGTAATAAACCACTGCCCTCGTTCTGTTCACCATGAATGTCACTCGCGCTACCTTGCAGCGACGGCGGTTTCTCCGGTCCAGCTCCGTTCTCGCCCTGGGGGCGGCCTCCACCCTGTGCGCTGCGCACAAGCTTCTGCAGACCCCGGTGGGCCCGGGCCTCGCCCTCCAACCTCAACCTTCTCCCCCTCCTCGTCCTGAATCTCCTCCATCCGTGGTGGAGCTACAACCCGATTCTGATCCCGCAATCGATACGCTCTGGGAGACGGAGCCTCTCCCTCCAACCGGACGAGCTCTTGAGAATGAAGAAGAGTATCGAGACTTCCTCGTAAGTCTCGAACTCCGGCATCTCTCTCCCGCGGAAATCATCGATCCCCACCGGGGAATCATTGATGACACCGAGAACACACTCCCCCCCCTCGACATCTGGGAAAAGCTGATCCCAACCCTCAGGACTGCCGACGAGATCCGGGAACGACTCCAGGCCCCCCTCTGCAGGATCACTTCTGGATATCGCAATCCACGCTACAATGCCGAAGTTCCAGGATCCGTGCCCGGGTCCTACCACACCCGCAACCAGGCCCTCGACCTCGTCTATTTCTGCTCCTCCCGGAAAGCCTTCCAAGTCGCCCTCGATCTACGCCGGGAGGGATTCTTCCGGGGCGGTGTCGGACTCTACCCCTCCTTCATTCATCTCGATACCCGGGGTTACGCCGCGACCTGGCGCAAGGTCTGAGTCCTGTCCGGGGGCTCACAGGTTTCCGCCCAATCTACTCCGACCCACGGAAGCAAGTCATCCCGCCATCTCTCCCAGCCGACTGTGGACATCCTCCTCCAGCCAGCTCCAGAGTGATTCCAGCCCCTTCCTTACAGCTGCCTTGCTGGATTCAAGGTCGACCGCACCCGGAGCGCCCTGCCCGAAGAGGTAGAACTTGATCTTGGGTTCGGTCCCGGAGGGCCTGATCGCAAGGCGCCTTCCATCAAGAAGCTCCATCAGGATCATCCCCGTCCTCGGAATGAGATCCCCCTCCTCGTCATAGATGTCCTCCCTGCTGAAGTCCTGGACCTTGATCACCTGCGATCCATCAATTGAAGCCGGAGGGGCATCAGAGTAGGAGCTGGCGAGACCCGAGATCTTGCCTGCTCCTTCCGCTCCCTCCAGAACGATCGCGGTATTCATTTCATCATGAACCCCGAACTCAAGGTAGAGCTCATCCATGAGATCGGTAACCTTCCTGCCCTTGCTCATCGCAAAGGCCGCCAGTTCCGCAAACATCACCACTGATCCATTCCCATCCTTGTCCCGGACGAAATCACTCCCCAGGTATCCGTAGCTCTCCTCCCCTCCAAAGACGAAAAACCTGGAATACTCGAGACGCAGGGCACGGCTCTCCTCTTCTGTCAGGGAGCGGTAATCCCCCCGTTTTCCGGCCGGGATGGCCTCCTCATATTTCCGCAACTTCTCCCCGATATACTTGAACCCGGTCAGGGTATTCACCACCCCGATACCAAAATAACTCGCCACCGCTGTCTGGAAACCGGTGGTCACAAACGTCTTGATCAGGGTGGCACGACTCCGGTTCGACTCGGTGATAATTCCCTGCTCGAAGAAGGTCTTGATCCGGTACCAGGCCATCAGCGTGCCAACCTGGTTGCCACTCAGCAGTTGCATTTCGCCCTCCGCATTACGAACTGCCACTCCCATGCGATCGCAATCCGGATCAGTGCCGATGATCGCATCCGCACCCACTTCTTCTGCCAGGTCAATCGCCATCCGAAGGGCTGAGGCATTCTCCGGGTTGGGAGAATCCACCGTCGGAAAGCTTCCATCCTGTGTGTCCTGCTCCTCAACCGTTAAGACTTCAAATCCGAGTGCACGGAGCATCGGCACCACGATCCAGCCCCCGGTTCCATGAAGATTGGTGTAGACTACCTTCGCCGGGCGCCCCTCAAGCAACTCGGGCCGAAGAAGTATCGTCCGCAGCTTCCTCATGTAGCGCTCATCCATTTCCCGGCCCAGAAACCGGGCCTTGCCCTGCTCATGTTCGGGAAGCGGATCATAGCTGTCCGTGGCCAGGGCATTGACTTCCGCGATAATGCCGCCCGCGTGCGGCTCCACGATCTGCCCACCATCGCTGAAATAAGCCTTGAATCCGTTGTCGTGGGAGGGGTTATGACTCGCAGTGAGGACTACTCCCGCATCCGCCTTCAAAACCCTGAGGGCAAAGGAAAGCTCCGGCGTTGCCCGCGGGCCGTCAAAAAGGTGAACATCACAACCCAGGTCCGTGCAGACTTTCCCGCAGTACCGGGCGAAGTCTGCTGAGAAGTGACGGGTGTCGTGCGCAATGACAAAAACCGGTTTGCGATCCTCTCCACTCGCGATGAGATGTTTCCCTACATGGGAGATGAATCCCCTCATCGCCCTGTTGAGATTGTAGAAATTCATGGAGGCCGTGCCATAACAGGGCACCTCCGGACACTCTCCCCGCTCACTCTGCCCACGCTCCGGACCAGTCACCACCTTTCCTACCGTCCGCCCACGCATTCCTCCTGTTCCAAAGGCCATGGTCTTGTAGAACCGGTCATTGAGTTCTTCCCATTGCTCATCATTAACCAGTTCCCCGACTACTTCTTCCGCCCGTTCATCGCTGGTCCCGGCAAGGAGAAGTTCGATGTTTTTCTCCGAATCTTCCAGAACCCTCCCCACCTCCACGGCTTGGGCCAGTTTCTGCCTCCAATTACTCATGGTCACGGGAGTATTGATGATCGCCAAATGAATCCAACCGTTTTAGCTCAATAGCAAGGACGCCAAGGATAACCGACTGGAGGTCAATTCTCCGGGACCGACCTCCGGCTGACATTTCCTACCATGTCATGGTCCACAAGATAAACACATCCGAAAAACTCCGGGATATGCTCTCTCTAGGGGACACAAACGCCTGTCGCTTGATTGATGGGGCCGGGGACTACCTCCCTGGGATCTACCTTGATGATTTTGCCGGTCGTCGGCTTCTCTCGACCTCTTCTTCCTCCCTTTCTCCCGAACTCCGCGACTGGGCAAACAGCCTCCCTCCCTCAATCACGACCTACTGGAAACATCTCGACCAGCAGACCAGGGAGGCCCCTTCCCTTGTGGCAGGGAAGCCCCTGACCGAGTCCTTCGAGATCCAGGAGTACGGCGTTCGCTATCTCATCAGTTTCCAATCCGGATATTCTCAGGGCATCTTCCTCGACCAGCGGGAAAACCGTAGGCGGGTCCGGGAGCGCTGCCAATCCGGTGATACCGTCCTCAATACCTTTGCCTATACCGGTGCCTTCTCCGTCTGTGCTGCGCTGGCAGGTGCTACCACTACAACCCTGGACCTTTCCCAACCCTATCTCGACTGGGCCCGGGAAAACATGGCTCTTAACCGCATCGATGAGGAGGGCCAGCACTTCTGCAGGGGAGATGCCTTTCACTGGCTGCGGCGCTTTGCCCGGCAGAACCGGCGCTTTACCGGCATCGTCCTCGATCCACCCACCTTCTCACGCGACCACCAGGGCAATATCTTCCGTGTCGAAGAGCACTACGGGGACCTCGTCACCCTCGCCGCTTCCTGCCTCTCTCCCGGAGGGTGGCTCCTCTGCACCTCCAATTGCCGCCGTCTTTCTGGTCCGGTCTTCACCCGCATGGTCAGTAATGCATTACCCTCCGGGGCTCATATCGAGACTCATCCGATGCCACCGGATTTCACCGGAGATCCCTATCTCAAGACCGTTATGGTCGAAACATGAATCCTTTTTCTCTCCCAGGCACCGGCAAAACCCTGCAAGCGTTCACGAGCCTTGGTCGTTAACGCAGAAAAAAGCCCGGACCATCCCGGTCCGGACCTTCGCTAGATTTTCTTTCCCTCGCGGGACCCCTTACTCCAGTTCCGGCTTCTCCTCCTCAGGAATCTCGAGGTCAGGCTCCGGGAGTTTGTCGAGTCGGAAGCGAAACCGATTCCCCTGATTCATGCCCTCGATCCTTTCCCGGATGTCCTCCGGGGCAGCCGCCTTATCCTGCTCAGTATCCCAGGGACCTTCGAACATCAACTTTCCCTCGACGTCCTTCACTATCACTTCCTTGCCCCCCTCCGTCGTTTTCATCTCCACACTGCCATGCTCATCGACGAACTTGAAACTGCTCGAGGACTTGAAATTGAAGTTGAACGCTCCACCTTCCCTGTTGCCCCGCTGAAGGTCATTGAACAGGTCAAAGTCCAGCTTCAAACCCTGACCGCCCCCCTGTTCCATTTCACGTAACTGCTTTTCGAACCTCTTCATGTGTCCCTCCAACTGGCGCTGCAGGTCTTCTCCTCCCCCGGGGATCAGGTCCTCCAGGTCTCCGGGCAAGGCTGGAAGATTCCGGAAAAGGCGCCCGGGAGGCTGCGGCCTGTCGACCCCTTCCCCACGAGGAAGGTCCGGCTCTTCCTGGGGCCGCGCGGCCATTTCTACTTCGCGCTCGCCCTTCCCCCCCTGGACCACCACCTCGAGGTTCACCTTATCTCCTGGTTTGTGCGCCTGAATCGCCGCCCGGAGATCATCCTGACTCCCAATTGGCGTACCCTCCACCGAGAGGATAATGTCGTGCTGGCGCAATCCCGCTTTGGACGCCGGGCTGTCGGGAGCCACGTAATCGAGCACGACTCCTTCTTCAACATCAAGATGAACGCGGAGAGTCTCACTGACTGGCTTGGTAAGCACCCCTAGCCACGCACCTGCCGGACGATTGACCTGCGGAACCTCTGCTGGTTGTCCAGCATCGGCGCCCTTCTCCTTAACCTTATCCTGGGGTTGCTCCCTGACGGAACCCTTCTTGATCTTCTCTTCATCAAGGGACTTCGGGCGTTCGATCGCATGAAGCGAAGAGACTCCGAGGGACAGAAGCAGGAAACTGATGAGTGAAAATTTCATGTCTGATAGTTAATTTGTTTTCCCCTCCAGCGTCGGGAGAGCGGGTGCTTGTTTAATTCAATATCCACAGCTTGTTTTTATTGCAATGACTGTAATCCATCGAATCGCCCCGACTGAAGAAGCATTCAGCATATGACCCGGCAATCCTGGCATGGATGATCAGGCCCCACCCTAGTCTGTTGGGACCGGGATCAGCTGATAATTTACAGATGGAACCTCCAGATGCACCTCTTCTCCGTCCGGGCTGAGGAATACGACCCGGTCAACAAGGTCAACCCGCATCAAGCGCATCGGCTTTGAACCGTTGGGAATGATGACGGTACGATCCGTTGAATCCAGGATTGTCCGTTTTGCTGTCTTGGGGGCTAGTTCGATCGTTTGCAACGCCTCAGGGTTTACCATGGTGGCGGAAGAATCACTGGCGGGATTACCGACGGGATCCCGCTCCGCAACCTGGAGAGGACTCGGGTCGGAGGTGATGATCATGGCCGCCACTCCTCCGAGGAGAGCCATGCTGGCAGCCGCGGCCCACAATCCTCTGCCACCACTACTGATCTCCTCCACTTCGCTTTCCTCCTCAGCCAGGGGAAAGGGAACCACCTTTTCAGCTGCATCCTGGCTGGCCGCTTCCTGCCAGCCTTCCATCGCCGTCTCCATTCGACCGATCAACCCTTCTGGCATACTGCCCGGGGCAATCCGTTCAAGTTCAGCTTCGATCTTCTGTAACTCTGGGTCCATTGGATATTCTATTGCCGGCGTGTTTCCGGACGATGGGTTTCTGTGGGTTTACGTCTGGCTTAGAGATCTCCCCGGATTCGGGCCCCGGAAAGCTGCTTGCGCAGTGCTTCAATTCCATAGCGATACCGGGAAGCCGCCGTGTTCAGGGAAATCTCCAAAATGTCACCTATTTCCGCGAAAGTTCGCCCCCCCCATATCTTCATCACAATGACCTCCGAGAACTTCCCGGGCAACTCCTTCAGGGCAGCCTCCAGAATGGCTCTCCGTTCCTCGTCACAACCCGCACTCTCAAACCAGCTGTCCTCCCCGCTGGATAAGCGCTCCTCATCCTCCACAGCCGTATCTTCGCGCTTCTTCCGCCGATCATTACGGCGCCCGAGGTCTATGGCTTCCCTCCTGATCTGCGTATAGAGAAACGGCATCCACGCATTCTGTCCGCCCACGAAGACCCCTTCGTCCACCTTGCGGGCCAACTTCACGAGGGCTTCCTGCAGAATGTCCTCCGCATCCTCCTGCCGGCGGCTCTGCTGACGAGCGAAAAGGAGCAATCTGGCCCCGTGTTCACGGAGCCATTCGCGCCAGCGAGAAGTCTCTTCCTTCATGGCGTGGTTGCCGGAATTCCGCATGGATAAAATACAGTCTAACCGAAAACTTCCGTGTTCTCAACACCTCTTGCCGATCTGGCAAGCCATTTTCCCGTCAGAGAGCCTTCTTCTGTCTCCAGGTCGGCAGGTCGTCCCACGGCTACTACCTCTCCCCCGTGCCGGCCTCCTCCCGGCCCGAGATCGATCACCCAGTCCGAAGCGGCGATGACCTCGAGATTGTGCTCGATTACGACAAGGGAATGCCCCGCTTCCCGGAGACGCATCAACGCTCCGAGCAGAACCTGCACATCATGGTGATGCAAACCAGTGGTTGGCTCGTCGAGAAGATAGAGAACTCCTTCCCCCGAAGTCTTGGCCAGCTCCGTGGCCAACTTGATGCGCTGGGCCTCTCCCCCGGAAAGCGTATTGGCGGATTGCCCGAGCCTGATATAGCCAAGGCCCACTTCACACAGGGCCTCAAGAAGACTGTTGAGCTTTGGAACTTTTCCGAAAAAAACGGCCCCTTCTTCTGCCGTCAGGTCCAGCACATCAGCGATGCTGCGCCCCTTGTAGGTCACTTCCAGCGTCTCACGGTTATAGCGCCGGCCTCCACACGCATCACAGGTCACGTAAACATCATTCAGAAAATGCATGTCGATCCTTATTGCTCCCCCTCCC
>Ga0163180_10000802_pt1 | contig 18000 bp, 25 predicted proteins | sample AtlANTMetagenome_2_FD_109647 | JGI IMG/M metagenome (GOLD analysis project Ga0163180, IMG submission 109647) | Marine eukaryotic phytoplankton communities from the Atlantic Ocean - Atlantic ANT 4 Metagenome | ecosystem: Environmental > Aquatic > Marine > Oceanic | place: North Atlantic Ocean...
ATCTTAGAGTATCCATCTTCGTCACCTTTAAATTCGGTTTTAGTGGATACATACGGACCTGCGATTGCGGAAGGAATGAATCCTAAACCGAGCAGGGCAACTGCGAATGCTTTCATTAGTTTTAAAAAATAAACCTTAATATCTAGTATGCCTTAACTGTATCTTAAACTACATTTATCCATTCTCTGTCTTGAAATGTAACACCTTTAACTCCTCTTGAAGGAAAGCTCACTGATAGCCTATCACCTTCAGAAGTTGCAAGGTGCGGATAGTATTTTGGAATCCACACAGTATCACCTGGTTGTAATGTTACATCTAATGCAGGAGGTTTATCTAAATCTAAATTTACCCAATCTTTTCTGCTATCAGGTATAACATCCATCCTGTCCCATACCTTCCAGTTAGTTGCACCTTCACATTGTACTATAACATTATCATTATCATCTATGTGAGCACCTAGAGGATGGGGTAAGTCTGGGTTTAGAGTTGCATAAATGTGAGCATCAGTTTGATACCCATATTCTTTTTCTATTTCCTTTGCTAGTTCATTAATCTTTCTGGTAAACCTAGATGCTTCTTTGATATACAGAAACCCAGTCTCCAATACTTCTTTAATAACTGAAACAGGAATAGAATCTTGTGTAGACCAAGTATCTAAGTCCCATTTATATCCTTTTTTTGAATGCAAAAGAACCACCCTGTCAGTAGACATGAGTGGTCTTAAGTTGATGAGGTGTTCTAGTTCTTTCCAACTGAACAAATCACACCAGTAATTTTGTTCATAATATAATTCCATACACCTATTTAGATGTAGTCTTTACGGGCATGTTTCTCTGGAATAATCTTCTTTAAGTCTATTACTAACAATCCATCTTCAAATGAAACGTCAGCAACTTCACAATCTTCTGATAGTGTCCATGACTTATTAAAGTTTCTAGATGCTAGTCCTCTATGTAAATAGTTTGTATCTTCAGTCTCTTTAGGTTTAGTTCCTTCAACTGTAAGTTTTCCATATTCTGTGTAGACTTTAACCTCATCCTTTTTAAATCCTGCTAACGCAATTTCAAGTTTAGACTCATGATTATTGAGATGAATTAGGTTATAAGGGGGATAGTTGGATGATGGAATATTGAAAAACTGATCAAAGTAATTGTCTAGTCCAATACTGTTTTGAGATATCTTTTCTAATAGTTCTGGTAAATCTGCAGAACGATACCTTTGTATCTTTTCCATAATAGTTCTCCTTTTAAAGCGAGTGTTAAGTTTGTGTCCCCGAAGGCGACAATACTATTTAACCATAGACTGAGGTTTAAAGAAATGGTACACTCCGAACATTTTTGGAGGGTTGGCATCACCTATATAGGATAGGTATTAATATCAGGGGTTATGAAAAGATTTCTTCCCATTATTATGATCGCAGGTCTAGGATCTCTTGTAACACCAGTTAAGGCAGATCTTACACACCGCTTGACAAGCTCAACTCAATTAACAGTGGACGCAGGAGTAACTGCAGTAACACGAGCACCAAACACATACTCTACAACAGGTAGTGGTGTGACAACAACAATTACACCTTCGGGTGGTAGTGCTGCTAGTAATCTAGGTGGTATAACAGCAGTTAGTTCTTCTACAGGATTAGCAACTTTTGCTTTACCAGATACAGTTCAGACTACTCAAGGTAATTCATATTCATATACACAGTCTATAGGATTAGGAGATAGTGTAGCAGCAGCACCTACAACAGGATCTGTAGCAGCATACTCAAACCAGACATCAAGTGCAGGAGGAACAGTTGGTAACTTAGCTGGTACAATTGCAACTTCTGGAGCGATGGCACTAACAGCAGGTGGAGCTGGAACATCAGCGACTGGACAATTCGTCTCGGAAATCACAATACGATAAAGGTGATATATAATTATGAGAAGGTTTATACCAGTAATATGGCTTAGTCTTCTTGGATCTGCAGCTAATGCAGTGCCTGTGGTACCAAATTTCCAACAAGGCAGCATGACTTCTCACACGGAAACAAATTCTACGGTGCAGGAGACCATTTACAGTATCGATTATAACACAGGATGGGAATACTCAGTAACGGGGGTTGGCATTTCAAACGAAAATGGTCCCTTGAATCCAAACGTGAATACATCAACGGTGAACGTAACTCCGAGCAGTTCCAATGGAGCAGCAGGAGGAAACGTGATAACAGGAACAGTAACAAGTTCGTTCGATTCTTTAGACTTTTCAAATCAGAACAACTTCACCATGACAAATCAAGGGGGAGCGTTCCAATTTACTCAAAGCTATCAAGGACCAGGGGTCTCGAATCAGACAATAATACAGCGTACAACAACCATCGAAAGCGTAACAGACACAACCTCAACCTTTACCCAATAGTAATATGCCTAGCTCAATTTGCACATGTCCCTGTCACACTGGCGGAGAATGTCGGGGGTGTAAGTGCAACAGCAAATCCAATCGCGAATAGTTCTGGCTCAGTAACCAACCAGGCAATACAAGTTTTACAAGGTCCGTATATAACAAACACATATGGTGGTGGTGTTCAGTGTCAAGGTAGTACACTTAACGTAACACCTTATATTCAATTTGCAGATTCAAGAAAAGATCCTTGGGAGGACGTATATTACGAGCCACAATATAACAGCACAGACTTTACGGGTCGGACAACCCAACAAACAATTACGGTAAAAAACTATCCTTGGGAATCATGGTATGATACCCGAACCAAAACAGATGGAACTAGATGGTTTCCTGATGGTGAAGACATGGATATAACAGTAGATGTAGACGGACCTGATGGTATACCAGATAATCCTGGTCAAGTTCTATGGAGAAAACCAGTAAGAACTGACATGAAAGCAAATCAATCTTTGAACTTAGGACTCTCTGCTACACTATCGATACCAATGAATAAGAAGTTAACTAAGCAATGTCATGAGGCAGCACAGGCACAGATAGCAATGCAAACTCAGTTAACTGCTAATAAGAGATTAGACTTTGAGCTAGCTCGTTTGAAAAATTGTGGTGAATTAAAAAAGGCTGGAGTGTTTTTCCATCCAGCTTCTCCTTATCATTCTATATGTGCTGACGTAGTAGTAACAGCACCTGGTGGTAGAGTGATACCACATGAACATCAGATACCACAACCTAAATGGACTCCACCTAATAGAAATAACCCGAAGGAAGAAGTAAGTATGGGTGATTCTAGTAGTCTAGGAACTTTTTCTATAGGTAATACTAATGGAACCGATTAAGGTACAGGTTCCTAATGTAACCATACCCTATCAAAACATTCAGAATATTGGTATAAGAAGGATAGCTGATACTAGAACATGGATTGATAGTTATCCTACAGCGATACCTATAACAGTTCCTGTAACACAACTTGTAGGAACTCCGATCATCGACATGCCTGGTTGTGTAAAGGTAAACAAAGAGAATGCAAAGAATCCTCCTAACAAGAATAAGAATCTTGTAAATGATGATCCAAAACAGAATGTAGTATTATGTGATGGAGGTATGCCATACTATGAGCCACCTGATTATCGTGCTGATGAGCTTACCTGGCAGACAGTGTATGTTCCACAAGAAGAAATTACAGAAGGTGTAGATGCAGGTGAACCTTTAGCACCTCCTTCATCAGAAGTTGAACCACCACCAACACCTGATAAAGATAAAGAAGAAGTAGAATGTCCTCCTATAAATGCTAGACGTATAGGTGAAAGAAGTCAGAAAGGTGATGAACAAGTTAAAGAATATAAACTAACCCCAGATGGATTAGTCTGTGAGTTAATCTGGGAACCTGTTCCAACTATAGAACAGTTTGTACCTACTGCAAGTCAAGCATCCACAACACTAGCAGTAGCGGTAATTGCAACAGCAGGTGCCACTGCTACACCATTACTATTAAGAATCATCAAACCTATAATTAAAAAGGCAAGCGATACTTTTAAGAAAAAATTTGGCAAAAAAATTACGAAACCCACTCGTCAAGATATTCAGACGGATGAGTATCGTAAGAAGAAAGGACTACCTCCTATAAAACGTTAAGGTTTAGGTATCTCTTTTTTATAATCTCCATTAGGAGGTTTGATTCCTTTCACAGGACCTGAGGTTTCTGGCCAAGCATTGATTAATTGTTTATATACTTCTTCTGCAACTACCTGTCTTATCTGTTCTATCTGTGCCTGTTGTCTTGCTTCAGGACCTCCTCTCATTTGATCTAACTGATGTTGAACACCAACAGTTGCACCAGTTCCTACGACTGCTGCTGCGGTTACTCCTGTTGTTATTTTTTGTAAGTCCATTATTGAAAATTAAAATTGATAACGACTCTACGATTAGTATCTGTAGAAGTTACTCCTGCATGTTCATATTTAGAATCAAATATTACCATACGGTTAGCAATACTATTTACCTTTACACCTGATGCAAATTCAGTCCACCCATTATTTGTATTGACATAGTATATACCAGTCTGTCCTACAAATTCATCTTCAGTAAAGTCTGTATGATATCCTGTGTATACAGGTTTATTAGTTTTAGTAGTTAAGTTTGCTTTGATTCTAAACACAGCTCCACCTAACTTATTTAAAATAGATTTGCAATGATAAAATAAGTTACTCTTTTGATCTTTAGGTACATCAAAAATCGTATGAGTTAGTTGGAATAAACCATCGTCTTCATAGACAACACCTTCATTCCAATACCAATCCATACAATCTCCTAGTATACGAGACTTTAAATCGTTGTATTCTTCTTCACTTAAAAAATTATCAATGACCTGCATTAGCAGTTCTTATTCAAATCTTCTGCCATATTACCACCTATCTCTGCACCTTGGTTACCACCAAACATTGCTACCCATCCTGCTGCTACCCATCCTACGAATGGTATAGAAGAAAGAGTAGGAGCAGCTGCAGCACCAACGCTAGTTCCAACTAGTCTACCAGTTCCTTCTGCACTTCCGACTGCCTTGATACATGCTTCACTTTTTCTGATATCATCTATCATTTGTGTCTGTGCACCTGTCAAACCAGGTGGTTGATCTATCCAAGATCTTTGATTAGATACAGGACCGCCCTGATTAGTCTTACCATCCATGAAGTATTCTTCAGCAACCTTTGTTGTCTCTGTTGCTAGTCCTAAGAAACCACCCTTAGTCTTAATGTCCTTAGTGATATATGCTGTCTTAGGATCGTTAGCAGTATAACTTATCTTATATCCCTCTTTGTTTGCTTGTACAACATAAGACGTATAGTCTCCTACAGGGATATCTAAACTAGGAACTTGATCTTTATTTCTTGTAGCAACATAACCAATCATACCAATATGTGATACACCTAGAAGTGTTCCTAAACTAATTCCAATCCACTTATTCATAATAACCTCTTAAAACTGTGGTATACCAAACCCCTCACCTACTGGTGGTATAGAATCTGTTTCTACAGGGGATGATAATGATGGCATTTTAGGCATGACTGAGCCTAATGCTTTTTCTTTTATACTTTCTATGATTGCATCTTTGCGAACATATACGTAGCCAGCAGTGCCAACAACGGTAACAGATACAACAGCAGACGCAATAGCGAGTACATTAATAATTTTTTGCATGATGTTTACTTATCAGGGACAATCTTTACAGGACCTGATTCGATCCTAATAGTTTGAGCAGGTGCAGTTTCGGATGCCTTAGCAATAAGGAACTCCATATCTTTCTTAGATATGTTTGCACCCCCGCCACCGTTCTCTCCATTCTTTTTCTTACCAGCCGCTTGTACGCCGAACGTAGCTAATGTACCAGTAAAGACCGAAGCTATGAAAGTTGGATCCAGTTTTTGTTCTGGTATTTTAAATGCTGCAGGTAACTTAACATACGCTAATGTTAAAATTCCTGCGGACCACACCAACACAGATAATCGAACAAATGTACTAAGAATAGCAAGTTGCTCTTCTTTATCATCTGCTGCTTCTTTAAGCTTACCTATGATACCTTTTTTAGGTTCTTCTTTTTTAACTGCTTCTGCCATGACTTAGAGTTTACCTACTCTATATATCATTCTGATACTTGTCTCTTTTTACCAATATTATACTTGGACTCAAGCATCCATTCTCCCTTTTCTCTGTATGCTATTACCTTGATCTGACTTAGAGGTGCTACGTTTACTACCTCTGATAATTTAACAATCTCTACAAGACCCCAGTCTGATAATAGTTTAATAATTCTATTTCTACGTTGTAAATCATTCTCAGATAAATTTGCTTTCTTACCATCTAAAGCAAATAATTCTTTGAAGTGTACTATGTAATACTGTCCTTTCTTATGAAGGATATGACATGACTGGTATAACTTTCTTTCCTTTCTAGATGCTACACCTATACGAGTAAGAGTTTCTCTTATCTTTAAGAAGTCATCTGGTTCTTTAAGAGTGACTTCAACCATATCATCTTTTGTCCATTCAACATCATTCATCTCTTTCCTCCACGGTTCAGTTTGGTTCTAATGTAATTAAGTTGGTCGGGAGTTAAGATCCGTAAGGCTTGATTTGCTTTTTCACTACTATATCCATAGTATTTTTTCACAAGGTCAAGATCTTTCACCTGTTGTTTCTTTGCCCAAGGGGAGAATCTCCTTTTGGGTCTAACAGTATGTATATAGAAATCATATTGTAAACGCTTATCTAAATTTGGATACCTGTTCATCTCATTAGCAAAGACAATAGTATCCATATGATGTGACATACACTTGTTGACTACGTATGTTGGATAGTTTTTTTCCCAGTCAGGATCCTCATCCATAAGATAATCTTTACTGTAATTAATACTGTTTAGATAATCCTTTAGAGGATAGCGATCATCGTATGCCATAATTTAATAAGAGTAGTTCTTTACGTTCTTGTTGTTCTTTCATATAATCACCGACTGATCTCATAGTATAGGTATGATCATACTCTTGTGCATCCCAATCTTTAAATCTATCTTTAATTAACTGAGAACTATTATATGATACCATCATGTGTCCACAAGACTGATCACATTTTTCGTAGAACTCATCATGATCGAATCCCTTATGCATGCTGCCTCCTCTTCCGTAGAGGGAGGATTTGATTTCATAAGGTGGGTCAAGGTAAGAAAAAGTGCCCACGCTATCAGTGTAAAGTTCCTCGTACGACGAGTTGGTAATTTTCCAAGTTTCAATGATATCCTTATAGTATTTTAATCTTTCAAGACCTCTAACGGTGAAGTTATTGTCTGAGGCTTGGGCAGAGAAGGACGACGACTCTGTGAGACCACTAAAGCTACACTTATTAATGATATAAAAACTAACGGAGCGATCAAATGTGGACGAGGTTTCTCTAGAGAGATATTCTTTAGCTTCGAGAAAAAGCATTTTGGCAGACGAAGGTTCGGGGTGCCTATATTTGAGTTGAATAAGTTCGTTAAAAAGTTCATTTCCTTGAGATGCTAGGGTTTGCCAAAATTCTATTAATGGTGTATATAAATCATTCACCCAAATGTCTAGGTGAGGATAAGTTTGAGCAATGTATAATGCAACAGATCCACCTCCTAAGAATGGTTCATGATATGATTTATACTTTGTAAGATCTGGAAGAAATTGTGCTATCTTTTTTGTAGCACGAGACTTGCCACCAGGATAACGCAATGGGGTTTTCATCATAATACTTTCAAGGTTGCAACTGGAACTCCACCAGGACCACCGTTGATGGCACCATCAGGAAGACTATTGAATGATATAGTAAATCTATTAAACTCATCATGATGTGGTGCTGAACAATGTCTTAACCAACCAGGAAATAGAATTAGTTTACCAGGTTCTGCAATTATTTCTTTTTCATTAGGAACACTCTCTCTATCTCCTTGTAATATTTCAAGAGTATCTAACCCTCTAATATCTACAGGATCTAAAAAGACTGTAGGTGATCCTTCTGTAAGATAATATACAGCAGAGTAGTACGCATAGTTATGTCTATGCATTGGGTGACCTGCACCAGATTGAGGAGGTGCCCAGTTTGCCCATGACAATGATATCTTTAAACTTTCACATTGTAATCCTTCTGCTACTCTTGCCTCTTCTAAACACTTATGAAACCAATCATACAATGGTTTAAGTTCTTCGTGTTTATGAAGATCACCATGAGAACTCAGGACTCTATGTGGAAAGTTAAACCGAGTCATCTTAAGAGTGTCAACATAACTATAAACATCATCCCGAAGTTGGAGATCATGTAATTGAAACTCAAAGATATTTGTTGGAAATATTCCTATGGTTTTCATTCGATTATTGTCATCCCATAATCATCTGGAGTTGGAACAGGCATATAATATCCACGTCCCCTATCAGGTATCCTAGGTTGTATTGGTTGTTGTATGAGATCAATAGTTTCTTCAAACCATCTGTTCATTGATCTTGCCATAGCACGATAAGATGTGCCAAGATAAATTTGTCCTGCCACAACAGATAAGGTAGCAGTTCCCCAGAACAAATAGTAAAATCTAGACTTTACTTGTGCTCTGATCTTCTCACGTCGTTTCATAAATTTGTTAGTCACTTGAAGTTACACTCCAACATAATTTGAGTAAGACAAGCCAATAGGTTTATCTCTTGATCTACAACAAAGGCAGACTTGTATTGATACTCTGCAATTATTAAAACTGCTGCAGCAACACTAGGACCATCTACTGTTGTAGATAGATTGTCATATAGTTTACGCATGATAGATACAGGATCATTGTCTAGATTCTGTTGCACCCATTTCTTTACATCATTAAATTTCTTATTCTTTAATGCTGATATAAGTGGATCAATCTTTGCATCACCTAATGTTGCTAAGATACCAGTATCTATTTTTCCTGTAGATGCATATCTCTGTAATTCATTGAGTGTTCTTCTAAAGTCTGGGAAGTATTTCTGGACGACTTGAGCGACCACAGAATCAGTGAATTGTATATCTTCTGCAGTAAGTATTCCACGACATCTTTCAAAAAATTTACTAGCAAGTTCTTGTTTAGTTTTTCCACGAACATTAAAATCAATAACTGTTGTTCTAGAATGTAGAGGTTCAATTATTTTATTTTTAAAGTTACATGTAAATATAAATCTACAGTTCTTTTGAAACTCCTCTATCGATGCACGAAGTAAGAGTTGTACATCTGGGGTAGTGTTGTCTGCCTCATCAATGATAAGGACTTTATGCTTTGCTCCTGATGTAAGTGAAACAGTTGCTGCAAACGTTTTTGCTTGATTTCTAACTGTGTCGAGGAATCTTCCTTCATCGGATCCGTTAATGACATAAAAATCTGCTCCTAGTTCAGTGCATAATGCTTTAGCAATAGTTGTTTTACCGACTCCTGCAGTTCCAGATAGTAAGAGATTTGGTATCTCTCCTTGATCTACAAAACTTTTAAAAGTCTCCTTCACGTGTGATGGTAAAATACAGTGCTCAATATTCTTTGGTCTGTATTTTTCCACCCATAAAAAATCATTCATAATTTAATCATAACCAATGCGGTTTTCTGGATGCGTCACGTAAATAATTAGATGCAACCCAAGGTTTGCTGCTAATGTAATTCTTGTAAGCAGTAAAAGTGTCAATGCTTGTGTCATATTTAAACCCATCGGGCATCGCTCTGGTGAAAGATGTTGGCGGTGGGCAATCTGGAAATATTATATCAGCACACTCTATAGTATACTGACAACTATGAGTCTTGTTGTATCTATGTGTGTATTCTGCACATAATGCAAGACCGTGATCAATCAACCAACGAAAGTTAGTCTGTGCCCAGATAGTACAAGGGTGGTTACGAAATGCACCCTTATCTGTCTTATATGGTGCTCCATCTACTTTAGGTAGAACACCGAATCCATGACCCCATTTCTCTGATGCAACGATAGCTAACATTTGACATGTTTCTAAAGGCATCTTTACTATATGTTTGTCTGGTAAGACTTGTGCTGATTTAATGGGGTCTGGGTCAGTCACAAAAATGTTCATGTTATGTTTGGTTCTAGTGCTATAAAGTATTTTATCCCCTTACCTTGGAATAATGCAACATTAGTTTTACTAAGTGAAACATCATAAGAACCAGGTAATAGTTTTAAGTTCTCAACTCTGAAACAATAACAGAATTCTGAATCTGTTTTACCTACTTCAACTGAGTAACTATTAGAAGTATCATTCTTCTTATCAGTTACAGTTAGATTCATTATCTCTCCATCACCATAAAGACATAGGTCAGGTAATTGGTATACTGAAGCAGCACGTTGAAGTTGCTGTAGAGTACTAGCAGCAAGACGGAAACTAACATCCTCACTAGGAAGAGTAATTTCCTTTGCGGGAGGTTGAGTAATGATATCAGGATCTGCATAGAAAAATCTAGTCTTAGACATACCTGCTGCATCACTTACAGTGACGTAGTTATCTTTAGATGTGTCAATAGATGGTTTGTCGAATAAAGATAAACCTCCTAAGAAAGTTGATAGATCATAGATTGACATCTGTGAATCAAATTGTTCTTCAACATCTGCATAGGCAAGAATATTTTTATTAATACTTAAAGTGCTCAACTTGTTGCCTGGTTTAATAACAAGAGACTTATTGATAGAACAAAAGTTCTTCAGTATTTCAATAGTGGGTTTAGTAATCATAATCATTTGTCGTAATCAACTGAGAAGGCAGTAGGGGTCTCTGCTATGTTTTGGTTTGCTCTTTCCGCTTTATCACTAAAGTGCAAAAGAAGTAATCCATAATGGATAATCTTTAGAATGTCCTTTCTTGCTGTTCCTTTTCTGTCGTAGCGTGATGCATACTTAAGGACGTTACTCCTACAGAATGCCTCAGCATCCCCAACAGAATCAATGAGGTCAAGAGTCTGTACGTTTCCTACAGAATAATGACCTCGGTATGTATTTGCAATGTATTCAGATATCTCTTTGAGATAATCATCCTCATTGTATTTCCTCATAATAAAGGGGGTTATTATTCCCCTTCATTATACTCTGTATCTTCTCCTGCGTCAACCTTAGTGTATAAGTCGATGAAAGATTGCTTAGTATCGTCATCGAAACGATTAACACAGTGAGTGATAGCAGTCATTTTATCATTGAAGATCTTGAATGCTTGAACAATGTGAACAAGTCTACGAGTTGTAATAACTTCGTCTACTCCACCGTCAAAGAATGTCTTACGGATAACACCTGCCCATCTGACAAGATTCTCTGCAAACTCTTTATCACATCCTTGATTAAGAAGTATCTTAGTCTCAGTAGATGCAGCAGGATAGTCTTGCTCGAAAGTAATTGGGAATCTCTCAAGGAATGCTTCGTTAAGAACATTGGTTCCGATGAATCTACCATCTTCTGAACCTTTACCTTTTGTATTAGCGGTGGCTATAATTGTGAAACCTTCAGCAGGTTTTACAAATCTTCCAATTTTCTTAAGGAATACACCCTTACCTTCAAGGATAGATTGTAGACATAAGATTTTGTTAGATGCTAAGTCAATCTCGTCTAGTAAAAGTACTGCACCTCTCTCAAGTGCTTCTATGACAGGACCGTTGTGCCATACAGTAGAACCATCATTCAAACGGAATCCACCGATAAGATCATCTTCATCTGTTTCAATAGTGATGTTTACTCTGATGAGTTCTCTATTTAGAGAAGCACATGCTTGCTCTACAGAAAAAGTCTTACCGTTACCAGATAGACCTGTGATGAATGCAGGGTAGAATAGTCTAGATGATATAATCTTTTTGAGACTATTGAAGTTACCGAACTGAACAAAAGAAGAATCTTTATCAGGAACATAAGATACATCTACAGCAGGTTTAGCAGAAGGTGCTACGAATGCTTTATGTATTTCTTGTGCTGTAAGATTCCAACGACCACGACCAAGTTTCTGGAACTGTGGTAACTTGTTCATTCTCTTAGTAACACTTTGTATTTGAACACCGTGCTTATCAGCAAATGATTTTACTTGGTTAGTATCAATGTCTCCTGTCTCGAAAAATGATAGGAGATCGTCTGTTGTGAAAATTGCTTTAAAAGTCATGTGTTTGTATTTGTCTTATACGTTTATTATACACACAAATTATATCACTTGCAAGCCACCTGGTACAGTTATTTAACTGTCCACTCTCTTTTAAGCTGTCTGATATCACTTACTCCATACATTGCTTTACAACGTTGTTCAGCATCTTCTCTTAAATTTGATTCAGTTGTAAATTCTACTCTAGTTAATCTATTAGATGCTAATAGAATGTAGGCAGACCATTTAGTAGTTTTCATAAAAGTGTGCTTGCTTGAACTGTTTTGTTAGGAACTCCGAACACTAAATATTACAGGAGGTAAAGACAATGTTAAAAATTAATTTTAATTGGGAAACACCAGAAGTCCCAGAGTATGATCCAGAAATTCATAATCCAGAGAGGGTCTTTGCTCTCCTGTGTTACCGTGGTATCCATTATGCAAAATGGGTCAACCTACAGATATTCCCACTAGGTATGTGGAACATCACTAATCCTAGGAAGGTCAAATAATACATTATCTATGTAATTGTTTGCCCACTCTTTATCAAATAATTTTTCAAGGATGGCACGAGTTTTGTCATTCTTTTTTTGTTGCTTGCAATAATGTATCTGGTCATCATATCTTAGCATAGTCATGATCCAGTTGTCATCCTTTTCAACTTTATCTACCATATCACAATATACTTTTAGATAGTTTATTAAAAGAACATAGAAGTTTGATATATCTTTGTCTTTACTTAAACGCATAAACTTAGCATAGGGAGAGAATACTCCATCACCCCACGCAGGTATATTTCTAGTCTCACTAAACTCAAAAGCATTACTAATTTCTCTAATCTTATCCCAGTCTTCAAATCCTTTTACAGGTGACACATCAACTATAGCAGCAGTAACTGTTTTGTCTGTAGCAACAATGTCACATCCAAAGATAGGTAAATTATAATGAGGGTCAGGAAAGAATACACAATGCAATATCTTTAATGCTTTTAATTCTGCTAATTCTAAATGTATCTTTCTAAGTTTAGGAGTACTATACATTGTATTCTTAATCTTAAGATCATCCTTCTTTACTTCGGGTATAGGACACTCTAAAGGTTTTACACCCTCAAAGTCTTGCATACAATATGCTAATAATACTGCTACGTCTTGGTTTAAATTATGCATAACTGAAAAAGAACTCCTTGATTAATTTCTCTGATTCTTCTTTACCAAAACTATTAGATAGATAACCTGAGATAGGGTCTAGTTTAATCATATACTTATCGAAGTCATTATATAAACTAGTATCTTCCCCAGTAGGTTGTGCATCATCTAACATCTTTTTATATACAGATAGATACTTTTTAAACATAGGTAGATGATCATCCACCTCACTCATAGTGCAATACTCTACATAGATGTTTTCAGAAAAATGATTACCTGGTTCAAAAAATCTATATGTTCCTTCTGCTTTAGGTAAATCAGGATGTGAAAACAGAAATTTTTCTACAGGATGTTGGAAGTCAAATACTATTATAACTTTCTTCTCAAAGAATCCCATCAAGTCCATACCAAAACATGGTAGGTTATGTCCAGTCTTAGGATAGATCACATTGTTATGGATGTTTATTTTCTCATCCCATATATCAACGTGTCTAGATTTAATAAAATGTTTTCCACTGTACAAATCAGCAGTAAGGTTTACCCCTCGTTTATTAATCCAGTGAACATGTTGTTTTTCAAATGTTAAATCAGGAAACGTCTCGAAGACCGCTTCCTGATAATTTTTCCAGAGGTTCATGCTATTTGATCTATGAATCTATTAAGAACAGTCTTGTTTGTCATCTTAGAATTCATGTGCTTTTTGAATGCACGTCCTAGTTCTGCTCTTGTTGCAACTTCACCTTTCTGTTTTACTTCAAGGTCTTGGGTATCTTCACCGTTACCTCTATCTGGCATAAAGAATGCTTCAGTAAATCCACAGTCATTTTTGATAGATGCAAAACGCTCTTTTCTCCATTGCTTATCTAGTTTATCATACTTGTCAAGAGAATACTCTCTGAACATACGATTTGCTTCACCCTTACTGCATAGACGAATACCTACCCAGTTATAGTTTGTAATTTCTCTAAGGAATCCTACTATCTGAGCAGTAGTATTGTATGAAGTGTTAGTGATCTTCTTTGTATAACCAGTTTGTTTGTCACGTAAGAAGAATACTTTACCATACTGAGATGCTAGACATCTAGCAGTTAGTTCACCATAGTTATACTCATACTCTGATTTTGAAATATAACTCATTGGTTGAGATTCACCATCAGTTAAGCATATAACATTAACCTTAGATACTTTCTCTTGTGCCTTTAGTCTGTCAACTAATTGACGTGCAGCATATAGTGCTTCTGCTAATGGAGTTCCACCTAATCCAAGAGGAGTGTAATACTGTAGGTGACATCCGTGGAAAGAACTTGCTTGAAGGAATAGGTACTTCATTGACTCCTCTAGTTCTTTAGTTCTTTGCTGTGAAGATAAGAACTCTAGTAATCTAATGTCATCACCGATTGCTAGTGTATTGTTATCTGGATTAACCACGCACTTATGTATGTTGTTGTGTGAACCATATCTACCATAGTAACCACTTGCAAATCCATAAACTCTGAATGGTATGTTTACTTTCTTACAGAACCAAACTAGGTTGTAAACTTGCTTAAGTGTATCAAGGAGAGTCCAAGACATAGAACCAGACCAGTCAAGATACATTACAAGACCATGATTCTTACCATCTGGGACAACAGTGATTTTCTTGAAGATGTCTTCAGTTAACTTGTATTTGTGAAGAGAGTTTGTATCGATAACACCTGTCTTTGCAGTTGCTGCTCTCTTGTAATTCTCTGCAGACTTCTTCATTTCAAACTGTTTTACAAGATAGTTAACAGTCTTGTTTGCAGACTTTTTGAATGTGAAATACTTTTTGATAACAAAGTCTAGGTTCTCAGTATATCTTTCTTGTGACTCAGCACATGAATGTGCTTGACCATTGAACCAGTAGAATAATTCTTCTTTGATTTCCTTAGCAGGTTTGATGTACTCGTCTAGGTTTAGTTTAGGTAAATCAAGATAAACCCACTCTTTAGCATCTTCATCAATTAGTTGCTCGCATGCTTCTTGGAATGCTTTGTCTGTCATTGATTCTGTCTCATTAACAGTGCCTTCATCTGAACCATACTTTCCATTCATTAGTTCGTCTAGTGCTTCATCAATCTCATCACTAAGTTCTTGAGCAGACTTTGGAGACTTATTCTGATCAGATTCAATCTCATCACTAGAAGACTCTTCGTTAGTTGGAGTTAACTCTCTCTCATCGTCAGTGATTTCTAAGTCTAAGTCTTGCTGTTGCTGTGATAAGTCTTCTAGTTTCTGTTGCTCCTTCTCTTCCATTAGATCATATAATTCTTTTGCTAACTCAATAACTTCTTCAAAAGTTTTTGTTGCACCTGCACGATCTACATATACTTTCTCTTCTGCAGTGAACTGCATGTCATAGCATCCTTTGTAGAATAGGTTGATACGATCAATAAAAGCAATCTCGTTTATATCGTCGTTTGCAACACCAAAGAAATCATCTCTCCATAACTCAGCATAACCTGCAAAGAAAGTTTTCTTAAGACCTGGATATGTCTGTCTCATTAACTTCTCTATTCTTACATCTTCTAGAACATTAAGGAAAGACTTGTTAACACCTTCTGGTCTAGCGTTTGGTGTGTATAGAGCATGACCTACTTCGTGTCCTACTAGAAGATCGTATACTGTGTTAGAAGCAGTCTTCCAGATAGGTAAGCAAAGAAGTCTCTTCTCAACATCAAAGAATGCTGTAGACACTTTGCGGTGCTCAACTGTTAGATTCTCTGTTGCTAGTAGTCTAGCGAGTGTTCCTTTAACTTCTTGATTGATTGATGTCATGTGCTTTCGTGTCTTATGTAATAATTATAGCAAGTCTATATGCTGATGTGCAACATAGTGGACACTTTGTAAACTGTCTACGAGCATGCACAAACCAGATTACGATCACCGTACACGTTATCAATACGGCTTACTGATGCCCAAAATTTCTTCTTTGGATGATTAGGGAAACATGCTTCTTCTCTTGTATATGCATGTGTCCATTGACCGCAGACTTCTGATTCTGTATGTGGAGCATTCTTTACTATCTCAGGAACATTATAGATCTCTCTTCTTATTTTGTCCATAGCATCAACAAACCTTTGTAACTCTCCTAGTGATTCAGACTCTGTAGGTTCTACCATCATAGTTCCTAGAACTGGCCATGATAGTGTAGGTGCATGGAAACCATAATCCATAAGTCTCTTAGCAATATCCTCTGCTGTTACTGGTAAGTTACGACAATCAAAGATGCACTCATGTGCTACCCTATTATTATTTCCTTTGTATAGTACTTTAAATGAATCATCTATCTTATGTGCTAACCAGTTTGCATTTAATAATGCTACCTCTGTAGCATGTCTTAAACCGTCTCCACCCATCATCCTTATATACATCCAACTAATAGGTAAGATAGATGCACTACCTTGAGGTGCTGCTGATACTTTCTGTTCTACGTAAGGGGTCAGATGTTTTGCTACACCTATAGGACCTACGCCAGGACCTCCACCTCCATGAGGAATACAGAATGTCTTATGTAAATTTAGATGCATTACATCTGCACCAAACTCACCTGGTTTTGCTAGTCCTACCTGTGCATTCATATTTGCACCATCAAGATATACCTGACCACCACACTCATGAACTATCCTACAGATATCTTTTATAGTAGATTCAAATACACCATGAGTAGATGGATATGTAACCATACAACATGACAACTCAAATATATTCATAGTTGCCTTTACCTCTAAGTCTGCCATATCAATGTTACCATTAACATCACATTTGATAGGAACTACTTTCATACCTGCCATCACTGCACTCGCACCATTAGTTCCATGTGCTGACTCTGGTATGAGACATACCTTTCTTTTGTTCTCACCTATACTCATATGATATTCTCTGATTGCTAACAGTCCTGCATACTCACCCTGAGACCCTGCATTAGGTTGCAATGATATAGAATCAAACCCTGTAATATTACATAACCATTCTTTTAAATCATCCATAATCTTTTGATATCCCAGAGATTGAGATACTGGTGCAAATGGATGTATGTTATTAATACCTTCCCATGATACAGGCATCAGTTCTGATGCTGCATTTAGTTTCATAGTACAACTACCAAGTGGCATCATACCATTTACTAATGAAAAATCTTTAGATGATAACTCATAGATATATCTCATCATGTCAGTTTCACTACGATACCTATTAAATACTTCTTGAGTCAACCAAGGTCTCTTTCTTTCTGGAGTAGAAAACCATTTATAATGTCCTACTGATTCTATAACATGTTCAATAGTATCAAACCTATTAACTAGATCTTGTTGAGACCAAATAAGTTGCTTTAATTCATCTTCTGTGGTACACTCATCTAAGGTTATCAATGTCCAACCGTCTTCGTATCTGACATTGAATCCTTCTAAGGCAAGGAAACTTTTAAATCTAACAGTATCAAATCCTTCAGACTCATCAACCTCTATTCCAATCCATTTCAATGCTGTTAATAGCACTTGCCTATATTTTAATACTCTGGTTGATATTTTTTTCAGACCTTCCGCACCGTGGTAAGCAGCGTAAAAACCTGCCATATTTGCGAGGAGTGCTTGAGCAGTGCATATATTGGATGTTGCTTTGTCTCTTCTTATGTGTTGTTCCCTTGTTTGCAATGCTAGTCGTAGTGCTTTATTACCTTGACTATCTACCGACTGCCCTACAATACGTCCAGGAATCTTACGTTTATATTTCTCAGTGGTTGCAAAGAATGCTGCATGAGGTCCTCCAAAACCCATA